>Ga0224501_10002773_pt1 | contig 13785 bp, 7 predicted proteins | sample SF_Oct11_sed_USG_4_FD_169105 | JGI IMG/M metagenome (GOLD analysis project Ga0224501, IMG submission 169105) | Sediment microbial communities from San Francisco Bay, California, United States - SF_Oct11_sed_USGS_8_1 | ecosystem: Environmental > Aquatic > Marine > Sediment | place: USA...
ACTGTGTGCATTTGATTCATGCCAACGGTTTCATTGTTAGGCCTTGCCCAGCACGCACGGCCATTGGTGTGCGCGCGCGCGCGCGTGTGTGTGTACATAGGTGTGTTTCTAGATTTCATCTCAACTGGCCTATGTATACTAGGATTAGGATATGGTTCCATCACAATTTCTCACTACTGTACCAGGCTCACAATGCAATGATCATCTCATATGAAGAATGGGTTATCGCCGTCAATCGAAATGGCCTACACCAATAATACAGTATGGAAACCTCTTACCAATGGTTTATCATGCTCTATATACACAGTAAATCTAAATTTTGAGCTTTTTTGCGAAAGCATACCTCACCATATGAAAACACCATACCAGAACAACAAATTTGTTTTGTACTAATTATTTAACCATGAAACGATGCAATCTAGGTCTACTACACCCCAAAAGAACGTATAAAATAATTTTGAAGAATGAAAACATGGGAGGTATAATTGATAAAAAGACTGTTCTCGCTGCGGCCTGTACACGCCTTAATCATCATTCACCATGCGGTTTAGGTGACAGGCCTTCCTGTAATTTTCTGGTATACACTTTGGTGATTGGTGTGAGCTTTGAGGTTGCTTGGTAATCCTGTGGATCTCGGTTGACTCATGTGTAGCTTAATGCCATATCTTGATAAGACCACAAATGAAACCGGGTGCCACTTATCTGGTCTGGCAAGTCTCAGCGGGAAATGTGAACTATTGCAATCATGGATTAGTGCGCGGATTTAGATTACGAGTTATTAATCTGGTATGGATTGTGGCATAACACAAAATGGCCACTGTTAGCGTCAACCGTTGCCTCGCTGAACACATTCAGTGAAGGCAGCCATGTGCCAGAACATAGTATTATGGTAATGTTGACCCAATAGGATTTTGTATACACGCCATTCGTGTGGTGAGCCATTGGAATGACTCATGAATATCTCTGGTGATGAGACTACAGTTATTTAGTAATCTGTATGCGAAGAAAGGCACAGCTGCATGCCGCATGACGGGCTGGTGAAACCAACATTGATGAATTGCGGAAACAAACACACATTCCCTTTAGCCTTGTTTGGCTGCTGCCCTCATTGTAAACTTGTGCATGAGTTGTCACCCCACGTGTACTGTTATGTTATTGCAATAGAGCCATTCAATTTGGCACCAAAATACCCAATCTATCAATGGTTCCGGCTAAAACAGTTCTATAGCAAACAGGAAAAACAGACACGCCTATGGCAATATGGCACCTACTCCAAAAACGCCGGTTTTATACCCAAGTTTGTAAATGAATTGCAGTTGGCTTTCGCCAAGGTTTTTCATCATTGCTAGATGATCCTTCATCAAAATGCAAATTGAACGAAATGGATGCGGACGCGTGTCACAATCACCAAGCTCGCAGTGCTTCCTGGGTGACCTATTGACTTTCCAGAATTTGTTTAAACTTCACATCAATCAACTTTCAGTAGGTTTTGGCACCTTGGTGATCGATCCTATACGATCCCATTCATAAATCCAGTCATTCAGTTTGATGGCGATCGTATTGGCAATATGATGAATGATAACTGGTCTCTTTTTCAAATGGTCTTTCACCTCATTAGACCACTGGGTGGTCGCGTTTAATCTGATGCCAACATGCTGGGAATTTATCAAAATTAGTAAATGGATTTGTTAAAGATGGGAGCTGGGAGGGGCAGCGAAGCCCACTCCCAATAAAATATCAATATTACCCCTTAATTAACTAGTCGAAACCTGACAAAACCCGCAAACTCTGCCAAGATGGGTCTCTTCTGGTATAAACTGACCCTAAAGCCTCTCTCAAGTCGTTTCATGCCATCCTTGGCATAAGCTGTAGTAACAGTAGTTGGAAATTGAAATTAAAATTGACTAATAAGAAACTAGCAACTGCTTGTTTTTAACATTTCAGTGATTTCAATGTTGACTGAGATTTCTTGTGAGATTAAGTCTGGATCATTGATGGATTTGTCCGTATTATGAAGGATATGGGGTAATCGGCTTACCTCTAACCTTTCGTCTGTACATGGCTTAGTAGTAACGCATTTACGCTAATACATGTACGCATATAAAAGAAAAAATGAGTTTTGGAATTTTAGTTCCGTATATCTTTTTTGCGCAAATTTATAATTATTTTCCAAATTTTAATTTTCTTTGTAATTGATGGCTAAGCTTGGCTAGTCCTTGGCAATCACACCTTCCATTGTCTCTATGCTGACTTGATGCGGACAAAAAGCAGGTGCGTCACTCAATCCAAATGATATCCCACCTTTTTACATTTTATGATGGATTTTAACTGCATATTGTCCAGTTTTTCAGTAAACGACTTCTGACAGGTATATAACACGTAATGATAAGTGAAGATGGATGAAACCAAATATCAAATCAGTTAAAACTGTACCACTGAGTGCCTGGCCATTCACTTTTCCCGGTTCAATCATCACAGAATCATTGTTGCTTGCGCGCTTCGATTCGTACCTCTAATGAATGTCCCAAAACCTTATTATGATGCAGCAGTATAAAACATTTGAAGTGGACCGGCCACTCAATCGAAGAAAAATGAATAAATCACCAATCTGTCCGTTTTTCAACAAGGTGTTGGCATAGATAAGCGTGTGAAACGACCGCAATGGAGATAGTCAAGCTAGCCAGCATTTTTGACAGCTCCAATTATCATCCTGTCTGGGGGGCTCTGACAGCCAATTATCATCCTGTCTGGGGGCTCTGACAGCCAATTATGGAAAATCGTTTTATGCCGACCCTAAAGTACCAAAATAAATCAAAATTAGGAAAACTCTGTACGATGTGGAATGGGCACTAGCCCAAACACGGGTGTACATGAACTAATCATGGGTGGTTTTCATGGAACTACTATAGGTCATGCCGGGAATAAGGTGAACTATAGGTCATGCCGGGAATAAGGTGACAAAAGCCTGGTAATCTTACAAAGCCAGTGGAAGAGTGGAAAATTAAACTGTTATGTTCTGCCAATAGCATGTGCCCATCTAGTTAGAGTGACTAGTTTCATACGCGAGGCACAGATCGTTTAAAAATAAATTCAATTAAACTTTTAAATTAAACACCTAAATTGCAATTCTTTCACTGTAATCATTAACTAATTCAATTCGTAGGCCAGTATGGTTTGGTCTAGAACAGTCCAATAAATTTAGCTGACAAATTCTTGAACTTTCAGAGCCATTTTCTCACATCGTGTCTCTAACAGGATTTTCGCGACTCACGCCAAGTGCTTGCATGGCTGACCCGTGTGGTAACGCCTAATTAAGATAAAATGACAGCTCATGGCTACACTTGAAGAAGTTGCAATGCAAATCTCCCACACCACAGAATGGCGCCATGAGATGTGATATCATTATCCACTTTTCCCATTGGACTGTATAGAAGCACCAATCCTTTATCACCAACCTCTACTACTTATGCATAAATTCCCACATTATAAATTGAGTTTATGGACATTTTTAATTTCATTCGCTTCCATTGGCAAATTTGGCGACACAACGGATGAATCAATCCATCCGGTGAAGCCCTATGATCAATCTCTAGCAATATCCTCAACACTCTTATGGTATTTGTCAATTTACACACGTAATGCTTGATTGGTCAACTGTGCCTGAGCAAGAATCAAGACCAGGTGTTTAAAGGCAAGACGTTCACGAGTGACACAAAAAGTTTTTCCAGAATTATGTGTATTCCCAATATAGGGGTGAAAAGGTGAAGGTGGTGTGAAAGAGGAGTGGCTCTCCAGCAATCATATCCCCACATGGCTGTTATAGTGTATGAGAACAACTTATACTGTTTTTAATTCAAATATCCTTCACGAATTCCAGACTTGTCAAACTGCCATAGATCCAATGTCCAGTTAGATCAGTGGCAAGCTCAAGATGTGACACAAGAATTTTAACTCACAGTCTTGTTTGTAAAGGTTCCGTTATGGGACCTCAGGTGGTCAGGAACAAAACAATCAGACTGTTCTTTTCTCAACAAGTTATTCGCAGATGGTAATGGGAGGATCTGCTTTCTACATTTCCCAGAATACTAGATGGTGGACATGCATGATTTTATCTGTGGAGAAATGGATTGCTTTATGTCACTGAATAGATGATATAGATCGATACCTTTCAGACGCTAAAATACAAAAAAAGACACATATCTCCTCACCCATTCTTCCAAATCAATATTTTGTATGTCCTCCACTCTTCAATGGAAGCACAGAATTTATAGGCACACATGTACTTGCACTGACGGTTTTACCGTATGTAGTGTTGGGTCAGTGACATAAACTATTGAGTCACTGGTTGAAGATAGTTGATGCGTCTTACTTTTTCATTTTAGGCTGCAGTCGTCCGACGATCAACGCCGGACGAGGCGCCCGAGTCCCTTACCGCCAAACTGCCCCCAGCCCCATTTGATGGCGAGTTCGTCGTTGATGGAGGAATAATTAGGCCACGACAAAATGTGAGTCTCTAAACCCCATTTTCCACACATCTAATGTGACATTCCATAACGCCAATGATTGAGTAATGTAGCTCATGAGTGGCTTCCATTAAGAAACTTCTGGGTCTCTACGAAGCAATACTCCTTCTGCATATACCTCAAATAAGTTCTTAGGGGTAGCTCTGGCCAGTCAGATCATTTGGATTCCCTGCTGATCTTAACTAAGAAATTATAGCATGCCTTGAAAACAAACAGCAGATCTTCTACAGCTTTACTTAACTGTGCGTGGTAGAGTGATTGAGATCAAGGAAATCCTGTTTTTATGTACCTATCGATCAGATATCTCATGTCCCATGCATTTCATATGGAACCGATGCACGCTTCGACATAGTAAGAGACTGCGTGTATATGGTAGCACTTGGATGCTTTGAAGAAAAGTTCTTTAGATGAAAGGTTTGCTGAATTAGGCTCCAATTTTGGAGTTCCATCAGATTGACAGCTGACCCACTAACAGGCTATCCCATAACAGGAATACAAAAGAGAAGAGGAAGGCAGAGAAAAGGCCTGGTACAGGTCTGATAACTCTGCATGTTTTTCCGAGTGTTTGCTAGTCATAACGATTGATCTAGCCCATTCGTTTTTCTACGCAAGTCTCAAGACAGCTCAGCTGATGGATAGAGGATACATATAACACATTGAATGACATTGTGAATACTTAGGTAATAGTGGATTGGGCAATGGTGGTGGAACACCAGTACTCTACTGTTTCACCAGACACCCTGTTGATGTATGTGGTCATCACTATTGCAGTGAAATCAACTTCAATGTTCGAGTCAGTGATCCTCTCTCAAAGAACTATGATCTGTCAAATCAAAAGTACACGTAATAGTATGTAGCATATCCTTCCAATATCTCCTCTGAGAATAGTATGTAGCATATCCTTCCAATATCTCCTCTGAGAATAGTATGTAGCATATCCTTCCAATATCTCCTCTGAGAATAGTATGTAGCATATCCTTCCAATATCTCCTCTGAGAATTTTTTGCCACCGATCAGAATGGTAACATACTAAAATAAAGTTCAAAAGGACTATTCAAGGACTTTTCAGCACGCACAGTGCAAAATTGCGTAGAAGGGTAGATGGAGCCATGGTATGGCCCTTGCTTGTGTACTATAACAAAGACAGGAAAAAGCTATGCACGGCTCTATAGAATAACTATAATCACTATATTCATTAGTGCGGAATTCCTATATCAGTGTACCTCAAGAGTAAAGACATATGGGCACCTACCTACAGTGAGAAAAGATGGTCCTCGAAACACGTACTCAAGTTTGGCACTACTTCTGAGACTATTGACATTATCAAAGTTACTTTCCCACCATTTGAGACATTGGAGTATCTACGGTGGTACTTATGCGGTGGGGACATTGAGTCATTTATAACATGAAATGGTGTATACTCTCGCTTTGAGTCATTAACTCTGCACGTTGTTCCAATCAGTACTATTCAGGTGTAACTTGCGCTTAGAGATTGGTGAACTGCAAAACCCTTCAAAACAGATTATTTATGGGGAAAAACCATGCGTCAATCCATCCAGAAATAGCTTCCCACGATTAAGAGTTTGCAATCTCTTAGGATCATCAAAAACTAAGTGTTATTCGACTAACAAATTGAACTAACCTACGAGAGACTAATTTAGTCTTTATTCTTCATAGTATCAACGTTCTTGTTTCAATGAACATTTGGCTGCCATCCAAATAGGCTTTTGATCGCACCATAACCCGGCCAAAGAGTAACCTTCCCTATATGATTAATTATCCCGAAACAAGCCACTGACTTTCGGATGCTTTCTATGCAAAAGATGATGATCTTATCTAATCGAGTTGTTGAGTCTGTTGCCTGTGAGTGTGGGAGCACAACACCGGACTCTTTTGAGATTTGAGGAAGGATTGTTAATTATTACTGGTACCTGTTACTCTAGTGCACACATGTAAGACTATTTCCTCTCTCTGCCACTTGATGGTTTTGACTGGTGACCACCGAGCCTGCGTAATGTTATTTGTGCGAGTCTCTGGATTTTCTCAAGCAATAGTTCAAGGTGCATCAGGTTCTCCGGGGTACCATTTCCTTAAGCAATAGTTCAAGACATATCAGAATCTCCGGATCTCAATCAATCCACCGCTTGGTTGTTTTTAGCAACACAATGACAATATTTCCCTTTTTGCAGGCTCTGCCACCGCATTCTCCACCTGCAATACCTGGGATGCCGCCCATGGCTAATGTCGTTCAGCTAGATGACTTCACTGCTGGGGAGGAAACACAAATCGCTGGTGACATACTCGGGACACCCCCGGTGAGTTTATTCTGTTTTCTTTGGAATTGAGTTCACGTCATTCTGATATGAGGTGCATTTGCGCGCTCGCGGCCAAAATTTTTCAAAAAAATTTCGGTCGCGAACTCACACACAGTCACGGTGAGGAAACGCAGTTGAGTTCAGGATGGACTTTCATCGAATCAGAGTTGTCCTCTCCCAACTTAAACTCGTTTGGAGCTGAACGGTCGTTCGCAATTCATTATCACAATGTAGTAATCAAGCCTTTTTGTGGTAACCTTGACATTTGCCTAAACTACTAGGCTAATGGCTTCTTTTGGTCACGGAATTCTGTTCGCGTGCTTTCGGTCGCAGATCGCGACCAAAGGTAAAAGATGCTTTTTGCATCGCGCTTTTCGGTCGCGCTCTTGAGCAGTTAAGCAGATTTTGTGAATGAAATCCACTCCGGTCGCGAAAAGCTGAGCACACGAATGCACCTATCATCTTGTATAGAACATCTACAGTGGGAGAACTCAGGGGAATTGTATGTGCAACTAGGAAATAGCCAATGTGCCTGGTACTGACCTTGAACAAATTGTCTGTGAAGGAGGAAAGAGAGAGGATGAGGAAGTTGGGCCTCCATGAGTCTCAAAAATTTGCCCATCTGACCCCAGTTAAGCTTGATTTTGCCACAATTACCAAATCTACTCATGCATCAGACAACTAGCCAAGAGGAACAGAAAAGGTGTCTAATGCCTTTACAACAAACCTAGAGTGATTGCAAGTAACCTACAGTACGATTGCGATACATGGTACACTTCACTAATGGATTATTGTGTAGGCGAAAACTGCAAGTTATTGAGTCATAGATAAGCCTTCTGGTGGTTTGATACGACGAACTAATGTGGTGAAAATTTGATGAATGGTTTTGATGGGAGATTAAACCGAGGAAGAGATTTCGGTCGTTCACCTAAGCTCGGGGTTGTCTGACTGTCATGAGCATGACATTCATGCCCCTCTTGGCGCTGTCTTCACATTGACTCCAAGTTGTTTAGGAAAGCAGAAGACTATGAGCTTTCAGCATTGTGTCAATACGGGATGAACAAATTGGCATAGGGCCTATGTTTTCCTAACTTGTATTACAACCTTAACCAATTCAGTCTGAATGATTGTAGGATGAGCAGCTACCTCCATCAAACACCAGAGGGAATCAAAGAGCAAAGCGAAAGGTTGATGGATCAACATGGCCTGGTGGAGAGGTGCCCTATATCTACAACCGTGGCTATACACCATACTCAGGTAACAAGCCAATCAGTACCATCAACACCGTTCAGTCAAGTGTTATGGAAAAGCGCATAGCATTCCAGGCGTGTCATTTTCCGCTTGAGAAAAGTGGATTTTATCATCGGCAGCCAATTATGCACTACCAGACCATGTGAACCTTTGTTTTATATTAAAATTGTTGGCAGTATGGAGTTAGTTTAAGAAGTGCCTGTCTATACACGCTCTTTTGCTGTCATTTCATACAAGCCCATTAATTTTGTAATATGGTTTGATAGTTCAGAATATCAGATAGATTTATCGCCGTTTACACTCCAATATTGGTCAGTTTTTGCTCCAGTTCTTTATTCGTATGAATGCATGGCCATGTATTGGTACTAACTACTATGTACATTCTGACTACCTCTGGGGGCCTAATAAGGGATAGTGGGATAACCCCACGAGTGAAAGATTCTAGGCTCAAGTCCTAGTAATGCCGAGCACCCGCTGCGAGATTATAACCCTTATCTCCTGCTGCTTCAAAAAGCCTCAAGCTTAGGAAGTCCATCAAATAGGAGAGCCAAGTGCTCGGGTAGAACAGTAAATAAAATAAATGATAATGTCTATCTTCAACCTAGTTCTCACCTCCCATATCAAGTAGGAGTTGGTCATATAGTTTTCGTTGCGAAGCATGGGCCATCATCATTATAGTTGCCAGACACGCGTGACGCCATCCACTCCAAATTAGGAAACTACCGATCACTTGACCCATTTGAACGGGCTTCAGGGTCTCCTGCCAGGATGTCTAGATCCGGAATATAGAGTCTCCAAGTTTCATATCATCAGTTGACCTCATTGCATTCGGCAGCACGTAGTCAAAACACCTACACACGCTATTTATGTAATTCAAAAAGGAGTTTGAGTTCAAAATTGCTTGAGTTTCTAAGGAAATATTCTGAAATCATAAACTTTTTTCGAAATAATAAAACTGCCAAAAGAGGTTAAATGGCCAAAAATCGTTTATATTTGGAGTTTACCTTAAATTGAAATGTAGTCACTGCCTCGCTGAGACAAACAAACTGTTGAACGTACTCATACTGGTGGCAAAGTATTTTTGGGTTATCCTTATGTGATATCAGAATGGGAATAAAATTTAAACTCGGAATCGCTGTTTGAGTACTGAAACTCGGAATCGCTGTTTGAGTACTGAAACTCGGAATCGCTGTTTGAGTGAAATATTCTAATTTCAGATGATTGTGGACTATAGCATCACATTCTATTTTCAGCTGATACAAAAAAAAAGATTGAGGAAGCTATGAGCTGGTGGGAGATGTACACATGCGTTAGGTTTCGACCGGCTAGTGCTTCAGATTCTGTAAAGCTGGCCATTACCAACACTGGTGGCTGCAGTTCTTTTGTCGGATATCAGGGTGATACGGCACCATACGGACTACAGCAGATAAATCTGGCAGAATCACGGTGTTTCGGACAGGTATGCCACCAAATATTAAATTTCATACACGTTTCCTATCATTTTTACTTACCCTAGACAACGGAAAAGCTTGGATCAAATAATGTCTATTAACTGATTCCGGAAGGCAGACACCCTCTTCCAATTACTAGGGAAGTCAAAAGAGGTAACCTAGAAGTCAGACAAGCCACTTCCTTTGAAGTCACTTTTTGTGAGTCCGCAACCACGCAACAGCATTCCTCCAAAAAGTAAAAACTATCTAGATCATATAGGTTATAATCCCTGCCCAAGCAGAATGTACTCCAATGGCAATCCATGCATAGTTCAGAGCTTTTAATCTGCATAAATTATCAAAGTGACAAAACCATCAAAACTTGAAATCTATTAGCTGCAAGTAAGTGCTGAAATTTCGACTTTCCGTGGAAAGAGTCTAGCGCTTTGAATTTTGATCACTATGACCTAGAGAGTTCCAATCCTATGATTCGTTGGCGGTGTTACTTCTGACTACGAGCATGACTAGAAGACAGTTGTGTCAAGCAATGAGCCTGGCCATTGTCATGAAGCATATTAACTCTGACTGTATAGGAGACTAAAGGAGGGGAAGTGACGGCTCAGATTTTTTGGATCCTGGTGTTAAAGGAGGCCCATTTGTAGCGTATCAATTCTATGGGGCAAACCATGGATCATTGTAAAAACAAGCCGGCGACTTAGGAATTTTATCCATGTAGAGACCATGCTCTATCTTGTGCCAGAGATTTAAAATACTCTTCTATTCAATCTACTTCTAGGTGGGTACAAGTGCTCATGAGCTAGGCCACACACTGGGTTTGATTCATGAGCAGTCACGGCTGGACAGGGATAAGCATATCAAGATCCATGTAGACAGAATCAGTAGATTGGCTCTGCACAATTTCCAAGTATATCATGGATCCAGGACACCTTCAGGCGTGAGCTATGATCTACACAGCATCATGCACTATAACTCAGCGGTAGGTTTTATAGACAAGTGAGAAGTGTTATGTCTACACGCGAAAGAACCTATGATATTTGGCAAATCTTGGAACTCAAACTGATGTGGTGTCTGGCCCAAAGCATTGCCAGAACATCTGGGGCTGAATCATTGCTTACAGGAGTGTTTGGTTCTATACGAGATATAATGTCAACGGTTTGTAACATTGATTGATTATGACAGTTGCCTTCACATTGGAGTGGTAAACAGCTTTAATGGGGAAAATTTATGGTTTGAAATTCGTCCCAAAAACGATTTCCACAAGCTATTTCAGGGTTTTCTTACCATTGTTTATTGGAAAACGACTCTAGAGACGTAGTGAGTTGGTTCATCTCTTATCCTACTGTTGTACTCACAGCTAGCTATCTTTGATTATCTTCGATCTTGCGCTTCCATATCACTCATTACAATCTTAGCCAATAGAGCTAAGTCTGTGCTAATCTATGACATGACAACCATTATCTCGTAGATCAACTGTTAATCCTTTTTGTTCGTCATAGCGCTAATTGTCTGTTAGTATCTAACATTTTTTGTGGATAAATTACATCTTTACCTCACTTTTGTTTGCAGTCTTTTGCTATTCACTCTGGAATGCCCACAATGACAACCCGCAACCCACGGAAAGATGCTCTTATGGGTCAAAGAGACGCTCTTAGTTTCTACGATATAAAGGCCGTGAATATGGAATACAATTGCAAAGGCTCCTGCACTAACAGATGCGACAATGGAGGGTATCCATTCCAAAAAGGAGGAAGATGTATATGTATCTGCCCTGAAGGCCTCACCGGAAATCGCTGTGAAAATGTGGAGCATGGTGGGTATCCACGATCTAGTCATCTTCATCTGCTCGCGATAGGCGATGCTGGAATGACTAGTTTGTACACAGTTTCATATACCTCGAGTATTACAGATCAGAGCCGGTCATGGATTGTTATCAGTTTACACTTTCATTGTGCTGTAGGTGTGATTAAGTGATGAAACTTTTCGGATTTTGTTTTTTAAACCCGAAAATTGGTTAATGGTCAGGGTTTTTGTGCTTATGGATGCTAGCCAGTTCATAGTATTTCATCGTTGACATCTAAATAATGCGCTTACGTAGATGCCATTACAAAGGTTTCCTTTTTACAGACATTGAACTAGATGGTGAGCCTTAGCCTATGATCTTCGTGTCTTATGCCCTCATGTCTGAGCCCTGGTGATTGTACCCTAAACGTTGTCGAATTGCGCGTATAAGGCACATTGAAACTTAGGACGGCGTCTCTCTTCTACCCAAATTATATGTGAATAACCCCAGTTCAAATGAACTCTTCCAATATACAGCAAAAGACAATGTATTGTACTCACCCTTCTGTCCTTCTTGTCTTATGTATTAACTCCACCACTGTGTGACTACTAATTTAAATGTCTGTCATAATGATATCTTCATTTACGTATAATACTCGCAACTATCCCATGGAAAATCCTTTAGATACACTGATGGCTGTCTTGCTAAACATCTTGGTCCTCCTGGCTGCTGGGTGGTTTCCTCGGGTATGCTACGCCAGGAGCAACTTAACAGCAGCACATTTGTTTTTTCCAGGGTGCGGAGGCATAATAAATCTACGCGCAGGCGAATCCACAACGTTCACCTCCCCAGGATATCCGAGTTCACACGGTAACAAGCGGTGCGCCTGGCTGATCAATGCACCACAGGATTATCTAGTAGAGATTCTGTTTGATGAGTTCGACATAGCAACAAACGGACAAATGTGCGGTCACAACGTTGAAGTGAGAAACAACTTACTTGGACAGAGAGGTGATCTGTAAGTAAAATACGTCATGCTTATTGCATATAATCCTCCAAGATGTCTGCTGTCTCATCAAGTTAAAGCCCTGTATACAGATTCACCTTAAAATGGTATAGTGGACTTGATCACTCCCCTTTGTGTTTCTTTACTTAATCCGCGGATACTCCTCAGCAATGTATGCATAGATAGGGCGCTCTAGAAGCTAGAATGCACCAGCTAGGATTCTTCACACTGGTCAATAGTTTGGCCACCACAAGGACCAAGAAGAATAACCACAATGGTCCAAAGAGATTTCGGAGGATCGCAATGTTATTTGCAATTGGTTGCAGGTATTGTGGAACAGGACCTCTGGGACCGTTCAACACCAAACTTGATTTCAAAAATAACCAGATGCTGATTATCCTAGATGGTGAAGATCGTGACTTTGTAGCTCGGCCAGGGTTCAAAGCAACAGCGAAAGCCTTCACAAGTAAGTCTACGATAATTAGTTAACTATTCCAAGCCAATGAGGCAACATTCCGGTAGTATATAGATCAGTGACATGTCCTTTATGTCACTGTAAAGATTGATCAATGAACCATCAGGCCACTGTCATCTAGCACCTTTAAGGGTGACCTGCAAGCGAAGCAGTCATTTGTTCATGTTTGAGATCACTCTTTTACTCTGCAATAGAAGGTTCAACAAAACTGGAAAGCCATCAACGAAGAGTTTATAATACCAAATCGTAAAAATATGTATACATATACAGATGTGTAGCGCGCGGCTACCGCATGGGCAATCCCTACAACCGGGTCATGAATGCATATTTGAGATCAATCGTCGTTATCCAGAGGTTGGAATAATCATCAAGTACTTGCCATGGCATTAGAAGAGTCAGCCAAGGTATTAGAGGAGTCAGCCAAGGCATGAGTTATCAGTCTTGAATTTAGGCCATTAAATGTTGCAAGGTTAAATAAAGCCAAGGACCCTAGAAGTACTGCGAGTCTGAACCATTGCGACAACACAACTCCCACCTCATTGGCTGTTTTTGCACAATAGGTGAGCAACTGCCAAGAAATTTTATGGTAGATTGTTTGGCACTGAAATTAATTAATGGCTGCTGAAGCCTCCTGACCAAAGGGTGTGTCTTTGAACTAATTGAGACAAATTGAGTCCTGAGTCTCAGATCAAAGGATATTTAAATCCTTATATAATTATAATTAAATAATTATAATTATATAATTATGTAAAATCCTGTGTGACTTCTAGAGAGTTTGGCTTTTTTTATTTTATGTGGATAACATTATTAAGGCATGCCCGGCATCAGTTGATAGTCCAACTATACCATAGCCATGCAGTTGCGAGCTGGGCAGGGTTGCTGGCTGGGCAGGGTTGCTGGCTGGGCAGGGTTGCTGGCTGGGCAGGGTTGCTGGCTGGGCAGGGTTGCTGGCTGGGCAGGGTTAGCATAGTAGAAGCTGCTATG
>Ga0224501_10002774_pt1 | contig 13784 bp, 9 predicted proteins | sample SF_Oct11_sed_USG_4_FD_169105 | JGI IMG/M metagenome (GOLD analysis project Ga0224501, IMG submission 169105) | Sediment microbial communities from San Francisco Bay, California, United States - SF_Oct11_sed_USGS_8_1 | ecosystem: Environmental > Aquatic > Marine > Sediment | place: USA...
AGTGAGTGACCGTGGCTTTCTCTCGGTAACTCCAGACTCGAAGCTAGAAGAAATTTCTCAGAGAATTTCATTAGTGATCAGCGATGCTCCGAACTCTCAGAGGAGGGATATATAATTGCCACAGTCAAAAGCCGATGAATATATGCGCAGTGTGAAATTGAATTATAAATTCTTCAGAGTTTCTAGCCTGGAGTAACTATGAGATGAATTGGTGGTTGCCCCTCCTCTCCCAATGAATCTTTTTGCCATAATGATACAGGGCCGAGACAATGAACTGGACCGATTTCAATAGGTATGTGACTGCTGTTAGCGCTTAGACAAAGAGTCTCCATTGCTATGGTACTTCCTTCCAGGCACATTGTCAGTACCCAACCGTCTGTTTAGATAATAAAGAATCTGTGTCTATACATCTGTTTTCCGGGGAGACCATGACTGTTTGTGGTTGCCAGTAGTAAGCCATCCACCTTACAGGGACTGTAGAGTGAATTCTCTTGTCTGACATCGCCGTAGGTGGGTTGGGTTGTGAGATTGCCACGGGTAGAAACAGTCAAAACCTTTGCTACACACATTTTCCTAGCGAGCACCCTCTTTGGCTAGTTAGGGGGGAATTATCATCAACATAACAGCCAGGTAGCCACCATTTTATTTCAGAAGGACCAGGAAATACCCTTAAAGTCCGCCGGGAAATACAAAGATATAGAAAAAGGATCCCCTTCTACAAGCAAATCCACGGATTAAAGTAAACATTATATGGGCATTTGGTTTTCTAATTTAATCTTTGGTTGCACGGTTGTCTAAATCAAGGAACATGTAAGCAGTTCTTGGTGCCTATTGGGTTTTCTGGTTTATTTGCATGGTCTTCACGATCATTGGATGGAGGGTTGAATTTTCCTGTTGTATTGGCGTCACAATTTTCTGACCTTTTCCCCAAGATGCGTTTCACTTTTGCTGGGTTTTTCGAAAAACCCTCCGTGGACTATTCTTGAAGTAGCAACGAACAAAAATTGGGTGGCTACGTACACATGACCCTAGGTCGAAAACAGATATTCCTTCAATTTTTTTCTTAAATTATTTTGTTTGCAGACAGGAAATTTCACTGCGAGCCATCCTATTTTGATTCGATAATTTTATTTTACATGGATAGCTTAAATAAGACCAGAAGTCTTTTTTACATCAAGGCCCTATTAGCCGTGTTAGTGTCCGATGGTTATTTCAAGACTCCTCGGGTATCTGAGAGGTCTTCTCAAATTTTTGAGTTGTCGCGATCCTCGATCAACCATTGTTCGCCGCGGCTCCATACGGACTTTTCTCGTCGATTAAAACCGTTCCTCGTATAAATCAAACATATGACGCAGTCCGGGAATACCTTATCTATAAAGTAACCTCGGCCATAGTGACTGAACCTGCAGTCCTATAAGATGAGGCGCTAGTTGGATGTATATATCTCCTAATGAAATAAAAAAAATTAAATCATACCAAAGAACAAAAAAGTTTTACCGTTCCATAAAACTTCCTTTTCTGTGAGTTCCGGTTTGTGTTCGCAGTAGGATAGCAACGAGAATGAGCCTTAGCCTTGATAGTGCTGGTTGTGTCCATTGTATCCATTTCGGAGAGAAGCGAATAGCAAAATTTGGAAACTCCCATCCATTTCGGAGAGAAGCATTCCATTTCCTTGTTGATAAACATAAACATCCCACTGTTGTTTTTCCATCAATGATTCTTATTTGTTTGACCTGAGATGCGAAAGCAGCGTTATTGGTCGATTGAGTGAGGTAGATGTTACAGGAGTCCTTATTGGGTCAGTATCATCATGTCTGGGTAGTTTTATTGGTCGATTTAGTGAACTAGATGTTACAGGAGTCCTTATTGGCTCAGCAACATCATACCTCGGTAATATAAGCTTGCAATGATAAAACAATAGCTTATAGGGGTACCATGTTCAATAATAATTCTGTCTTCTAACTAATAGATTGTACCCCTCCTGTGATCATGTTCGCGACATATGGGTGCAGAAGCTTCATCCGCGTATCTTTTTGCTTTCTGCACTGGCGAGGGTTATGCACTGTTAAAGCATGGACACGGTGAAGGTTGGCTTGATACGGGTGGCAGCCAACATCTGTGCATTTTCCTGGTTACGGGTTCCTTACAACAGTGCTTTTTGAGGTAGCGGATTTTTTTCACACCGCCTGCGTGGCCGAGTTGATCGACAAGCAGCACGCTTTCCATGTGTTTTAGGCCGGGATGCGGCATATAGACTATGACCCTGTGTTCATGGTATGATGTACATGTTGTGTGCAGTCACCCGCTGCCTTGTATCGCCTTGTGCTTTGGGTTTCTTTGTCTACACTCTCAAGTGATGATTTACTGTGGTGTTTTGACTCATTTATTCGTTATCTCCTTTCATGCCATCTCTGCCAAGATATTGGCTCTTTTCGGAGTCCAATCCTTCAGTATGGTTCACTTAATTTGCATGGTTAAAGCGTGACTCCCATGTGTACTAAAACCAGTGTTCACCCTCCCCACCCGAGTGTTGGAGGATTGAGTTCACTTTACAAGTCAAATAAGACCCCTATCCTTAACCAAAATCCCAATAGGGTGATATGGAACTAGGGTGAACTCCTGCCGTATAACTGTACAACAATACCAAGGTCTTCCAGGCAAACGCCTTTCTCATAAGATATTGACGACTAACTACAAAACAGACGACTAGTACCGCGTGGCCGCCTGATACTAGAGCCCTCAAACGGTAGACATTAGACACTACGGAGTCATTCTGCCATGTGCGCAGAATGTCTAATAGCAAATTACTAGTAACCCATGGCTAGTGGTTAGTAGTAAATGATTGATAACTAGCTACTATCTACTAGTAACTAGTAGCTAGCCTTGATTTTCCTTTGTAGGATGTACAGAGTCAACCCCCAGCTTACTCTTCCATATCAGAACAACCAATCCAGCGAGAGCCACTTCGAACTCAGGGCGGGCAGCGACCTCCGGCGGCACGACCCCGCGAGCCGGCCCACAACTCTCGAGCGCCGCCTCAAGACCGAAGGTCGCGACCTCAGAGCGCCGCACAGCGACAGCAACAGTACGAATTGCAACAACAAAAACTCCGAAACAAAAGATGATGTGTCCGAAAAACCATTATATATATATATGTTATACAATAATGGGAGGCAGGTTGAGAAGTTCTTTTCTTTAGTCATTCAAACTTTGACCGGTTACTATGGTAACGCCGCACAAGCATTTTGAATATGACCTTAGACGGGTGATTTCAAGGTCAATCAACTCGGTTGACAATCCTATGACCGAGACGGTCATAGTAGCTTTAACTGTGAGCTCAAGACATAAATATGCTCGCGAGGGCCTCTAGTCAATGACTGCACGTGAACCAACAAGGCAAGGCCTCATGAGGTGGCCAATAAATGTTTCCGTCTGTAGGTAATGCATTGGTATCGTTTCTTACTCGTTATGGAGCTGTATATCTAGAGTTTTTTTACTGAATATTTTGGTAAGAAATAAAAGAGCTATAATTTATAAAATATAAATTTTTTATTCGCTACCCATGCGGTTGAGGATCCGTTGTAGGCCAGTTGTAATCATCCGGCCCTTTGCCTGGTTCAAATAATTGTCTGATGTTAATGTTTATTCTTGATGAGGCGAGGTACTCCCTGAATGGTTCCCAATAATTTTTCTCCGCAACATTTTTTACAGTCTGTTCACAAAAGTGTCCTGACGGTATCGTTAATAAGTCTGTTTCGCTTTTCCCAGGCTCAGAGTTACCATCTGACCTCGTTCTTTTCCACGAAGGCTCGCCCTGCAAATATGAACTTGTTGAAAGAACCCTCAATTCCAATAAAGCCAGCTTGCCAGAATAGCGCAGCCAATAAAAGCGCGGAATTCTGATCTAAGGATTGTGAGTTCGCTCCCCAGTGCTGACAGGGTTTCCTTAATAGGGGCCTTTAGAAAGTCTGAGGGAATATTTCCCTACAAAAATAACAATCAATACGAAGGGTGCACCCCTCAGCTATATCCGGGCAACCCTCTGATTCTTATCAGCAAGATTCTAAAGACAAAGTTGCCCTCCCCTGTCATTAAATGCCATTCATAACGTTATTCGTTTTCGGACAAGCTAACATAGACCTAACACGTTGGGTAAAGAGGGCTCTATCTTTATTTTAGTTTGGGTTGCCAACTACAGTGAAACTCAGATAACTCAACCTCGGATAACTCGAGCCAAGTTTCATGGTCCCTGCCTAGGTAATGATAATTTGCTGGGCATATCTCGAACTTTTAGTCATAACTCGAACTGATAAAATTGCGGTTAGTGCCACCAAGTTACCTTTTCTGTGGCTGAATGTCTTTACATTCTTGTGTAACAAGATAAACTTCATTTTTTTCATTTCACATGAGAAGAAAATCTCACAAATTTTAGAAAGTTTAGCCAGGAAATTGAATACACTAGAGCGAAATGGACTTGCTATGGCGGCCAAATGGCGAATGCAAAGGGAGAGCATAACTCAAACTTTTTGGTTGTCCCCTGCAGTTCGAGTTATCCAAGTTTCAATGTTGATAAAAAATGATAGTCCAATGCATTATTCCGTCTAAAAAAACCATGACAGTGAGTCAACATATTTTTCACACTATATCGCACAATAGACCCCGGGTCCCTTCATCCTAAAACGAATTGAGCAGAAAACTCTAATGAACGTCGCCTTCTACCGCTTTGTACGATTCGACAAGAAAAGCAAACGTGATCAGTGAGTCTATTAACACATTGACTTGGCTCAGGTCTCAAGGTTCACCTACGGCTGGCAGGAAGAGAATGCAAAGCTGTGCCGAGCGAGATCTCGACCGGGACGGTACCCAAGACGGTGAACCGAGGGCCAGAACTCTAGGCTCGGTCGGTGAAAATAGCTGGAATAAAAAAGGTTTGTCCAAGGCAACAAATCTAGGTAGGCCATGGATGACCTTAAAACCAACCCAGTGCCTTGGTGATGTCATCCAGAAACACAATGTTTTACCTCAGAGAGACGATCAGTCGTGGGGAATATAAAGTCAGCAGGCAAGACTTTTGGTACGGCGTGATATGACATTCTGGCAAAACCAGACATTATTATTACATCACCATCTCTCAGGAAGATGGCCTCCGACTCCTGTTCTTTAGTTTTGCCGCCGATCATAAACACACACGGTACGCCAAAACTGCAGAAAAAAACCATGTTTCCTTTCAAATGTAATAAAGTAAAAGCATGGGCTGTCCCTTCCTTAATGGCTCCGTAGGAAAGTGGTCGGCCATCTTGTGAGGTCTGTGTAATAATCTTTCCATTTGTGCACTTGGCCATCTTACTTAACAGGACATCTCGATCCTTAGCCTGAAACCTGTTTGAGCATTAGGTGCTATGATTAATGTAAGGACCTAATACCCACAACAGGCAACCACCATGACCAGGATTTCAGCCCAGGTACTCGCGGTTGCGAGCCCAGTGCACTACCACGGAGCTATTCTGTCACTTGCACTGGATCCCCGTATTCGAATTTCACGATAAACCACGAATCCAAAGTGAGATGGCCTTAACATTTTAACCTTAATCTTTAACTTTTAACCTTATAAAGCCCCAGCTAAACAGGGTTTTAAGTCACCTGATAGAGACAAGAGGAGCCTGCAGATCAAACTCGCTGTGATCCGTGTGACCGGACAGGCAGCTGTCCTGATGGTAATAATTTACTATCGCGGCCTCAGCCACCATCTTGTTCCGGCCAAGCACGCAGGAAATAATATCGTTTGCGAGAGAGGCTAGGTCTGGCGGAAACTTTGAATAGGCCTCCTTGCGATATATCTGTAAAAATCATAAAGCAAAAGAGGGTGAAACAGCTGACCAACGACACTGGTTAGTTCAGCTAGGTAAAATTACTGTTTTGGCCAATGAAAGAAAATGGACAAATAGCGCTGTTGGTCTGAGTCGAGTCGCACCACTTCGCTCACGTGAGTCAAATCAACACTTCACCTCGCAGTGAGGCTTGTTTTTTGAGCTAGGATTAATGTGAGCAGATATTAGGTGCATTCGCGTGCTAGGGTTTTTCGCAAATGAAATGGATTTCAGTTGTGAAATCCGCTAAACTGCTCAAGAGCACGACCGACAAGCGCGATCCAAAAGAAGCCTCTTTAACTTTCGGTCGCGATCTGCGACCGAAAGCGCACAAACAGAATTCTGCGACCGAAAGTAGGCGTTAGCCTAGTAGTTTGGGCAAAAGTCAAGGGTACCGCAAAGAGGCTTGTTTACTACGTTAAGATAACGGATCGCGACCGATAGTTCGGCTCTAACCGAGGAGTTAAAGTTGGGAGAGGACAACTCTGATCCGATCAAAGTCCATCCTGAGCTCAACAGCATTCCCTCACCGCAACCGTGTGTTCGCGACCGAAATTTTTCCAAAAATGTCAACCGCGAGCACGCGAATGCACCTATTTACATTCACACTGGGATTTCAACCCATGTTGCGAGTCTAAGAATCTAGCACATACTGAGCCATTTCGCTATTTCCCCCTTCAGTGCCTCATCATTCTCAGACCGGAGTTTCTCGCTCACCTTATTAGTCCAGTCGTAATGATAGCCTAGTGTGACCCAGCGAAGGCTTTTCAGTCTCTTCCGAGCGCTGCGAAGATAAAATACTGGGAATTAAAGGCATTAAGTTATCCTAAAGGAGGATGTTTTAAAGGGGTTATGACATGGTCGATTGTCGACGCACTTTCGGGGTTGTGTTCCCCATTCTCAAACTACAAACAAGTGAAGTCACTTTTGCCCATGTCATAACCCCTTTAAGAGCCATCAGTCAACACACATGAGTAGAGCAGGTTTCCCCATGTGTGTGTAAAAGGAAAGACAAATGCACTTTTATGACTCTCCACTCTCTTGACGTTCCAAGGACACTCAATCGGACTGGAGATTTAGCTTTCAGTATCGCAGCACCTAGACTTTGGAACACTTTTAATCAAGACCTTGTAAATGGAATAACGTAACATAATTTCAAGACTCGGCTACGTAATTACGCGATACACAAGATATAGATGTTTCCAACGCTGACCAGGACTGTCAAATGGATTCTGTTTACCGGACCAATGTCTTTGATTAATGCTTTCTTCGCTTCGTGGACTTTAATGTAAAAAAGACTTCTAGTTTTATTTAAGCTATCCGCGTAAGATAAAACTATCAAATCAAAATCAGCTGACAGTTATCGATTAGGAATTTCGTTAAGAATCAACAGCAGTAACTCAGCACAAAAACGAGGGAAATTAAGTTATCTTATTGCCCTAGAAGACATCTAAAATCCTAAAATCGGAGTTCCAAAAATAGCTCTCTCGCGGTGATACTTTTGAGTTTATTATAGAATCTGGAGCTTAAACTATAGAACAAAATGATCAAGCACTCACCGACAGCGGCAAAAGACTATGCCCAGTATGCAGGTTTAGAGGGCATAAGTCTTTGGGAATCCCATCACTTGATCTAGACCACCAATGTAGACTTCGTATACTCACGCGGGAGTTGCCTTTTCTTTAATAGCCTCCATCCACACGTCTTCCTTGTCACCTCTGGGTTGGAGGACATCCAGATTGGACACATTTGGTTTCTTCTGGTAGTCAGCCAAACATCGACTTATCCAGTATTTCTTATACAGCGGCAGAAATGGGTCGCGGATCAGATAAGCACCTAAAAGAAGAAGTCATTGACCGTACACAGTAATGGTTTAATCTGGCTTGTTTGTATAAGGCGAATTGTGTTAAAGATGTTGATTGGAGCATCGGATTGCACGAGGGATGTCATAATCTATAAAACAAAGAGCCAATGGCCACATGGAAAAGCAGCTGCTAGAGAGATAGCTTGTACTAGCAAAGCTTGATTTAAATCTATCGGTTTCAGATGTAAGACATGAGGAAAGTTTTAATTAATTCATTAGCTCCTATTTCTGAATATAACTACAGTGAAACTCTGTTAACTCGACCTCGGATAACTCGAAAACTTGCTTAACTCAAACCAAGCTTCATGGTCCCTGCCTGAGTAATGATAATTTGCTGGGTTTATCTCGAACTTTTAGTCATAAATCGAACTGATAAACTGTAGTTAGTGCCATCAAATTGTGGCTGGATGTCATTACATTCTTGTGTAACAAGCTTAATTTCATTGTTTTCTTTTCGCATGGGAAGAAAATCTCTGCAAATTTTGGAAAGTTCAGCTAGGAAATGGAATACACTAGAGAAAAATGGACTCGCTATGGTGGCCACATGGCTAAAGCCAAGGGAGAGCATAACTCATAGCTCAAACTTTTCATAACTGAAACTGTTTTTGGTGGTCCCCTGCAGTTCGGGTTATCCAAGTTTCACTGTATTTTCTAAACAAGGTTCTGCCTTAATAAGATATAAAATTTTAATTTTGTTTATGAGGCCCCCAGGCCCCCCCTGGCATGACACTTTAGAGACACTCGAATTGATTGATTTATTTATACTTATCAAGACCACTGGGGCACATAGCCATCCTACTTAATGGACCTTCTAAGCCTAAGGCTTATTGGAGCGTAAGGAGCTCATACTCACAACAATGGCCCATTCTGATCTGGATTTAAACCCAGGTTCTCACGATTGAAAACCCAGTGCTTTAACCACTGGGCTATCCTGCTATTCCAATAGACACTCAAAATGATGCTGCCCTAGTTTGAATTTCAATTCTCCTGTAAGTACTCAATTTTACACGAAAACATTTTTTCTTGCTTTTAACGAATGTGAGATAAAACTTTGTTAGAAATTATATTGACGTGGCAAAATAAATAACAATTATAAAATAAAATATTCCTGTCAGATTTCCCTTCCCTAAACTCTGTAGCCAGCCATGCATGCGCCTTCTCTCTAAAGTTATCATCCCCGACTCCTGCCCGTGTCCTTCCATCATACAAAGCTCTGTTCCGCACTCGATTTCCCCCCTCTCTTCACCTTGCAGTACCTGGGATAGCAGCGAGCTCATACAGTCTCCAGGAATCTGGTGATCTTAGACCAGCTGAAGCCTCTATCTCAGAGAGTGCCAACCGCAGAACTAGCTGTAACATCGCCAAATCGCTATGTCATGATAAACACTAGAGTAATTCATTATTATTCACTCCAAATGACCGATCCTGGAGGTGCACCTCCCAGCACGGCGTGCTGAGAGAGTTTTGAACTTCAAGGCCAATGTCCAGTTTAGAACCTCATGCATCAGTAATGTTTTAATGGAGTTAAATTTCCTGACAAGGGAGGACAACTTCACATTGAAAATCCTAATCGGGTGACTTTTAACGCGGAGTTGTCAATGAAACGCGAACTGGCATTCATTAGTCATTCAAAAGGTGCGTGAAAGCACAGTAACCACCAGGGAGTTCCTCGGGTCTTCAATCATACGCACCTTTTCAGATGGCACATCCGGGTTAATAACAGAACTGAGGTCAGGCGGGGGTTGTCTCCTCTTCAGCAGTTTAAACTTTTGCATAAACCGATCCGGCTTATCCTTATCCATCGATTTCCCAGGTCGGGTCGGGTCAGGAAGTGCACTAGTCAAATCAGACGGTCTGCAATATGCAAAAATGCCAAGAGCTCTTCAACGTGTGATGCGCTTGCGGGTAGGTACTAAGTGTAGACAAAATAGGCATGAAGGTTTAGTTCCACTCATCCAACCTCCATACCGTTACCTGTTACTCACTGTTAGCTCAGTTAGTTTTCACAAGAAATTATATTACTAATTAGTATATAATACTAATTAATTACTATGATCCGGTGAGTGAGTGAGTGGGGGGGGGGTGAGTGAGTGAGGAGTGCGGGAGTGAGTGAGACTGAGTACTTTGAGTGACTCATTGAATAACTGAGTGGATGCGAATCACTCACTCTCAGTGACTCACTCACTCACAGTCACAGACCAACTGAGTAAGTCAGTAACTGGGTGAGTAACTAACTGAGAACTAAGACTAAGATTTACTAAGAGTAAGACAGTACTTAAGTAACTTGAGTAAGAAGACATAATTTCGAATTACGATTTTGATTTTACTTTGAGTTTGACTCACTTTCCAAACTTTGAGTTTGACTTTGACTTTGAGACGAGTCAAATGTCAATACATTTCAGCTCTCTATATTAGTAGGTTGAAGCATTTCAAGACTTTAAATTCCAGCGTTTTCAAAGGAGCTGGTCTATGACAGATCACGATTACACACCTGGCAAATTCTACGGCGGTTCCGTTTTACAAATTACTTTTAGGGTTTTGAAAGTTCAGCCGTTCAGGGTTTCAGGCGTGAGACAGGCCATGAAACGGTCAACCTATGCGAAATTCTACAGGAAGCTACGAAGCGTAGAAATAATTGGAATCGCTGGTGAATATGACAGATCGACTATAATTGGGTTATCAAATCTCATCTATCCAATCCCTCGCGCTGTCACTGACGGCTCGCATAGCTGTTGGCGAACGTATAATATCTATGTATGTGGATCGCCAACCGCATAGGGCAGACTACGATTCACATTCATAATTTCCATGGTCGGTGATAATTCGCCCACTTTTGTATCCCCAGACAATTTTTCCTACACCTGACGACTCATGGACAACGAACAAAGTGATACCGCTGCAACCTCAGGCCACATCGAACTTGAAGGTATCTTAGAGTTATTCAATGATCATAACGTATAAAATAACGCCACGGCGTTTGATTAATTCAATAATTGATATTTGATACAGTCAATGAGTCATACACTCACTCACACTGACTGAACTAGTGGACTGGGTCAGTGGAGTGACTGTGACTGTGAGTGATACTCATACTGATGGTGATAGTGACTGATAGTCATACTAGTGATACTCAGTCATGCTGATACTGAGTGATGGTGACTGGTAGGCACCAGTATCACTGTTCAGTATCGGTGATCAGTATCGGTGATCAGCATCGGTGATCAGTATCGGTGATCACTATCAGTGATCACTATCGGTGATCAGTATCGGTGATCAGTATCGGTGATCAGTATCGGTGATCAGTATCGGTGATCAGTATCGGTGATCAGTATCAGTGATCAGTATCACTATCAGTGATCAGTATCGGTGATCAATATCGGTGATCAGTATCGGTGATCAGTATCGGTGATCAGCATCGATGATCAGTATCGGTGATCAGCATCGGTGATCAGTATCGGTGATCAGTATCGGTGATCAGTATCAGTGATCAGTATCGGAGTCGTTGCTTATCGGTGAAAAAACTAATTTAGTCATTAGGACCATATTGTGTTACATTTGAATCAAGTGCAATAAATAGGTGAGGCTATTGCATCAGTGGCGAGTGCATTAATATTTGGAATCAGTGTCTTGGTCAGTGATCATGATTGTGATAATCAATCTAACTGAGTATTGTGGGGAGCGAACCAAGTGGTTGTTGGGTCGCTGTAAAACAGCCCGCCATTAGTGTAATAGCATTAATTTAAGTTATGACATATAAGAGGTTAGTTAGTTGGTTGTTCGGTCGGTCATTCAGGTAGTTAGTTGCGGGATTTAATGGGTGTCGCACTACAGTGCGACTATATAGGTCACTCACCATGGTGCGTGTTTTACTTCCTTTTTGTGCTGCCCAGCAATCTATACGACTATGCATATAGATAAGAAGATAATGATTTTTCTTGTTAGCTGAATCAGAATTTATACCTCCTCCGATGAAAAATGAGTCAGCAGCCGAAAAGAAAGACCCTGTCGCGATAGAATCTGGGGCATCTACAGAGAGCTTTAAGATCCCAACACCGCTTGAGTCGAGTGTAAAATCTCAACCACCAGATCCCCTAAAGGAAGAAAAGAAACAGACGGACTCTCAGCCTACAGAGAAAAAACCACTAACAAGCAAAACCAGCTTCAAACCCGCTCCTCCACTACCATACAAAGGTCAGTGGCACTGGCATTGACATTGGCGCAGCGCAATCCCATACAGTACATCTCTGAAAAAGAGAGACTTTGTAGATGGAACCATTGGTATGAATATATGGCGCGGCAATCAAGCCGAGTACAAGGCTGACCCACAGACACTCACATTGAGCTCTGATCTCACCAATCGGAACTGTTTCATTGGACTCTGTATACATTTCATTGAAAAGTTTAACAACTGAATGTCCACTAATTGGATTGGTTTACGCTTTTAGTGGAAGAGTAAGACAGCCCGATAGCATTGTCGTAGTTGCCATTACTGTTGTGATTGCTGGTGTTGTTGTTGTTGTTGTTGTTGTTGTTGTACTACCTTCAGCTGATCATTGCAGAGCCCAGCTGGAGCGGCATCGCTACCCAGGATTACAGTCTGGAGATAATAAAAAGCGGCGTATCCTTGGATGCCCTGAAACTCACCAAGTCCTTTCTTGTGTTCGGTCGTCTTCCCGAGTGCGATGTACCGATGGAGCATCCGAGCTTGTCTCGCTATCACGCAATACTGCAGTACTGTGCCATACCATCAGAAAAACATCCGGTCAGCAAAACAAGAATGCGAAAACTAGGCTTAATAGATAATGTACCTGACCATGGATCTGGGATCCCCGTTCTTTCGTAACACCCTCGTCGGTTTTGGATCCGGACATTAAACAGAGGAAGCCCTCCCTTAGAAATACTTGGGCACGCGGGTGGAAGCAGAAAGTCTCCTAACAACACCCTGGGTAACGCTGAGTAAAAGGCTCAGTTTCTGAAAGCCCCTGACTCTGGCCAGGATAGAAAAGAAGAATGCATAACGCAACTCTTCTATAGTCATTTTTTCAAACACGCTGGAACCACAAACGTGTCAAAGCTTCCTGCTCGTCTAATATGTTGAGAAGAAAACAATATCACCCAAACTTACTTTCTGGTTCAATGATGTCATAATAACAAGTCAAATGGCTAGTCTCATTTATCCTTTTTCCTCTCATTGCGTAGGAACAATAAAAGCTCCTCCACTGTCTGAAATTTACACCAACATTGATCTTCGTTGCAGGTCGGCTGGTATGTCTATGATTTGGGCAGCACTCACGGGACATTCATTAATAAGAAAATCATTGCACCCAAAGTCTACCATCGACTGAGAGTCGGATTCTGTGTCAAATTCGCTGGATCTTCGCGTCTTCATATACTCCAGGTTAGTCAGATCACACTAGAATAGCGGGAAAGCTGAGCGGTAGAGCGACGGGCTCGCAACTGTGACAACTTGGTTTCGGATCCCTGTTGATGGAGGGCTCCCGCTGTGAGTATCAGGTCTTCACTGTAATCTTAGTATAGAAGCAAAAACAAAACCTCACTATGAGTTGGAGCAGTGATACTGGGCTGTTTCTGGTGACTCAAAGATTTGATGTGCAACTCGCGAAGAATCCGACCAAAACTCAGCGAATAAAGGAATGGGAAGGCAGAGACTCGGTATGAATTGAATCTAGGTACAAGCAATAGGAGTCTAAATTGACTTAAATAAAACATTTGATCAAATGCGTGCCTCTCTGATAATCACGGTAGTTATGCTCCTTTGTCACCTGGCCACAGTAATTGTGCTTCTCTACCAATGAGTCGGGTCACATGGCTGCAGTAGCTACGCCCCCTGTCGATGAGCCGGGTCACCTGTGTACAATAGTTATGCTCCCCTGTCGATGAGCCGGGTCATCTGACTACAGTAGTTACGCTCCCCTGCCGGTGAGCCAGATCACCTGGGTACAGTAGTTATGTTATCCTGTCAGGGTCCACCAGAAGATCAAGATGAGGAAATCACACCCGAAGAGTTATCCACCCTCCGAGAGCAGCAAAAG
>Ga0224501_10002775_pt1 | contig 13775 bp, 3 predicted proteins | sample SF_Oct11_sed_USG_4_FD_169105 | JGI IMG/M metagenome (GOLD analysis project Ga0224501, IMG submission 169105) | Sediment microbial communities from San Francisco Bay, California, United States - SF_Oct11_sed_USGS_8_1 | ecosystem: Environmental > Aquatic > Marine > Sediment | place: USA...
ATGAAGCCATGTGTATAATCACTACTTATACAACATAACTCAGCAATATGAAGCCATGTGTATAATCACTACTTATACAACATAACTCAGCAATATGAATCCATGTGTATAATCACTACTCTCTCTGGGCCAAGTTCAGGAGCGAATAAAGGACGAATACCTTTCCTTCTATTCACGCCCATAACTCGCCATACGCGATTCGAGCATTCTACGCACTAACCCGCAGAAAGCACTGCATACGAGTCTAACATACCTTTGTGACACAAGCCAGTGGAAAAAAAGGCATACGAGTGTCTGCATTGACTAGTGCCTTCCGCTTATAATTAACTAGTAGAATTCATCCCCAGGTTTTGTTACGCAAGTGCAGTTTCTTCACTGAGTTCATCTTTGAATTTTTTTCTGCCAGAAATATGGCTCAAGACTGAAAGTTATCTCCCCCTATCAAAAGAAGTGATTTTTCCAACCCACCGAAACTTGATAATTTCCCATTGAGGAATGTCATCCTAGTATCGGATGCTGTTGATAAGATACTCAGCATCAACTAACCTGACTCCTGCAGTAGCAGGAGTGTGTCATCTTCAAACACAAGCAGCAGTCTGTAAGACTGACTACCATCCACCTTATTAAATACGTACGGCACCACCTGTGAACCAAACAAATAATAAAATAAACCAGGAATAGTCTAGAAAACTGGCTGGTGGGACTTCTCCGAACGCTGTAGGGTCGGTCGCAAAAGGAGTGAATGACATCATAGATTTAGCTATTATGGAGGCCAGTATATGTGTTTCCATAGAATACCAATGACATCATTAGTAGACCCGCCACAAATCAAGGCATCGCGGGATAACTCAATGTCTAGAATGTCTAACTCAATGACAGGAGATCTTGGGGTCAAGCCCCGGTCATGCCATGCTCCCACTGTGAGTGTGGGTTTTTTCCATAATTCCTAGCTGATACCGTGCCAGAAAAATCCTTAGGTTCAAGAGATCCACTAGTTAGGCTGACAAAATGCCTGCATTACGACGCACTTACTCTGACAGGCCGAGCGGTTAATGGAGATGCGGCGTTCTGAGCAAAGGCGCTTATCTCCTCTCCAGTGTCTACATTATAACATCTCACCTCCAATACCTGTAATTAAAGTGTATGAGGTTGCGCCGGATTCGTCTACCACAGTCAGTAAAACATGGCTGGCAGGCGGAAGCAACTCACAGAAATAGCATGGGTAGGAAGAGTCAGTCAGGTGACCTGGCTCTTCGGCTAGTGGTGGGTGGTGGATTGAGAGGGTAGAAGAAGGCCCAGAGGCATGCTAAGATGGTTCTTTAACGGTGAATTCGGGACATTATCTGAGCTTTTGCACTGATCTTTACTTATAGGTAATTCCTGAACAGAAAATTACAATTTATGAAAATGGTAAGTATCCACTCAATTTATTGCTACATAACAAGCCTATTCGCCAGGTGCTAGACGCCTCTGGTTACTAGGAATTTATTTATTATTTATTTATTATTTTTTGGTCAGACGACCATTAAAAAGTTGGTCACGCTGGGGAGCTGTTTGCATTTTTTTGTACGTCTGGGAAATATAAGTTTTTCAGGCTTGCTAAGCTTGGCCAAGCGAGCAGAGACAGCCAACTACTTTTCAGCCAATCAGAACCGACATCCGGTTAGTACCGCATTAGTTAGCTCGAATATGAACACCACCGGTGCTAAAACTTTCACCAGTGGGTGGGTACTATTTGGTCGGCTGATTATTACAATGTGAGACGTCTTGACTGTGGCTGTTTGCCTGCTTTTATTATACTTAGACGTCTCATTAGTGGGAATATTGAACGTCTAGCACCGGGCGAATAGGCATAACGTTACTGAAAAAACAAAAAGAAACTTCAAAACTTTGAGCAGAAAACGACTGACCATCTTAAAGTGTCATAGGTCAGATTAACCTTCTTGATAACTCATTGGATGAGAGTGGAGTCTGGCATTTCACCTCACGCCATGGGTGGTATCCGCACATTAAAACGAAATTTGAATCCAGATGATTTGGTGTTCTAATACAATAATATTTTATTATTATTTCAGCTTGAAGGTGGTATTTCAGGATCGATAATGATGACCAGCGATAGACTAAACTTACCCCACCATTGAGATGCACAGAGAACAGCACAGTCTGCCCATTAGTGTCCTCTGTTATCCCACTGGCTCCCTATAAGTAAAGAGAAGCTGATTGATGAGGAAATAAATGATATCGAGAAGAAAATTCAGTTCAACAAAGTATGTCATGTGATGTGCTAAAAGAACATGTGAGAAATCACTGCCATCTACAGAGATATATAACATAAAACATGAATTCAGTGCGCGTGTATGCGCATTCTATTGTTGCGTTATTTTTGACAAATAGTTTTCCTGCTTGAACAGTACACAAATAAGTAGATAAACAGATGTGTTATAATGACATGATAGGAGAGCGGCTTCTATTATAGCACATTTGTTTTGAGCACCTGCATTGCCACAGTCCGATCAGAATTATTCGCAAGGTTTGCTCGGAAAGTTAATGCACATATAACAGCTTTGGATAGGCTGAGAGACAAAGTCTGCACACTATATATGACTAGAATAAGCTATAACTGTATATGGGGCCAAGAAGTACACCTCCCGGTCGGTTAAAGGGAGACTTAAGCTCCGTATAGATCCCGATTGAAGAGTCAGAGATGGTACCTGGTATCATTTATGTTTTTAGGGGAATTGTGGCCCGTGATTGGTCATGTGCAGTTGAGTTTACTAATTATGGGGCCTCACTGGGGCATTGACAACTATAGGCTGTTTAATAATCTTTCTGATTTTGCTAAACATTGGTTGAAAGGTGCCTACAGGTGTCAGGATGACACCTGTGAAATCATTTCTCAATCAGACCACTCATTCAATAGTTATGATCAAAAATTCAAATGCTCTATTTATGTCTATCATTGACTGAGGCTTATTAGATTCCGTACAAGAATCTTCATATGAAAAGTGACTGATTCAGGTAGATTTATGTTGCTCATTTCTGCACTCGGCCTGCCGTATGAGACGATACCTTGAATTTAATACGCTCGTTCAGGCCTTTTCCTTCCCTGCCTGTATAAACAGTCCCTTTATCATTGGCTTGAGCTATAGCGATATTTGCGCTTTCATCGAGTCCGAGTGATGTCACAGCGATGAGGTCACTCTCCTAGCAAGAAGACAACAGAGGGAGTAAAATTATGCATCCAACGTGTAGATAACTGGCCTAATACGATCCCAACATTAAGGCGTATACTGAATCTACCTGTCACATGGAACACAAACAAACACAGTCTGATTTAACTGAAGCTCTTCTAATTATCTGACTTAACAATCCCCTCCCTCCACAACGGTAAACACAGGGCCCATATATCAAAATCACGGTCTTGGGTTTTATGGACATCTTTGCGCCTGAGGACTAATGGGGTGACAGGAGATAGAAATTAAGTGAGGAGCTGAACTTTAACAACCCAAGGCATTCCGACCTCGGGCCAAGGCATTCCGACCTCGGGCCAAGGCATTCCGACCTTGGGCACTAGCTGCTGAGCTATCCTGCTATATGAATCTGCAGTTTTACTTTTAAGTGGCCGGATGTGTTAACATTCTAGTGTAAAAAGATTAATTTCATTGTTTTCTTTTCACACCAGAAGAAAATCGCGCAAATTTTAGCCAGGAAATGGAATATACTAGAGCGAAATGGACTCGCTACGGTGGCCACGTGGTTAAAGCAATGGGAGAGCATAACTCATAACTCTGGTTAAAGCGAAGGGAGAGCACAACTCATAATACAACTTTTTTAGTGGTCCCCTGCAGTTCGAGTTATTAAGTTTCACTGTATTTGTACTCATACAATGCACTGAATAATAATACCGATCCAAGGTGAGCAATGGTCTCACTGAGTGAGCGAATGGCTCGCCGCGGAAGTCATTATATGCTAGTAGATGGAATCGCTAAAATTTTTGTTCCGTAGCAGGGTATGCAACTCCCCAAACTCCCTAATGTAAAGAAGCCAGAGGACAAAAAAGGCTGACACTGCATAGCTAAGAGGCAGTGTTATCTTAGAACCAGAGCACAGCACTTCGCTCCATATATTTGTCACACCCAGCGACTGATTTCCTTACCTGAGCGTGTGGTGTAAACTTCGCTTCTTCACTCCCCAATGAGTAGAGGGCGTTGCCGTTGGCTTCACCGAGACACACCAGCAAAGGTTTACCCATACTCATGCTGCATCTAAAAGATATGACAAACAAAACTTAGACATGATAATCGATTCAAAATGACACCAACTTACTTCCTATCATATCCTGACCACTGTCGGGCGTATTCAGAAATTGGCTCACTGTCTCAGACTCAGTGCGTCTCATTGGTCCAATGGTAGACGACGTTTTCCTTGTACACACCCGTGTCAAAGAAGATAGCTCTATGGGTGGGCCTCTTTCGTTTTATGTTGCGGTCCAAATCCGACAAGGGTGAAATACAAATCGGCGCCTAAACCAGGAATCCCGCTGAGGAACCCTGATTCTGAACTCCGTAAGCTATCTATTGAGCCACCCAGTTCTTATAGCATCGTATAGAATAGAATGATCTAGTGAAAGGGTTAACATTCATAAGGCATACCGCGAGAGAGCCTCGGGAAGGGGGACGTTCTGTATCTGCTTTACGATTTCATCTTTAACAGCATACATGCTGACTTCTTGACCCTTCGCGACAGCGACGTAAATAACATCACCATCGCCATCATCACGCGCTCCCGTGGACAAGATGGTTGCTCTAAAACCAGAGAATAAACAATAAGAGGATGGATAACCACACCATGGAGCGAGCGCCTTTACTATACAATAGACTCATGAAAAGCATTTCAGTCTCTGTGTTGTAAAGTTAGTCTTTTTAGACCTAGCCAACTGCCAACTGAGGAGGAGGAGTGAATAGGTTATTCATTAGTCATCAAACGGCCCTACAGAGGATGAGTAATAACCCTTTAAGCCAAAGAGAATTAGGGTTACCGCATCACTGTAGGTTCACAGTTTCACATGTCACACATCAGCATATGTAAATTACTGACCCATTGAGCTCAATGTCGACTGTCCAGCTAGTTTCTCCCGTCTCCGGTGCGAGAGATATAACTTTAGTCGGTGTGACCAGGATGAACTGGGCTGGGTAGAGAAGGATAGACTCGCTGCAACAAAGAGCCAACCATGTCAGAGAGAAAACCCAGCCTATGTCTTTGTGTGTTTTTGTATGTCTATGTCATAGTGTCACCGCGCATAGTCACAAGTCACAATGTAAGGGCAGCGTGCAAAGCCATTGTGAAGCACCTAACCTAACAGCTTCAATATAATGATGCAGACAAGACAGCAGTGTACCTGGTGAGTGGCTCGGCGACAGCGGTCTCCCAGACCAGCTGTCCGCTATGACGATTCCAGCTTCTCACTTTAGACTCGGAGACAGTGATTACTGAGCTGCCGGCGCTGTACATGGTGAGTAGAGTGTCCGCCTCCTCCATAACATGACGCCATACTGCAACACAAATAATGGCTATGGTAACATAGCATTACCGCAATACCGGGAGCATTGCTGAGAGCCAGAACAACTCAACCGGCAAAAGCCCGGAGTTGCAACTTATGGATTGCAGATTCGCCCCTCACTGCCGGCGGGGTGTTTTTCTGGTATGGACCTTTAGCAAGACTCTCACTCCAAATTGCTAGCATGGCTCTGGAATGCTAAATCAACTCTGGCAGGGTAAGGCTGACCCTAGGCATACACCGGGCCTACTGCGCCAACCCTAGGCATAGACATGGGCTACTGTGCCAACCCTGTTCAGTCAGTAACTTTGTTGCTACGGTATAGTTCAAATAAACGGCCGACACCGGGCGTTTACCTTCACCAGTTGTGATTGGTATGCAGGGTTGACACTGTACTGTCACACAGCGCGGAATAATTAGTGATAGAGGACAGATGCCACACTGCAGTCATTTAGATGCATCCAATGTCTCACTCAAACTAGTTCCCTTAACCATTAGCTTCGAACAAGAATGACTAAACGCTGCCAGTAGGGCTTGAATGATCTAGTTTCTCTCAGAACTCGCACAATTATCGCGGGAGTTTGGCAATTTTTTTCTCGAATCTTGTCCTCTTCATACATACAGAGTTTTCCAGTGGATAGTGACAGTGCTGCGACAACATTTTGAGCTGAGCCAACCACAACCTGCTTTGAGCGCTGAGTGGCCTCAATAAAGGCGTGGTTCACTGAGCCAACATGAGCTAGCTTCCTGTAAAATAAATGTTATACTCAGTGAGATTAAAGGGACAGTAAAGGCTGTTAGAAGCATTAAATTTTTAAAAACTCATCTTGATTTAGTGTAGAGTTTACCCTAGTTGCAGTTTTCCTATCACCTAATCACTCACTAGTCACTACCAGAACCGGATCAGTAAAATAAACCCTAAGGATGAACAATATTGACAACTGATCGTGCACATCATTATAGTCATTATCATAATGTCCATGATCAGTTAGTATATTGGTACATTCGTCTATCGCTTGAAGACCTGATCAGTTGGCAGTTGTCAAAGACTAGGCTGCTACTCCCAGTCCTAGCAATTAGTTTAGTGAATTACACCTTTAATCATGCATTACCACTACTAGTCTAGTAGTTAAAACCAGAAGATGAGAAGTAACAATAGTCTTGAAGTTTAAAAGGCACTTACTCAATCACTGAGTCAGTCGGCTGGCTCTGAGTCACGACTCACGGAACAACAACCAGCGACTTTGACCGATTCATCATTCAGAATCAGACAGCCGGCCAATGAACGGGTCAGTCAGTGAGTGAGTGACTGACTCACGTGACTCACTCACTGGTCTGATACTCATAGTCATACTGAGTCAGTGAGTGATAACTCATTAACTGATAGTCATTGATGATGATGACGACGACGACGACGGCGGCGGCGGCGACGACGACGACGATGATGATAATGGCTCATGATCACATTCACAGTGTGAATTGTGATCCACAGCCACACATCATTCGATTCATACTGATTAGTGATTGATTTGTTGAGTCAGTAGTCACTGAGTGTTGACCGACTCAGCTACTGATTGATTAGTTCATTTTAATTAGTAGTTGCTAGTTTTGACTTGACTCTTGACTTGAGTCTTGGACTTGACACTTGTCCTGAGTGACGGTTGGTTGGTTAAACCGTCAAGACTGTCAAGTGTTTTGGTTTGGTTAGTTAGAATTAGATCTTACAGTTACTCTTACGTTACTAACTAACGTAACTAACTTAGTCTTAGAGTTAGACTTAGAAGTTAGAATACTAGTAGAAGTTAGCGTGAATCAACTGACACGACGGTTACAGTGTTCAACTTGCGCGCAACTGGATACCAAACCAAATCTTGAGAAACTAACTAGGCTTACCAGTCAAACTTCCCAACTTGGTCTTCAAACAATCCTGTAGTCGGAACTACAGTAAAGCAGAAGAATAAGAAAATTACGGGTGAAAGTTTTTCAACCATCTTCGGGAGTCGACTTTACGACCTCATGAGCGCAAGACGGGAGTTAGTCGTAGACTTATAAATTAGTTATCATTATCTGTATTCTACGCTTGGTTGCTTTCCCCGTCTATCCCGACATTCTCAAAGAAATGCGCTCAGGCTGAGGTTAGAGGTCATAGCCAAAAACTGCCCTAAGCAGAGGTGCGTGTTTTCGCCGAAATCAAAATGTCGTAGCACAGCGAAAGACTTAAAATACAGGGATTTCATCGGTTTTGGACCGCAAGACTGAAAGCGCAAACACCAACTCATTATTCGCCAGTCGTATTCGGTACTCGAGTTGACTGTCGAGTCCCTCGCAGCCACGGAGACTGACTATAAATTTGAACTGTTAGTGTGACCCACTGACTCAGTGACTGTCAGTGTCACTGTCAGTGTCACTGACTGTGACTCACACTCACTGTAAGTGTAAGACTGACCGAGACTCAGAGTCAGAGTGAGAATCCATTGGAATTGGATGATTGGTTTTGACCCCCGCACCAGAAGAAAAAACGTGGCCGTTTTTAACTTTCTCTGTAGTCTAGCCTACTACTAGTACTAGTCTACTGTCAGTTTCGCTTTACTTGTGCGTAGCACTGTATGCTCATTATATTTGCATGACCAGAAGTTACTTCCGCGTCAGGTACCACATCGTTTTTAACTCACATCACTGATCACTGGGTAGTGGGTTTAGTCTTTAGACTGTTGAGTTAGCTAGCTTACAATTCACGACGTTGGCTTGCGAGCACGTAGACACTAACTACTAAGAGTAAGATACTTGACAGTCCTCACAGTCACTCACTCCACTGATTCAGTACTGCCAAACTTGAAACTATAGCATAGGGCTAGGCAGATGAGAACTTACAGTTACATTTACAGTTAGGTACACTTACACTCACATTCAAGTTAAGAAAAGCTTTCCACTCATTACTGAGTAGGAAGTATGGGGGTTATCTGGCAAGGCAGATGAGATAACAGCTAGGAATGAGGGGAGTTTATCGTGGAAGTTAGCTTGCCCGGGCCAACTCACACTCTACCAGGGCACCCGCTGATTCAGCGTGAAGCACCAACTACAAGACTGAATGGTTTGTCCTGAGAGGTCGGGGTCGGTCAACTTGAGCCATTTGTTTACACTTCACCTTTACTGAGTGCTCAGTATGGTATAGTACTACTACCACTACCACTACCACTACCAGTAGAGCTTGTAAGTTACTAGTTATTTCACTAGTTCCACTCCCAGTGCTAATGCTTATTATTATTCTAATCTTTGCTCATAATGCCACTACCAGGTGGGTGGGTGTGAATCTCTTGACTTGGAAGTATCAGCTTGTGGGTCATTCATAAAGATGGCTTGCCCTGATCAAAAGTCCAGTATGTATCTAAAGGATAGTGCTTGGGATCTGTTGGTAAACAGGCAGGATGACGTCGGCAAACGGTAAGTCCCGAGAGTGCAAACAGTTTCCTAATCTGCTCACCATTAGGTAACCCATGACGGTTTTGTTTGGAAATTCTTGCAAATTAGTACTACGTTGCCTAGGAAAATTCTCAGTTGATAACACACGATAGGGCACTTGCAGTTGTGGTTCCTAACCAGTAGCCCAACACAGTGAGTGTGAATGTCTTAGTAGCAGTATCATTAGCCTTGTTAGTGATAGCAGTATTAGCAGTAGCGTATTGGTAATATTAGTGATAGTATTAGTGGTAGCCATGGTTGGAGTAGTACCATCTGCATGTATTATGGACTATTCAACATTTGGTAGATTTGACGTTGATATCCAGCTTGAGAAAGTGCCCACTAATGAACCCGGAGGCTGGGTACATATCACCGGTTCTGACGAGAATAAAGAATGTGCTATGGTATGTCAAAAATAACTATGACAGTCTTCCCTGTATTGTCTTGTTGATGTCCCAGGATCTGGGATATGTGGATGCCTCAGTGGCCAAACCGCCTGCCTCATAAAAGGTGCATTCGCGTGCTCGGGTTTTTCACGACCGAATAGATTTCAGTCGCGAAATCTGCTAAAGTGCGCAAGAGCGCAACCGAATAGCGTGATCCAAAAAAACATCTTTCAGTCGCGACCGAGAGCAAGCAAGCAGAATCCCGCGACCGAAAGCAGTAGTTTAGGCAACTTTCAAGGTTACCGCATAGAGGTTTGATTACTACGTTGAGATAACGAATCGCGAACGATCGTTCGGTCGTAACCGATGAGTTAACGGTGGGAGAGGACAACTCTGATCCGATCAAAGCCCATCCTGAACTCAACAGCATTTCTTCACCCGGACAGTGTGTTCGCGCGCTCGCGACCGAAATTTTTCCAAAGATCTCGGTCGTAGGCACGCACCAATTATGCGGTTTACGAGCATCATGATTAGAGCTTGTTTTTGTGTCGCAAGCAGCCATTTTGCTTTTTGTGGCCGTGATGTTTTTGTACAAATGGTCAGCCAGTTTGCTCTTGTTTTGTAGACTTATATTAAGAACTTGTGTAGTCCAGAGGAGACAGTGGACTTGTTGTACTCATTGCGGCTGCATTCTCATCTGGCCTCTGACCAAAATAAACTGGATCTGGAGAGACGTACCGGCGCCGTCATAGAGTTTACAGCGAGCCTAGAATCGGACGCGCTCTGCACCGCCACTATCAAAGGTCAGATACCCGACTACTTTGAATCAGTGGCATAGGATGGCGTAAGGTTCTTTTTACGGTTGGAGTCAGAAAGTCAACAGTTTCTTCCCCAGAGGATCCGCACTTTACCACCATAGAGAAGATTAGTCCATAGGTTAGCGTCCTTTATCTAACGCGTGATCCGAATCCAACCAAGGTCAAATATAAAGTGCGATAGGCGATGCTGGCATGGCTAGTTTAGTAGGTTGTCACTACTCGGCTGGTCTCCAGCTGATTTTTAGAGTTTCTGACATATGTGTATGTATTCCGTCGTTTCTCAGTTGATTGCCAGAGTAGCTACATAAAAATTTGGGCACATAAAGAGAAGGCATTTCTCTATAAAATGGCTGCTTCAGAATTTTTATTGACCAAACGCATTCGGATGTGTCACCCTCAGAAATATTGTAAATGTTTGAAGGCCTACGGATCACTTGCTATTTTCAATTTACTGGGTACCGCATAGGATTTGATAACTACATTGATATAACGACTCGCGAACCATTGTTTGACTCTAGCTGAAGAGTTAAAGTTGAGAGAGGACAACTCTGACGCGGTAGAAATTCCTTCAGTTTTCTGACCGAAAGTGTTAGATTGCAACTGACCGTATCACGCGATAAGACCTAATGACAGGATTTTGTATGCTAGTATGTTCTGGAATCAATGTTCAGCCGAAGGTCATTGATTATTTTGATTTGTAGGTGACGGTTTGGCAGTGACTCTTGCACTCTCATCTCTCGAGGATCAGATTAGAAAGTTAGAGGATCAGGGTCTGGTCACTCCGCAGAAACCCTCAAATGAAACATTATACCGTACCCCAGCCGGGTCGCATAATCCATACTCGCGAGAAACTAGTGAAAGACTCACCTCTACGCTCAGATGTTTATCTGCCAAGGTAAAAAGTACATCTATTCCACATAGTGCTTTTACACTGGGAAATTTGTTTCAATTAGCCGCGGCAGCTTTACCCTAAGAACACAGCATACTGAAGGAAAATCAAATATATGTCTGTGTAGTACTTGATAATTCTGAACTTCATGAAAGTATTTCTCTCCTAGAGGCAGCTCCTTCTCCGGTTTATTCGTTGGGGTCCCAGCTGTATATTACACAGTCTCAATATGCACCATGCAATCAGCATTGATCTGAGTTCCCTTCTGTATTTCTGACTCATTTTTAGACCAGCCCGTGTACCAGTTTTAAGTGTTGTTTTATGATAATTAGGAAGTTTATATGGGGGAATAATGAGCTTTACTAGATGACCAGTGACATATGACTTGGAGTCACTGGATGACTACGACTAGCGCTTCATTTAGAGTTATAAATGGGTGTTGGGGAATTCAACATCATAGGTTAGCCAGCGTCACGCGCATGTTAGTGTGACATTAAGATATTTATCTGAACATTTGTTACAGCTTATTTTAACAAAAACCAAAACTGCCTCTCGTTTCAATTTCGCTTTTTGGGTAACTGGATGTGTTAGGTTGGTAAGCCAACAAAGTCCTTTGATAACCAAACGGTACGGTTCTAAAGGTCGCACAATTCTATAGTCAGTCATGATAGCTCAGTGGAATAGCTCACTGTCTGTCCTCCCTGTGGCCCGGGTTCGATTCCCAGCCACGGCGGAGTATTTCAAGGGATTTTTCCCTGGCTGATCACACTCCCATAAAGTTACCTTCTCTATGGGGCACGCAGGTGCAAGCAGAAAGTCTCCTAATGACGCCCCCTGGGAAACACTGAGCCTAAGACTCAGTAGGCCAATCTCTGCACCACTCCTGACAGTTGCTCGGTTATGGAGACACGAAAAAAAAAAACGCGCTGACTCTTGGTCGAAACAGATTTCCATACCACATTTGTCCCTTTTTTTCTGGGATTGTCCTGATTTAATCACTCCTGAATTTACCAGCGAGCCTGTTTCCTACCTAGGCTAACACCAGATGGATGTTTAATAACACCCAACAAATATTTGAGAGGCCCATCGGGTATTCAGTGCCTGGCTGGCCACCTATCATTGCACCTAGGTTCCTCGCAGACAGGGACGCTCCAGATTATTTTATTCTTTGCAAACCATTTGCAGAGTGTTATTATTCAGCTAGCGCAGAATGGGCAAATTTGTGTAGTTGCAATTCATACGATTCATTCCTATGGGGCCCCTGGTTCGATTCCCAGTATTAACAAAAAGGTTGTAACACCCTCATTGGTTTCCGATAGCGACTTTGACTAAAGTACCTTCTCCATGGGGCACACGAGCTGAAGCAGAAAATCTCATTTGTCACTCCGGGAAATGCGCATACAGGCTCAGAGGGCCAATTTTTGCACCGCTCCTGACAATTGTTCTGTCTTAAAGACACCAAGTTATTTTATTTCGATCAGTTCCTGTTACCCTGTGCATCTCTACCATGCAGGTTGGGCTGTCGGCTGACGATATCGAACCAATGGACGATGTCGTGAAAAAGCTGATTCTCGATTGGGCTGTTGAGGTGAGACAATGCATCCGAACTATATTTACTAAATTTGCTGTTTTTCAACTCAGTTGTCTGACGGACCGACTGACAGCGAGCAACTGACTGATCGAATGACTTACTGGTCAAATGGCCTAATGACCAATGATTAATCGACTGGGTGTATGTAAGTAAGCTTTTCATGACTTACAGAGTGGTGTTGAGGGTGAGAAGGATGAATCTCTGCTGCTTCCCTCAGACGAAGATGACGCCGAGTCCGACTCCCTTGAAACACCAAAATGTGAGCCGCCTGTTTATTGCTTCGAACATTTGGCTGTCCTGAGTAGCCTACCTCCTAAGCCTGAGGCTTATTTTGGGACGGTAGAAGGTGGGAAATGTGTGAAGAGCTCATACTTCCAAAGTGATTATGCTTGAACCTCGAATCTTTTGAGCCAAACACTCTATCCACTGTTCCCTCACTCAACCCTTGGACTGAAGAAGAAATCCATTTCCTAACTGATTACCAGCCAGCTAAACCTGGGCAACTTGTTCAACCTGAGGGTAAGTCCCCTGCCTGGTACCCGACCTACGTGTTTCAAATACTCTCTCTTCTGAATCGCTCAAGCCAGTCCGTCAGTCAGTTACCTATATCTTCTCATGCCTCTGTCATATATAAACAGTTAGATATAGCGGCCTCGTGTCCTCCTTGTAGCTGGCAACTCTGTGTTTTCACGTCGTGACCTGAGTAATGATTTTCGGTCGCCATTGCCGAAGCAGGGTCGTTTTCTGTTAGACGACGAGTCAACACCGGTAGCCTCGACATCAGGTCGCTCGACGATCCAGGTCGGACCATCTCAGAAAGTGAAACGCGAACGTAAGCTCGTTAGATCACTGCTCCATCAGGACTATTCGGTCAGTCTTGTAGCACATGCTTCGCACTGAATTAGGGGTGGTCCGGGTGATGTTTGAATTGGCCCGGGTTAGCCAGCTTACACTATAAACTCCCACGTCGCGAGCTGTTGTCTGGTTTGCCAGCCAACACTCATACTCTGTAATGAGTGGGCGCCTATTATTATTATTATTATTATTATTATTATTATTATTATTATTATTATTA
>Ga0224501_10002776_pt1 | contig 13774 bp, 8 predicted proteins | sample SF_Oct11_sed_USG_4_FD_169105 | JGI IMG/M metagenome (GOLD analysis project Ga0224501, IMG submission 169105) | Sediment microbial communities from San Francisco Bay, California, United States - SF_Oct11_sed_USGS_8_1 | ecosystem: Environmental > Aquatic > Marine > Sediment | place: USA...
TATATATATATTAACCAAAGCACAAACCATGCTGCTAAACCAAATGCCTGCTCGTCTATCACGCATCTTATTGACCTAAAATAGGCCAGCATGCGTCCTCAGCTCTGCTCGCTCATACTCTGTTATCGTACTGGTGACGGTGTTTTGTAGACTACATTCCAGTGCATGAGAATGATAGCACAGACCATGATCAATTGCTTGACATTGACGTGACTGATTCGGCTAAAGTGAATAAAGGTAACTGATTAAACTCGATGGTGGCTGGCGCATCCTCTCTCGCTGATTTGTCCAGTCTGCTTGTCCCGTCAAATTAACATCTACGCTTGGCAGATGGTTGAATTTTTTTCCTTCTCCTTTGGGTTTTGGTCATCCTATTTAACGCTGTCCTTAAAGTCTATCTGTAACACATGAACTGTTTTAAATGAGGCAGGCAATATGCCAGTGGCCCAGCAGCTGAGCGGGGCTTAAGCCACTTTATAGGAAGAAAGTTTCCGGCGAGACGACTGAAAACTCGGCCGAAAACAAGGGCTCTAGAGAAATAACCCTCTTTTAAAGCCTTTCAAAGGCTCTATCAAAAACCTCTTTTTGAGCAAATCTGTTGGCCAAAACTATGCCCCCTAGCGGGATTCTATTCAGTCAACCCAGCAAATCTCATCTTTACACCTCGTGGTAAAACTGAAACAGCTGCACCAGCCGCGGTAAAAGGCATTGCGCCAACGACAAGAATTACGGAGTAGTAAATAGCTTATATGGATTCTTTTGGTTGGTCAAGTGACTCTAAATGGTTATTTGCTACATTTGTTGGGACAATTTACTACTTTTAGATCACTTGTTTCCTTCTCTTTTATTTTATTTTAAGTAGGTCAGCCAATAATCGCCCCCTTTTATTTTAAGTAGGTCAGCCAATAATCGCCCCTTTTGAATTCCTGTCAGAACTCTGGCATCTCCTACAAGCGCAAATATCACCCAATGTAGCTTTCCTGAAACCTCGTCTGAAAGCTCGGCTCACCTATGAAAGTGGCTTTATGGTCACTAAATTGAACTGATTATATCCCAGTGTCCCAGTCACAGAGTAGGGCTTACCGTCAGCCAACTAACTCTCTGGCGCGTCTCTCACCTCACCATTCTTGTAGATCATCATAGAAAATCATTGTGGCATTTATTTTCCACGGAGTAAGTCTCTTGATGCATTGTATGTGTACCTACTGTTAGGCTGTGCCTGTTCACTCCTTATCCCTGTGGGAGCCTTTTGTTCATGGTTATGGTAGAATTTAGTGTGATTAGCTTGCTTTAGATGTGTAGACTGCATGAGCTGCTTGGTTTGAGATTTTTAGGCATGCTGCTGTTAGTTTGACAATGCAAAATTTTAGGATGCATCTTGTGGAAAAGAGATTCCAGTTCAACTAAACTGAAAACATTAAGTCATAGTTTGTCATTTTATGTTGAATGTGTGGGAAGATGGCCATTATTTTTCCGGTATGCTAAGTGGAAACCAGTTTATATTTCCTCCACTTGACAGTGGCTTGTAAGTCATGACAGACTAGGCTAATAATTGTTAGGGAATTGTCATCGCTATTCCGTTTTCGGGATCTCAGGTTCGGACACTTTGCACTCTGACATTCCACTTTCAGCAGCTCTAAAGGCCTCCTCCACCAAATCTGCCTACACCGGCAAACCCCCTTTCGCACGCACTAACGCGCTGCGGTCAAGTTCCCTCCCTACACGCATGTCCAAGAGGTCAACGATTGCATCAACTCAAACTCTAACATACCAATTGTCTCTGTTCTAGATGACCGTGATGATGTGGTTTTTGGAACGGCCAATCGAATGATCAGAAGACTGTCGATGCGAAATCGTAAATCATCTAGTAAACAGGTTTCAGCCACACCCCCAGAAAGTCCTGATAGAAATACCAAAACTTAACTCATTGTGAGCGGCTAAGTTGTCTCCCATCTCACCTGATGACACTATAGTGCCCTGTTCCCTATAGTCGGGAAAGTTGAAAACGGCCGTGGCTTTTGTGCTGCTGGTGGTCCCACCAATGAGTTCTCACAGTTCAATGTTGATTCAATCTGTTTTCCAATGTTTCCGCATTATGGTTCTTTTAGTATCGGACCGCGTACACCACTACCACATACCAAACTCAGTGGTACTAACCAGGAGATAGGCACTTGCCGTGGACATTTTTCAATCAACAGACTACTTGTAGAGCCCCTAATAGCCAGGTCTCTAACTGACAGTCATGGAAATTCATACCTAAATGCTGTTGCCTACTCAATTCTTTCACGGATTCAACAAGCCATGAGTTTCTTTGTCCATAGCCTTAAGGCCTCAGAGGGGCTCTATGTCCGCCATTCGGCTGGTAGACCGAAAAGTTTACACGACAAGTGCCTATCTTCAGGTTAGTACCACTGGGCTTGGCATGTGGTAGTGGTCTATGCATCCGATACTACAAGAATAGATTGAATCAACTTTGAATTGTGAGAACCCATTGGTTTGGCTGCCAGCAGCACAGAAGCTATGGCCGTTTTCAACTTTCTTGACTATAGGAATCACCCCCACATTATAACATACGTCATTGCTTTTAGGCAAGCCATGTCATTTTACACTAACTGCATTATTTGCTTACAATGGCAAGGACATTCTCTAACTATTATTTACTGTTATTTACTACGCATCAAACCCTCGCCATTATTGCAAGATATTTTATTTACCAGTTTCTCACATTTTTGTAAATATAGAAATGTTATGTGGAAAGGACCGCGTTGTGATGTACTGATAGCGCCTGGGTGGTAGTAGTGGTGGTCGCATGCCATCACTTCTCAGACTTAATTGATACCTATAATACTGTCACCGAGTGCGATTTCTTGTTATTGAGTTTGTAAGACTGAATCATAACGATAAACATTAACTTCTATGATTAGATTTTTAGTTCACCCAGTGTGACTGGGACTGGGTCTGAATCACAAGTGGTCAATCTAAAGTTATGCTTCTAAAATAAGACCATTTCTTAACATGGATAGCGTGCATAGCTAGTGATTTGTTTCAAAGATTTCCTATGGTGTACCCCACAGAGAACGTTACTTTTCCCGCTATCTCTGATTCGCTGCTAGTCCTACGTTTGTGGTAACAGTACTGAACTAGATGGAACTCATGCCAAAAATAAGCCACTATACTTCCTCACATTGCATTGAGGGGTGTTATTATTAAGCTCGCCGTAGATCAGGTTGATCCGTAGCAGTGTACGAGGTAGCACGTGTGATAACCCAAGGATAGTCCCTTGAAATACTCTGCCATGGCTGGGAACTGAACCCGGGCCACGAAGAGGACAGACAGTGAGATATATTCATTCTACCACTGACCTATCATGAATGACAGTTTAGGGTGCGGTCCATAAACTATCAGATTCCTACGAATGGTTATCTGTGGTTTCTTGAGGTTAAGCCACACTATCATCTATATTCGTGAAAACACAATTTGGCCCACCGAGCTATCGGACACACAACAAAAATCGTGTGTCGGACACACAGCCAAGGGGGGGGATACTATGAGGAATTCAACGATGAGGATGCGCACCTGTAACTTGGAGTTGTCCCACCTTATAATTATAGATCGTAGCGATGGGCTGGTTGTATTCATCATTAAACGGGTTCATTGACCTTTTGAGTAGATACAGAACCGTTGAAGTGGAAGAACCATGACACCGATCTTAATGAATGGTCGAGTTTAAATTGAACAACTTATCCATAGGCAACGCTTTGGCTTATGCAATTATGCAGTTCCTATCTATTTTGTCATATCGGAAAAAAGTGGCAGACGCCAGTGATGATGTGCAGGGCCTAACTTCACAACAAATGTCCTACCAAGGACTTCAGGATCTCCAATCCAGTCACCTATCTTTTTAACGACCAGACATTAGGCCCTATCTTATCATATAGCCCTGTTGAACACCCAATCAATTTTCCGGTTTTTGGAAGGGCTCTAGCGATTATGGGTAACTGAATATGCAAATTTAGTGGCTAAAGAATGATGTTATGTCACTGAGGGATCCAACCCTCTACCTTACCAAAGATTGTTCCCAATCATATTTCAGTTTTCTGTAGGGGCTCTAGCGATTAGGGCTGTAAGTGGTAGATCCCATTACAAAAAGGGACAATGATACAGGGTGTAACCCAGGATGATAATCTGGTTCAGTTTACATCTGTACGAGAGGCATTGTTCCATCTTTGTTATAGCAGATGTGCGCTACCCATAGAGCTGCGTAGAGGGCAGCTGTTCAGTGTAGAGACAAAACTCGGTGGCTGGTGGTACATTTGCTTACTCAACTCATACTTCTATGTATTACTTCCTGTTGTCATAAACCCACACCAGTGAGTTGATAAGAATGACAGGTAGATAAGGTTATGTCATACATACAAGAAACATTTATTCTGCAATGTGTCACATAACAACAAAATCACTTATTTTAGTAGTGCCCGGGTGAGGGATAAATATGTATACGATAAATATAAGTGATTGTCGCATGCCACTGTAAAATACAATAAGGGCACTGTCATCTAATCGGGGAGTGCACCATGCAGAGGGGAGTAAAAATGTGGGTATATTATTAAAACATTTCTCCCATTCGTTGGGAAAATAATTCGACTAGAGATTATCTCTGTTGGGTGGCTTTGCGATGGGAGCTCAACACCACTCTGTGAGTATCAACAGTTCAGTACAATGCGCACCATTGGAAAAAAAAACTCCAGGCATTGTTCCTATTACCCAATAAAATAGAGGGAATAAATAATCTCTATGCGCCGCTTAGTATAATATCTTTGTCTAGTCTTTGGCATTGAGATTAAAATCAAAATTAAAATCATTATAGATTTACAACCTTTTTCTACATTCTGGAATGCTTTCAAAGAACTTGGAACTTGTTGGCATCATATTTACTCCATGTGTCTACCACATTGGGTATACCCCCATTTTGATTGGGCGTTGCCTGGCGTGGGCTGAGTTGTTCAGTGTCAGAGGTTACTCTTGGGTATTGAGAATGGAGAGCGGGCGAGGAGTACATGCTAGGCGCTGCCGATATGCCTCCATTTGCATGTGACATCATTGGTAACTGCATAGGTGGCAGATATTCGCTATAGTAGCTAGGAGCAGCGTATTGTTGAGGGTTTGTCGGATAGGCCGGATGTTGGGTCATGTATGATGAAGATCGCTGCATACATTGGCTATTGGATTGCATCATCTCCATGCCGGGCTGAATGCTGGCTGGAGACCAGATACTAGCCGAGGACGAACTCGCTGCTGGTGGGGCAATGGTGGAAGCCACACTGCTGCCGCAAGATGGAGGCGAGCTCTTCTGGTTGTATGGTGACTCTGGACTGCTGCTGCCTGAAGGCGGGGGTGATTTGCTGCCTCCTTTAGGTGTACCGGTTGACATTTTGGGGCGTGGTTTGGCAGTATCGCTTCCTTTCTGTTGCTGTCTGCATTTCGCTCGTCTGTTTTTGAACCAGACCTAAACAAACAAAGGCAGAAATAAGATATACCGTAAGGTATTCCTAATGCCAGAGCGGTATTCACTATGATGGTGACTACAAGACTACAATCGAAATATGTCTCGAACCTCAAATATATCACAAATGATTTTTACATATTCGAGGCATTGTGTGTGGCAGAGATTTCATTGGTTTAGCAGGACATATTGACATGGCAACAAAAGAAGTAAATAATTCACGACCGAATCACAAGCCAGTTACATGTTAAAGTGGTCTGGGGAACAAAAAATGGAGTTATCACGGAGAGCAACAGTGTGTGTTTTAGATTGTCCAAGTGTTTGCTTATTGTTGGCACTCTGGTTGGCCAGTGACTGAGTGGCACTGGTTAGCAAACACTCTGTTGGCTTGCTCGAACTGGTGCCAAGAAGGAGTATTTGCCATGTACACGGTATATGTCGCGCCCGCTCGGATATGGCTCCAAAATAATCAAAGTTAAACAGATTGAGGATATTCGAGTTAGAAATCGAAGCAGCGCGAGTTTAACTCAGTGGAGCTTCACCGTGCAAACAATCGGGAGAAGGTTTCAGCAAAATCAATTACAAGGAGAACCGTAAGAAATGGGTCTCGACAAGAAACAATTTGGGTAAAAAAATCCATAGACATTTGTTTGATGTCTTGGTTTTTGCATCTGATTAGCCGAGTCAAGTAGGCTGACAAGGGTGGATGTTGGCTTATACTTGTAAAACCAAACACAGTTCTGTGTACTATGTGCCTAGGTGATTACTTTTTTGTTGAAATAGTATTGTTTTAATGCAAGTCGCAAGCGAACTCAAAAATATATGGAGGATGTCTCTAGCAAGTGTTTGTCAGTTGGCGCCGGGATATGTTTACCGCGATCCGACTGCCTTCCCACTATGCATTTTTTAGACACACTAATCAAGTACAATATGCATAGTCAGCCCTAACCTAGATCACAAACCAGGCCATATAGAAAGCTCGTTCATTCTCACAGACATTGGTGACTTTCTGCGTCAGTTGAGCTCAGGTGTTTACGGGCCAGTATGGGATTATCCTATGATTCCGGTTGTAGTGGCTGCGAGGAGGATTTATAGCTAAACCGCGAGCTGGACAGTATTAAACCATGCAGCGAAATAATCTAGATAGATTTGTTTCTATTCCAAGTTACAATGTTGGGAATAAATTACTGATGCACTAAGCGGATTCTCGGCCATTGACGGCTACGCGGACGGACGGAATGAATGGCAGCTCAGGGCTTTTAAGTCGAAAGACATTTGTTAGCTAACTTTGTTGTATTATGTGTTCTAAGGAAATCACCAAACTCTTAGAATTATTTGAAAAATGTGCTGCTCATGCATCTGACCCGTTTATGGATACTGTTCAATATTTGAAATAATTGTTCAATGGCTTCAAATTGACTAATTTGTGTTGGGAACTAGATTATCTGCTTTTAACCATCGCTTCAACCATTATTAATTTAAATGAAGTTTCTTTAAATTGAAGTAATATTGTTTTTTTATTTTTCCATAAATGATTCTGTGTAATGGTTCTCATGCGACTACTCATCAATGTAAACACAAGCGCTGATTTGCTATGTCTCCACGAATGTTTACCTAGTTATCATTCTTCTCGGCTACTGGTGGAATCGGGTGCGCGCAACTCAGATAGCAAAAGCGGTGGCGCGTGTGGCAAATTACCTCATTGATAAGAGAATGGTTATCAAGACTAATGACAGCTAGGGCAGACCGTTGGACTACTGTCTTGTCTCAAGGAATGTTGTGGGTGGAATCGCGTTTTGAACCCTTTAAGGGGCAGTAGCATTACACATATTATATAGTTCCCAGAAATCAACCAGAGCAAAAATGTGGTCGCCCAAATGACTGATCATCTACTACTAATAAATGCACTTATACTTTTACTTTCCCATCCAAAACAAACCAATTGTTTCCATAGTCAAAGTTGTTCAACCAAACCCAACAATGGAATCAACAAATCGGCCTTGTCTTGCTGAGGCTGGACCATTATGTAATGTTGGTCGACCTAAAGACCATGACATGTGTCAGCCTGGTTGATTTTCCTATGAGTACAAACTCTCCGTTATCAACGTATGTACACACAATGCAGCCTCATGGGCTACTCAGCTCACACTTTGAGTGAACGCCTATCTGACTGTGCAATCCTTCTTGCGTAGTCTAAATTTACTCGCTCTGAGCTGGTATCACAATCTAGCTAATTTCATGAGATGCGCCGCCAAGTACACCCATAGACCAATGTACACGACCCGGTGTCTGAATTAGCTCGGAAAAGATTGCTTTAAAGCTCTACCAATAATCTATTCATCAATTTACCTGGATACATATCAGATTTACCGTACAAGTAAAACTGACTCAAGCGGCCATGTTCTTCATAGATTGATCTAACATTAATGAGAACACGTGTTTGACACCATGACCAAGATGTCAAGCTGAGAAGAACTACACAACCCCATGAATGTTTCATTTCACGTCATCCAGTCAGCGAGATCGAGATACTAAATTCAGGGTTCACATTTTGAAACTTTGAACTGCCAGGAGTCGCAAAAAATTTAAAACTCGATTAAAATGACCCCAGACAAATGTTGTCATCAAAAGGTCAGACAAAATTAAATGAAAGTGTCTAATTTTCTTACCTGTACGCGGCTTTCAGGCAAGTTTATCTTCAAGGCAACCTCCTCTCGCATAAATATGTCCGGATATCTTGTTTTCTGGAAGAGAGCCTCGAGCACATCTAACTGAGCTCTTGAGAATGTAGTCCGCTCTCGGCGTTGCTTCCTCGGCTGTGGCGCTGCAAAGTTAAAACCTACGCTCGTAAAGCTACGCTTACTCAATGGCGCGATATCTTCTGCACCACATTACCGGAGCTAGCGGTGAAAATCACCAGTTTTCGCCTTAGCTCATTGCAGCCCGTTTTCATTTTATAGTGGAAATGACTTCATCCACAACTGGAGTTCGCACAGAAAGCTTGAATAATGCGGGGTGATTTGGTGCAACTTCCTCAAACATTCTAGCTTTCTCGGATGTACGAAGCTTGTTGGTCTAACATCCATTTGTCAACAGAGACTGTGTTTCAAATATAGACAAATTATTGGGTTTATTATTGTCCTTTATTTTCTTTTAAATAACCTCAATGTAGAGTTTTTTACCCGATTTCCTTACATAAATTTTCAGCTGAAGTACGAAATTTTAACAGGATTTTACCATGAGTGCTTTAAGTTCAGTGAAACAAATTTTTATTACTCCAGCAGGGTGGCTATAGAAATAAACGACTTGTCAATATATAACCAGATTAGGGCAATTTAATTTTGTGTTACCGAAGTCTGAAGACCAAGATCCCAGGTGTATTGGTAGCATAATGACTTAACGAGCAAGCATTTAGTCAGAATTAGGGTGTATGATTCAATACTATAGCATAGCGTGACACAGGTAATGATATCTATAGAAATCATTGAGGATACATGGCAAAGACACCTCCACTTGGTTTTATACTTAGGTCCACAGAGAACAACTGATGTATTATACCAAGCCGTAGCTTGTGAATGAAAACTGCTTTAATTTTAGAAGTCATGCAATTCATACTGTATATATCGTACACACAGCTGCGAAGACATGACAGTTAGCATAATTTGACATGACCACACTACACCCAGTTAACCACAGAATTAAATTCAAAAACCTATAGGACACTTTCATACCGAACTGTTCACAGCGGCATAGGTAGCGTGTTGATGACTACGTTAACTCGGTGGTCTCAGTTTCGGGCCTCACCTGGTGGATACGGATTCATTGCTGGATGAATCATGTCCATCCCACTTCCTCCTAGTCCGAGACCATTCACCGGATACGCTGGAATCTTATTCGGGTTAGCCGGTCCCGGTCCATAGCCCATGCTTGCCATTGAGTACGAGTAGTTAGGAAAAGCCATCGTTCCACTAAAAATAATGAAAGTGAACACCTGAGTCACACAGCGTGAATAGGTGAGCACTAGGAGTTACCTATATACAACAATAGCGCCGATTGTCAAGCGACTCTTGAAGGATTTTCGGGGAGATTTGTTAGCATAGCAAAAGCCATTCCCATGACTTGTAGGGGGGTTGTTGGGTGCAGAAATACAAACAGAATAGTGACATAACCTGACCAGTAAGACTCGATTGTGATTCATGGTCAAATAAGCGAGTATGGCAAACGAGCATCTGTCTCAATATACCGGCAAGCCATGCAAGTGTACCTCAAGACTAAAATCTGATGAACCATGATGGTTAATGTAGCCCTCGGGCTTCTCAGCATTAAGATAAATCCACTTTATGAAACCGAGAGCATTAGTCATATGCCGAAGCAATGCATGGCATTTCTTTTAACGCAAGCAACTCCGAACAAAAGTCAAGTAACAAACCTTGGCGAAGTTAGCATATTGGAAGACTTTTGACTAAAAATGTTACAGATCTTCTGTCACAGTGTCGGAATCCACTCGAGTGAGCCAGTAGCGGTTCTTAGCAAATCTCCAATGAAATGAGAGCTGTAAGCCTACCGCTCAGCTGTTAAGCTTTCGAGATAATGACTGATTAGCCAATAAGATTTAAGAGTGAATCTATGGTCAGTAAGCAATGCCTTTTGTTTGTCATAAGTCTACTTTGGTCAATAATGCTTGTATTTGGGAGACTTTTCTGACAAACACAGTGTCACTGCATACATGACAGGAATGAGTAAATAAAATCTCCCAGAATGTCATGTTGTGTCACCAACTGAGTGAACAGAGATTTGAAAATTCTATGGATGCCTCTGAGAATAATAATTCTAATAGTTTTATGAACCCGTGGCTCGATATATGTATGTTATGGTGAGATCACTGCTCATCACTCCAATCCATTGGCAGCATAATGATCAGAGATTATATTTATTAAAACGTCAATTAGTATATTACTAACAAGCAGTAATTCAGACACAGACATCGAGTCTAGGTTTGCTGTGAATGTGTATACAGATCATAATACAGTGTTAGGGCTGCTGAAGGCTGGATAAATGTGATGCTAGCCTATTATCAACAAAGATCATTTATATATTACTATCTGGCTAATAAATATATCTAGAAATAGTTTATTTTAATGCTTGTAGCTTTAGTGTTTTAATTCTTAAGCGGGTGTTAAAAGCTGTGCTGATTACATGCAATGATACCCATTCATTTTAGCTATTAGAATATATACCTGTTTGTAGGGTCTTCATTCTGAAAAACTTATGGGAACCCATCGGTACTTAGGAGGCACGCGATATGAGTTGCATGTGTGGCTTTATCATGCAAACAATTTGCGTGACTAACTTGATATTTGTACCTTTGCATGCAAACATATAATTGCGATACGGAACTAATTGAAAAACATAAGGATAATGGCGGTATTATATTAGCCTGTACATATGTTGTCGTTCGCGTGGCTGTACTATTTTACCATCACACGATGAGACAGAACACATGGTAAAATTGCTAATCATGGAATACTATCACGCACATTATGATTGATCCTAAGCCCCAAGACACCCTTGTGAATGAAACCCTAGCCCTGCCGTTCCTAGTGTCAATTTTTTCAGCATATCATATTTAGTAGTGGGCCTAATGAGCTGTGGTCCAGTATCTAAATCTACTCACTGCTAAAGCAATGTCATTTCACTAAAGGTACTCCTCATAACAAGGCATTCATTAAACCTTGTTTGCGATTTCACCACAGAAACTGAAAGACCTGTATAATGTTTACGAATTGAAATCAAACCAATTGTGTTTGTCATTTCTTTACACGCTAAAAACTACGATATATAATACACGCGAAATACACAAAAACCACATGCGGTAGGCCCACTTGATACCTTCTCACACCTAGCGTGAATAAAATGTGAATAAAAAACCAGAACCACATTCATGTAGCTCCCAGCTAATCAAGATTCTATCGCGGCTAAAAAGTGGTTGAAGATTTTCACTGGGGGATACGGGGGTTATATATCCGTGGGCTAAACTGCCACCTGATCACGCTATGCATAGCGGGGTTCAACACGGGCCAGCGCCCATAACCCATCATATTCTGCTATATAATGGTAACAAATTATAGTCCTGGTCACATAAATCCGTTAACTCGCTAATCATTGTGACTAAGTGATTACAGATAGCAGCTGTTAAAATGATAGCTGTGCGCTACTGATCTATGTTGATATTGCCATAAATGTGTTATGTATTTTACAATGATCCAGTGAATAGTATTTTTCACCAGTTGGCCATACGTGTGTTCATGATTCGAAGTGTAATCTCATGGCAACGAGCTACCTAAGTTTTGCACTTTCACTGACCTACTAGTGTGAGAATTTTTTATACAGAATTATCAACCTACCTGGCAAATAATTTTGTTGTTGACTAACGAAATTAATAGTTCAATGAAATTAAAAATTTAATCAACGAGCTAACGGAAGGATATAATTACATACCTGTACATAAGCTATCCAATTCAAAGTTATGTTGTTGTATAGATCCACTGGGGACACCAGTTGCCTCGCTATAAAATGTAGGCAGCATGTTGAGACCGTTTACCAAATAGAATATGTGCTCGAGTATTGCTGGCGGTAAAGCCAAAATCCCTTTAAGTTATGAGATAAAGCTTGAGCGCAAAGCATCCCTAATAGTATTAGAGGTCTCTAGTACTTGTTTCAAACAAAAGTCGTCTTCTAAGATGGAAAAGAGAGCTTACCTGCGATAAGGACAGAATGATCCAAGATGATCCTGGCTTAGGTACCTTCTTAGTCTTTACTGGCTATGCTCTCCGAGCAAGTAAATTGCATTATAGACAGGCTTAGCCATGACATTAGCTTTTATATACACATCACCAACTAACCAATGACGTTCGACGTTCGCACCTATAGCGCCCAATCATAGTGTTGCCCTGATTCAGCTTTCAAAGAATGTTTCCAGGCAAAATGCGTAACCCTTCAACGATACCGTCACCATTCCACTTCACAAAACTATTAAATATTGCAAAAAAATACAAAATTTTTAACAGATTTAAGAAATTTTTATTTTTCATAGAGGGACGGGTTCACTAACTAATTGAAGTGGATCGATTAAGTGTCTATCCTTATCCTTGAGCTAAGAGGCTTATACTGAACTAATCTGAGAAAGCCAGCTAATTGTTACTAAGTAAACTGCCATCGTCCAGTAGCTCAGTGCTGCAGTATGAAACTGACGACATCAAACATTAATAAAACAGTGAAGACAGATAGCGTGCTGGCTAAACTACATATTTAAAATAAATTTATAAATCTCATTCTCTTGAAGTCGCAATCAGTAACTATTCTTTTAATATTAAATTATGCCAGTTTTTGATTCGAAATAAAAATTTAATTTTGCTCTTCAGATTGATGCCAATGTAAGAAAGTCAACTAAAGTGACTGCCAATTGAAATAAAATATACGTCTGCTTAGGGAGACCTTTGGAATGGGGCATTTGATGTTCACATTCTACCCATCATGGAAATGGGTAGAAAATTATCAAAATATTCTACAGCCTAATATTAACTGCCCCTTATTTCTGGCATTAACCGAGGCTAATAAAACTATTTGCATACTGAAGTGAGTGGGAGGTATTTTGAAAGTTGTTCTTTAAAGAATTCTGCCATAGTCGAAGAACTGAGTCGAAGCACTGAGTCGAAGAACTGAGTCGAAGCCTGTGTATAACAAGTGAATTCACTAGATTTACGCGGTAGTAGCAAGAAAATATGCCCGATATTGAATCTCTTATGCGTGTAGAAATCTAACTCTACCATAGTGCATGGTACCATCAGTTAAGAGTTATTTGGTTTAAACGCTGTCTGGTTACTGAACTTCGAGCTTAATCAGAATGAAACTCCATACAAGCCATGATCACTTTTTTTTTAATTCGCCATAGACCAGGCATCTCTGATGATTGCATCTCTTCTTGCTCATTAGATTGAAGGTGTTTTTCTAAGGAGGCCCCGCTCTGCTCTTAACCACTGTTTCAGCTGCAGTCCTCCCAAATCTGTGTACGAGGCAGCACATGTGATCAGCCAGGGATAATCCCTTGAAATACTCCGCCACAGCTGAGAATTGAACCGGAGAGGATAGACACAGTCAGTTCTCCAGTGAGTTCGAATGTTTGTGCTAGCATTGATGTCAGCAGCTCATACTCACACTTCTCTTGGAATTTTCTGATATAAAAGGTAATTAAAAGTAGTATTCCATACTATT
>Ga0224501_10002777_pt1 | contig 13774 bp, 10 predicted proteins | sample SF_Oct11_sed_USG_4_FD_169105 | JGI IMG/M metagenome (GOLD analysis project Ga0224501, IMG submission 169105) | Sediment microbial communities from San Francisco Bay, California, United States - SF_Oct11_sed_USGS_8_1 | ecosystem: Environmental > Aquatic > Marine > Sediment | place: USA...
CAGAAAAACCATATAATTACTCTTTCTTTCAGGCAGTGCGCCTGCTGGAACGTTCGTCTGCGCTTATAGAAAATGAAAATAAGAAACAGGCAAAAAAACCAGTTGCTCGTTTCACGCCACCAAATACGGAAGTAGTACGATTTTATTCGCATCAGTCGTTGGGCTTTCCCGCATCTGAAGTATTCAAAATAAAACACAATAATAAGAAATCGAATTCTAATCGATGGGACATGACCGTTAACTTTATGGGTTTAACGGGCACCAAAGGCACACTGCCCGTCCATTATTCTGAATTGATTCTTCACCGTCAGAAGATGAAGGATATTTCATTAACCAATTTTTTAAATCTGTTCAATCATCGCACAGTGTCATTATTTTACCAGGCGTCATTAAAATACAAATTGCCTATCGAATATGAGCGGAAAAAATTAAACCCACCCGTAAAAGGAGAGCGCGATACTCACACCCAAGCCCTGCTCTCACTCATTGGTCTGGGCACAAAACACTTGATGGAACGCTTTTATACGCGCGATGAATCACTGATCTATTATAGCGGCTTACTATCTCAACAATTGCGCACAACAACTGGGTTAAAACAAATCCTGCAGGATCACTTTAATATCCCGGTTGAAATCAAAGAGTTTAATGGTCAATGGCAGGAACTAATTGATGATGTGCGCACCCGATTACCCGGCTTCGAAGCACCCAAAGGACAAAATAATTGTCTCGGCAGGACAGTAATGTTGGGTAAAAATGGCTGGTTTGCACAGGGCAAAATTCGCATTATTCTAGGCCCACTAAATAAACAGCAACTGAACACCTTTGCTCCTGGCACTCGCGCATTGATGTCGCTGAATGAAATTGCCAGTCTATATATAGGCATGGAGCATGACTATGACTTTACGATTCGGGTGAAACGCTCTGATGTACCACAAAAAATCAAGCTGGATAGCCGAAAACCACCCGTAATTGGCTGGAACACCTGGCTGTCAACGAAAAATAAAACATTTCGCCCTGATGAGACTGTTGACATCTATGTTTCTGCAAGACGTTTTAATTCCAGTGTAAACATTGTGTGAGTAATAACCCATGAAGTATTTCGACATATTTAATATTCGATTCATTAAAATCTTATTGGCTATGGCTACAACACTGTTTTTGTTGTCCTGCGCCAGCACTGATACCAGCGAATCTGATGACAATCCTCTTTTTCAAAAAATGATCATTGAACTATCAGATGTGGAATTTAAAAAACAGGGTATCAGTCCTGAAGGCCGCCCCTATATGGCAAATATTTGCAAGGGTTTTATTTTATCCGAAGACATTGTCAGAGATTTCTTTGTTCATTCCGAACGAGTATCAGAAGCAGAAGCATCAGAGCGATATAAAACATTACCGTGTTATTCCGTTGGAACCGCACAGATAAAATCTGAAAAATATAACTGGATTATTCGTGCGGGAGGGATCGGAGAATTTTACAACAAGGATAATAAGTTTTATAAAGTTTGCGGTAAAGAGTGCTGCAAAAAGAATCAAGTGCTGTGCTAACAACAGCCGTTTATCCAATTATACAAAAGCAATTAACCAGATAGGAAAAGGAAATAGACATGATTACGATAGACTTAAAATCACTGGTTGGGAAATTAAACGAACCTACTAGAAATGCGCTGGAAGGAGCCGCTGGACTTTGTATGTCCCGCACACATTACAATGTTGAAGTCGAACATTGGCTATTAAAGCTATTAGAAAGTTCTGATAATGACATCACTGCTATTCTGGAAAAATTTGAAATCGATCCTGGCAAACTGGTTCAGGATCTAAACAAAGAACTGGATCGAATTAAGTCAGGCAACACAAGAGCGCCTGCCCTCTCACCCACCATTGTTGATCTGGCTAAAAATGCCTGGATGCTTGCGTCCGTCGAGTATGCACATCAACAGGCGACATCTGCACATGTGTTAGCTGCACTGATGCTGGACGACAACATGCGTCGTTCAACTGAAGCCTCAGCAGGAGAACTTAAGAAAATTCCACCTGAGTCTTTAAGAGAAGTAATTCGTTCCATCGTTGGTACGACTTCCGAATCAACCAGTGCTGCAGTTGGTGACACTTCCGGTTCAGCTGCTGGACCATCCGGCGCTCCAAGCAAGTCTCCTGCGCTGGATAAATTTACCGTCAATCTAACTGAAGATGCTAAGAACGGTAAAATTGATCCTATTCTTGGTCGCGATGAAGAAATTCGTCAAATTATTGATATTCTTATCCGACGCAGACAAAACAACCCTATCCTCACTGGTGAAGCGGGTGTTGGCAAAACTGCTGTTGTTGAAGGCTTTGCACTTCGAATTGCGTCGGGCGATGTCCCCGATCCACTGAAAGGTGTATGTGTACGCAGCCTTGATTTAGGTCTACTGCAAGCGGGTGCGAGCGTGAAAGGCGAATTTGAAAATCGCCTGAAATCAGTTATTGCTGAAGTAAAGGCATCACCACAACCCATTATTATGTTTATTGATGAGGCACACACGCTAATCGGTGCGGGTGGTAAAGAAGGTCAGGGAGATGCTGCAAACTTGTTAAAACCAGCCCTGGCCCGTGGCGAATTGAGAACAATTGCCGCAACTACCTGGGCTGAATACAAGAAATATTTTGAACGTGACCCTGCCCTCACCCGTCGCTTCCAGGTCGTAAAGATTGAAGAGCCTGATGAAGAGAAGGCAATAAACATGATGCGGGCAATCTCCGAAATGCTACAGGCTCATCATGGTGTTCGTATTATGGACGAGGCTATTGTCGATTCGGTTAAATTGTCGAGCCGATATATCACAGCGCGTCAGCTCCCTGATAAATCTGTTAGCTTGCTTGATACCGCCTGCGCGCGTGTTGCTCTTAGTCAGAGCGCGACACCAGCCTCGGTCGAAGACACACGCCGCCGCATTGGTCAGTGCGAGACAAATATAAAATCTTTGCAGCGTGAAAATGCAACGCTTGGCAATTGCGAAGATCGTATATTTAGGCTGGAGCAGGAAAAAGAAGAACTGGAGCAGCATCTTGTTGAGCAGGAAGCACAATGGGATAAGGAAAAAGATATCGTTGCCCAGATTCATGAGCTACAAAAACAAATTGAAGAAGACTTCAACTCTATGAGTTTTTCGGAAGAAGAACGCAAACAAAAAGGTGTGCCACAGCCTCTTACAGACGCGACTCGTGAAAAAATCAAGTCTGACTTGCTCATGTTAATGGATCAACTCACTGCAATTCAGGGCGACGATCCAATGATTCAGGTTAATGTCGATAGCCAGTCTATCGCTGAAGTTGTTGCGAACTGGACGGGCATTCCTGTAGGTAAAATGGTTTCAGATGAGATCCAGTCCATCCTTAATCTTGGTAATCTTCTGGGCGAGCGCGTTATTGGACAACAGCATGCACTCGATTCCATAGCCGAAAATATTCGTACCTCACGTGCGGGTTTAACTGATCCACGTAAACCCATCGGCGTCTTTTTCATGGTAGGTTCCAGTGGCGTTGGTAAAACCGAAACGGCCCTGGCGCTGGCAGATCTTCTATATGGTGGAGAACAGAACATCACAACCATTAATATGTCTGAATTCAAGGAAGAACATAAGGTATCCATGTTACTGGGCTCACCTCCGGGTTATGTTGGCTATGGTGAAGGTGGCGTACTGACTGAAGCTGTTCGTCGCAAACCTTATAGTGTTGTGTTACTTGATGAAATGGAAAAAGCACATCCAGGTGTGCAGGATATTTTCTATAACCTGTTTGACAAAGGCACCATCAAAGATGGTGAAGGACGCGATATTGATTTCCGCAATACAGTCATCATCATGACTTCGAATGCGGGTGAAGAGCATATTCGCGCCATGTGTGCCTCAGGTGAGGAGCTACCCACACCCGATGTTTTATTAGATAACTTTAGACCGCAGTTGCTCAATTACTTTAAGCCTGCATTCCTGGGGCGCTCAACGGTCATCCCCTACTATCCACTTGGTGATGACGATTTAATGAAGATCTGCGCCATCAATATGCGCCGTATTGAAAAACGCGTGAATGAGCATTATGACGCTGAGTTTAGCTATGATGAAGATGTCATGCTCCACATTGTTGCGCGCAGTCAGGAAGTCGATACAGGCGCAAGAAATATTGAAAATATTCTTACCCGTACCATGCTGCCTGAAATGGCATCTGAATGTCTCTCAAAAATGGCCAAAGGTGAGGAAATTACAAAAATCCATGTCGGCGTTTCTGAGGATGGGACATTTTCATATGAGATTGCGGCCTCTGGTGGTGCTGCGAAAGTGCGTGTTGATGTCAAAGATGGTGAACTAAACTGCGAAGTAAGCTAATAACAATACAGAGGCCATCTGCTGATGGCCTCTGTATATGACTCACCATTCATCATTGCTTTAAACCTGTTCTAAAACAGGTTTAAAGGATGATTTACTTCCATATATGACTTATTTCTATGGACAGAAAATGTCCAAAAGTGTTATATTTTATAGGTCATAAGCAAGACAAGAAAAACTATAACTTACTGTTTTATAAGGGATATTTGAGTCTTAAATCAAATGGATTTTTCACCACTTCGATTACCTATATTGTTATCAGGATTAGTCATTTCTGTGGGCATCGCTATGCCTGTTGCCCAGGCAAAAACAGTTTCAAATGATGAGCTGAAACAGCTTGAGGACCGTTTCAGGGCGGTTTCCTCCGCGGTGTATACCGATTTTACCCACACACGCCCATTTGGTAACACACGCTATAAAACTCTTACCGAGCTGGAACAAACTGTAAGCCAGCTGGTTGAACAGGGTAAACATATACAGGCTATTGATATCGTCAAACGAAACCTGAATATGATCAAACAAGGCGTTGATAACCGAGCTATTTTCACAATTTTTGATTTACTGCTGACGCATAATGAGTGGCAAACCGCTGAAACACTACTCAAAGAAGTCGAAGACGTTGGTGATAAATCCTTATCTGCTAATGTCTATTTTAATTACGCCAAGTATTATATGAGTCGAGGCGAATGGAAAAAGGCATTAAACAACTTACGTGGCATTAAAGATGATCTGCAGACTGAAGACGCCAATTATGCCTTACTACTACAGGGTATTTCATTACAGCGTCTGAAAGATCATCGTGGATCGCTAAAGTTTTATAACGCCATCCCAGCCACTTCAAAATACCACCCTCATGCAACACTAAATATTGCTGTTGCATATATTCGTCAGGGATGGTGGACAGATGCAAAAATTGCTATCGATAAAATACTCGATGATCACCGAATTAAAATCACCGATGAAATGACAAACCGACTTTACCTTGTTACAGGATATTCATTACTACAACAAGGTTATTACCGCAATTCACGACAGGCATTCAGGAATATTGACGTCGATAGTCACTATGCAAATCGGGCATTACTGGGCATCGCCCTCACTGCATCAAATCAGGAAGATTATGTTGGCGCATTGAATGCAATTAATATCCTGCGTCAGAAAAAAACATTCGATTTGTCTGTAGATGAAGCTAACCTGTTACTCCCCTACACCTATGAGAAACTTAGCCAGAACTTAACTGCCTCTAAAGGCTACTCAGAAGCCCTTGCTTTTTACCAAAAAAGAGTCGGCGAATTGACTAGTCTGCTTGTATCTAGCACATCAAATGCTGGTAATATAAAAATCGTGCGTAACAACTCGTTGGAAATCGGCAACAATCACATCGATTATGCACGATATTATCCAGCGTCATTTCTGCAGAACCATACTGAACTCAAAGCATTACAACCGCATGTTGAAAGATATGGCAGTTCCAATTTGAAAAACAGATTTAATAGTTTATTGGCGCAACATAACGCCACTTTAATAAAAATTGCTCGGAATCTGGTTAATATTCGTATCGAACACCTTAACAGTTATATGAGCCAATCCAGATTTGGTCTTGCGCGACTCTATGACAATAGTGTCGCGACGAAGTAAAACAATTATGAAATCAATTATTTATATTTTTTCTATTAGCCTACTGCTCTCTTCGTGTAGCAATGGCCCTATTAAAAAGACACTACGTGATGTTGATATCACATCTAAAAAACAAACCAATAGTGCTGTTTTCATTAAACCGAAATCTGATGAAGAAATTAGAAAGGCCTATGAGGAATATTTAAAACATGCCACTTCTGATTCCTCTCTACGACTGACCGCCATTAATCGACTTGCGGAACTAGAATTCGAACTTGGCAACAAACAACAACAGGAAGCAGAAGCGCTCAAGAAAGATAATATCGATGAAGCAACTGAAGACAAACTCTATTTTGATCGCATAGATAAAACCATTGAATTATTAAATAACTCCTTGCGCGATTACCCTAAGTCAAAAGGTAATGATAAGACGCTCTATCAGCTGGCCAAGGCCTATGACATGAAGGGTGACTCAGGAAGCACAAAGAAAGCATTGAGTCGCTTAGTTAAAAACTATCCCAAATCGCCTTATTATGTTGAAGCCAAATTTAGACTAGGTGAAATTTATTTTTCGCATCGTGATTTCCTCTCCGCTGAAGATGCCTATACTGATGTCATTACTGCAAAAAAGAATGGCGTTTTTTATGAAAAAGCCGTTTACAAGCGTGGTTGGGCCCGCTTCAAACAAGATTTTTATGAGGTTGCGCTTGACGATTTTCTTGTGGCAGTGACCTACCATGGGTTTTCTGATTATGAGGAATTGACTCAACACGAGCTCCAGCAGTTTAATGAGTATTTTCGCGCGATTGGTTTAAGTTTTTCCTATCTTGGTGGCGCCGAGCCTATTCATCGTTTTTTCAAGGCAAATAGTGACTTTAAATACTTGTATTACACCTATGCCTATTTAAGTGACATCTATAGAAAACAGTCGCGTTTTTCTGATGCTGTCGATACGCTAACTTATTTTGCAAAGACTTATCCAAAGTCAAACAATATTCCTGAATCATATATCAAGATGATCGACATCTGGAAAGAAAGTGGCTTCAGAAACAAATTAATTGCCTCTGTTGATGAGTTTTACAATAAATATAACCCACATAGTCAGTATTGGGTAAAAACAAATCCAAATCGTAAAATTTACAAAAATGTCCATGCCTCAATGGAAAAATACCTGTTGTTAATGGCAAAACATTTCCATCATGAGTATCAATCAAAACGCAAAAAAGGAAATTTTGAAAAAGCCGATCTATGGTATAAGCGTTATTTAACACATTACAAAGCTTTTGCAAGGAAGAACAACTTCTTTTACCTCTATGGGGAATTGCTCGCCAGCAACAATAATTACGAACAGGCCTTATTCAATTATGAGAACTCGGCTTACGACTCTGACATTATTCTCAACAAAGATGCTGCTTATGAAACGATTGTCTTAACAGACAAAATGATTCAGCAGGAAAAATACAAAGATTTCAAGGATGACCTGTTAAACAAACACATCAAATATGCCACTTTGTATACTCGACTTTATCCGAATGACAAAAAATCGAATAAAATCATCGCTCACGCTGCAGAGCTCGCCTTTGCCTCCAAGCAACATAGTAAAGCTATTGAAATTTCTGAATTACTTTCAAATTCTCAAGAATCAAAAGCCTCTATCAACGCGAATATAATCAAGGCTCACTCCTACTTCAAACTGGAGCAGTATGCCAGTGCTGAAGCCGCATATCAGAATTTACTGGACTCTGATCGACTTGGACCAGACACAAAATCAAAAATTGAAGATAAATTAGCTTTGTCTATATATAAGCAGGCTGAAATCGAAAAGGAAAAGAAAAACTTCCAGCTTGCCACCTGGCACTTTACTCGAATTGCGAGTGTCACACCCGACTCCAGTATCAGTGCAACAGGCATGTATGACGCCATCGCAATGGCCATGACTGCTAAAAAATGGCCAGAAGCTATTTCATTTATGAAGAATTTTAAATCACTCTATCCTGATCATAAACTTAGTAATGAAGTATCTAAAAAATTATCAGTAGCCTACCTGAATTCAAATCAAAGCATCGAGGCGGCAAAAGAATATGAAAAAATGTCTGGCTTTGAACAAGACAGCAAATTACGCGTCGCAGCACTATGGAAAGCAGCCGAACTGTATGAAGAGAAAGGTGAAACAGAATCAGCTATCAAGACTTATGTCAATATCACAAAAAAATACAAGCATCCTTATCCTCAATACTTAGAGGCCATGCAGAAATTAACCGACATATATTTGGCACGTAAAGATGACAAAAATACACTCTTATGGCGAAATAAAATTATCCAGGCAGATAAGCGGGTAGCCAAGAAACAGAAAACCGACCGAACAAAGTTTATTGCATCCAATGCATCACTGATGCTGGCGAAAAGCAAACATGACGAATTTATACATCAAGAGCTAACCTTACCTCTTAAGACTAGTCTACGAAAGAAAAAACTTGCGATGCAGAAAGCTGTCGAATTTTATGGTCGCGCATCAATTTATGGTATTCCTGAAACAGCAACTGAAGCGACTCACTCTATTGCAGAAATATATAACACGTTCAGCAAGGACCTGCTTAAATCAGAACGTCCTAAAGGGCTTAAGGCCGACGAGCTTGATCAATATCAAATATTACTTGAAGATAAGGCATTTCCTTTTGAGGAAAAAGCGATCGAATTTTTTGAAACGAATCTTGCCAGAGTTAACAATGGCGTATACAACGACTGGATCAAGAAAAGTCATGACAGATTGAAAGAATTATTTCCTGTTAGATACAAGAGAGAGCCAAGAATAGATGACTATATTAGCGTCTTACACTAGAACACTAATCATTTTGAGTGTTTTGTTTATCGCTGGCTGTGGCACACAGCAGGTGGTAAATGATACTGCCACCTCAATAACGCCAGCGGATTCAGAAAAGGCTTTAAAAAGCACGACTGAGGGTGATGTGCTTGCCTACAGACAGGCGCTCACACATCTGAATAATAATAAGCTAGACGATGCTCGTTCCCTCTTAAAAGATTTTATTGATGATCACCCATCTCTTGCCGGCCCGTGGGCGAATATGGGATTAATCTTCATAAAAGAAGGCAAGCTCGATAAAGCAACTGAAGCGCTAGATAAAGCACTAAAGCTAAATCCCAAGCTGGCCCAGGCTCATAATCTTCGTGGATATATTGAGAATAAAAAGCGCAACTTTCTACAGGCGGAAAAGTTTTACAAAGCTGCCATTGAAATAAACTCTTCATATTCCATAGCGCATTACAATCTTGCGCTGCTGTATGATATATATTTACAGGATATTGCGAAAGCTGTTCAACACTACAAAATATATCTTAAAATTACGGAAAACAAAGACAAGAAAACAATGGACTGGGTTCAGCAGCTGAGCAGCACACTTAAAAAGAGTTAAGCCATGAGAAAATATTTAACATCATTTTTTATTATGCTAATTTTCTCTGTAAGCAGCATGTGTATTGCCGAAGACAGATTAGAGCTTGAGACAACTTTTATTAAAGGTAATAAGGATATGCCGCAGATTCTTTATGTCGTACCCTGGCAAGATATAAAGAAATCGAAAAGTGAAGAACAAAACATTGTTCTTCATAGTCTGTTTGGTGATTTGTTTGACCCAGTAAATCCTTCAATCGAAAACACCTTCACAGTGTCGGACTCAAAACCTCGCTGAGGCCTTTCCCTTTGTATTAACCAGAGTATATTCTGGATCAGTTAATGCTAATTCCATTGCAGCCGCATGCCGTTGACGTTGAAATCCCATTTCCAGTTTGTTTCTAAGTAATTCCGAATTAAGTGGACGACCTAGAAAATAACGCTGGCCAATTATGAAGTTCTGTCCCTGGCGACGCCATATGGCGACAACTTTTGAAACATCTGGCCATGGTAGGTTCTCATCTTCATCAAGTGAAACATCATCATCATCAACATTATTATTCGGTATTAAAGGTGCATTATCTGGAATATCCATTGAAAGCTGATGCTGCTCAAGATCTATACCCGTAATCATTGAAAATGATTCAGCTGCTAAGCGTGCATATTCAGGTTTAGCCATTTGGCCAATCAGCCAGTTTACCGCATGCGGATCACCCAAGATCCCCGTTGCTTTTATAACTGCCCGATTTAATCCATCCTTGGTCGCCATTTCAGATATCCACTTCCGCGCTTCTTCAACAGGTAGTACTCGAAATGCAATATTAATTGCACGAGATGAAAATGGCCCGGATGTTAATACAAATGGTTTCAGGTGTTTTACTAATGATTTATTGCCGAGAAGAATCGATGACCACAATGCCCAGAACTTTATCTCAGGATCATCATGATTCATCGCCACATTTAAGGCTGGAAGCAAGTCCTGACGCCTTAATTCACCAATTAGTCTAAGCGACCGCGCATACAATTTATGGTGTTCCTGGCAATCAGGGCGATTCAGTATTTTTAATAATTGCTCGCCGGGATCCTGGCGTTTGAGACTACATGCCGCAACACCAAGATATTTATGATTCATATCTTTACCGGATAAGAATCGTTCAATCCAGGCACCTACAAGCTTATCAGGCAACCAACCTAAAGCCGATATTAATCCTTTGTAAGTGCTGTCATTTGTTAGGCCAACCTCAACAGCCTTTTTGATATTTTCCATATCGTGACTGCGAAAGGCAACGATTGTTGCAGTAAACACCTCACCGGCCTCTTCTAACTTAAGTGCAGCCTCACAGGCTTCCCACCCCTCTGACATTGATGTCATCAAGCCTTCAATTTGAGCCTCAATTCGATTTTCTAATTCCAGCAAATCCTGCTTTGTATAATGAGGTTGATTGACCACAATTGAACGCAGCATCCATAAAAACGAGGCCTCATCAACATATTGCTCATAGATATCCCTATAAGCTTTTGATGCTCCTGCCATATAATCAGGAATAGTTTGATCCATTGCTACTCTCAACACTTAACCCATAATATTCTTTTTATTATGAAAAAGAGGATCACCCATTCGACAGACATTCTTATTTTCGAACTTCACATCAAATGAGTACAACATGTATTCACAAACTCCTTTTGTCGTGCTGCTAATAATTCCTTTTAATGTCCCAGGCTCATCTCCAGTGCTCGTGCTATATTGAGCTCCTTTGACCATAGGCATTTTTTTGTCTGTTTTAACTGATTTAGGCCCCTTAGATGTATCAGAAGATTTACCTATATTTACATAAGGAATAGGGATTACGGGAGGTCCGCACTGTGTTTTACACACATCAGGGAATACAATACTTAGTCCACCGCTGCCTTTATGAGCTATTCCACGTGAATTTGCGAATGTCGTCTGTCCCATATATTAATCCTAAATAATTTAAGTTATCTTGTTAGTGAAATGTTTACTTCTTCAATTTTCAATGCCTTTTTGTCGCAAGGCATACTTGCTTTCCAAATCATACTTAACGTTGATTGATTTGGCTCTAATAGTAATGTCTCATTTCTAAATACTGGTCTCTCAATTGCACCAGATACCTTAACACTGGCTGCCAAACTCACCTGTGGCAAATTAAATTGCATTGGACCAGATGGGTGCATTCCTTCTATTATGACTGACTCTCCTCCTGTCAAATAACCTGGATAGACTAGTTCAGGGTGAGCCATGGTAAAAAATCGTTTATCAAAATCTTTAGGTAAATAAGGGGCGCGATGTTCCTGCCATTGTTCGTCATAAGTTCCTGCATAAGATAGACGTGGTTGCCAATTCGGTGCGGAAAAACCATAGCAGGCTGGATTTGGTTGATCTTCAATTTTAGTAATTAAATGATTAGGATCTTCTAAATTTGGTAAAGGAACACCATTCATTTCTTTTTCTTTTCGCTGGCCTGCGTACCCTCTACCTACTAGATTGCGTATTTCTGCCGACTGAATTTGTCCTTCAGCAACGTGCATGCCGCCATAAGCTTTTTCATAAACCATTGCCATCGACTTGAATGGCTTTGCCGGTGTCGGATGACCATTTTTCCACTCGCGATCGCCAAATACTCGAACAGTTTTTGCAACTGGACCAACTGATAGCTGCACATCCATTTGCGTCACTTCTTTTGCATTCGGAGAATATGCATGGCCTAGCATCACTATATCAGTAGCAAGCTTGCCCGTATGAAAATCTGAAGCATATTTAATACTGGATTTTCCAGGTTCGCTCCAATACTCATCGGCTTCAACTGGTGAAGATTGTTCCTCAGTCAACGTCCATTTTGGACCAATATTAAAACTGGCTTTTGTTATTATATAAAGAGTATCGATTGCTGATTCATTGGGGAATAGAGCAAGGCTAGCCGAAAATGGGGTGTTGTTTTTAAGTTGCAACATCTAATCTTGCTCCTGGTGCAAACAATACAGTTTCTCAGTTAACCTGAACAGAACCACCCATAATGCGATTAACACCAGATGAGCGATTTAACAAATATTTACCTCGAATGAGAATTTTTCCAGCTTTTGTGAGAGTTATGCTGGATTCACCGCACTTGAGAACAATCTCTTCCTTACCTTCTAAGACGACTCGTTTGCCATCAATTAAGATTTCATCCTGTTTTGTGTCTGCATTATCTTGTATATCTGTATCTACATCATTCTCTATTTTGCCAGACACATCATAATTATTAATTATTGAATTAAGAGGACTGTGAATAAGTCCCATGATTACAGGCGTGTCTAATTTTCCATTAGCAAATAGAAGTGCCACCTGACGACCAATCATATCTGGTGTTATTTCAAGCGTACTAACTGCTACTAATGCCTCCTCTTGACCCGGAAAAATAACTAATGGTCTGCCTGCTTCATCAATATTGACAAAATCACCCAGTACTATTTCTCCAGGTGAAATTTTTTCAACTGACAATGAGTCTATTTCAAGATATTCTGATTCGACTTCTTTCACATTAACCGCTATTTTAGTTGGTCGACACTTTGCTGCCTTTAATCACAACATTACCAGAGCCTTTAACATTAATATTTTTTCCGCTCAGTGTAATATCCCCATTACTTTTCATAATCAATTTTGCCGAGCCTGTCTTTAAGATTATTTCCTTGTCGGCAGTCATTGATATTGATTTTGCTTGAAGACCATACTCTTTAGAGACGTCTTCAGTGTGTTTTCCACCAACGGACTCTTGACGATCCTTTCCAATCGTCAAATCCATATTTTTCCCAATTGATATAGTTGTATTTTTACCAATATTCTCTTTGTGATTATCACCAACATCCATGGTTTTATCTTTACCAATCGACTCTGTATGGTTTTCAGCTACATCTATAGTTTTGTTTTTTCCGATACTTTCTGACTGGTTATTTCCAACAGTTTTATCTCGGTTTCTTCCTACATCAATTCTTTCATCATTTTCAATATTGGTCGCCATATCCTTTTCTGCGTGGATATAGACCTGTTCTGACCCTTTTTTATCTTCAAAACGTAATTCATTATAATTTGCTGAAGTACCACCTTTCGTTGATCGGGTTTTAATTCCACTTTGAGTCTTTGATGAATATGGTGGTTTATTTGTCCCATTGTAGACGGTACCCGTTACTATCGGTCTGTCGGGATCGCCATCAAGGAAACTAACAATCACCTCGTGCCCTATTCGTGGGATAAATGACGCCCCCCAACCATTTCCAGCCCATGACTGCATAACGCGAAGGAAGCATGTGCTATTCTCGTCTTTTTTACCTTCTCTATCCCAGATAAATTGAACCTTGATTCGGCCGAACTCATCAATAAATATTTCTTCAC
>Ga0224501_10002778_pt1 | contig 13772 bp, 15 predicted proteins | sample SF_Oct11_sed_USG_4_FD_169105 | JGI IMG/M metagenome (GOLD analysis project Ga0224501, IMG submission 169105) | Sediment microbial communities from San Francisco Bay, California, United States - SF_Oct11_sed_USGS_8_1 | ecosystem: Environmental > Aquatic > Marine > Sediment | place: USA...
AACGGGCGGAGGATTTGCCGTCGCTGCTGTTGCTGGCGCTGGACCGGGCGAGCCGGGTGCTGGGGCGGCCGACGATTGGGATCGAGCCGGCGGCCCGGGAGAGGCTGCTGCGCTATGACTGGCCCGGTAATGAAGAAGAGCTACAGGCGGTGGTGGAGCGCGCGGTGGGACGGGCGCAGGGGCCGCGGGTGACGTTGGCGGAGTTGCCGGAGTTGGCGGCGGCGAGGGGGGCTGGCGATGGGCCGCATGCGCTGGATGGGACGTATGAGGCGGTGGAGAGGAGGGTGCTGGCGCGGGCGCTGGAGCGGGCTTCGGGGAATAAGAGTGAGGCGGCAAGGTTGCTGGGGTTGAAGCGGACTACGTTTTTGACGAAGTTGGCGCGGCATGGGATTGAGGAGGAGGGTGGGGCTTCGAGTGCGGCTTAAGGGGGAGAGGATGAGGTTTGGGGTGGGGTGGGGTGGGGGCGGGCCTGATCGCTGGCTGGGAATTTTGGGGTGTTAGGGGCGCTGGGATGCGTCGAATGCGACCGATGGGCGCCGAAGATGTCCAGATGCCTCGCGGCGGCTCCGCGCGTAGCAACGCGGCCGCCACAGTGGCGGCCGCCACCCCGCCGCCGGCGGCCGCCACCCCCGGGGGCCTCTGCACTACGCGTAAGTCCTTGAAATCACGGGATTCCGATCCAGGCACGGGACTTGCGTTGCGGCCTGCTCGTGGCCGCCCATGCCAAGCAGACCCTCGACCCGCCTGCCGGCTCGGCCCCAGCGGCCGCGACCGCCGAATACCGCCGTCGCGACCCCCAGGCCGGCGTCCTGCATCGGGTCCTGCGCGAAAACCTCGAAACCTTCCTTGCCCGTGCGCAGAGCGCCGGCAACGACGGCCGCGGCGTGCCCGACTTCGTAGCAGACGAGCTTCGCAGCTACCTGCGCTGCGGGGTTTTGGCGCACGGCCTGATACGGCTTCACTGCGCCAAATGCCGGAAAGACGAGGTTGTAGCTCTGAGTTGTAAGGGTCGCGGCTTCTGTCCCAGGTGTGGCGGCCGGAGGATGACCGAATTGGCCGCCCACATCAGCGATCACGTCCTGCCCGACGTACCGGTACGACAATGGGTCTTGACCGTACCACACCGCCTGCGCTTTCGCCTCGGCTACGACCACGAGCTCAGCAAGAAGGTGCTGAAAATCTTCAGCGACGCTGTCTACGACTACTACCGCCGCGCCACCGGCGAAGCGCTGGGGCAGACAGGAAGCATCACCTTCATCCAGCGCTTTAACTCTGAGATTGCACTCAACCTCCATTACCACCAGACGGTTATGGACGGCGTCTTCGTGGAAGACGCCACCGGGGCGCTGCGCTTCATCCCCGCACCGGAGCCCGAAGACGTCGACGTCGCCGAAGTGCTCGCCACCGTACGCGCGAAAGTGATCACCTTGACCCGGCGTCACGGCATCGAGTTGGGTGCCGATCCAGAATTCGCCTGCGACGAACCCGAACCGCTCTTCGAAGACATGCCGGCGCTGGCGGCCTGCTACGACGCCTCCATCACCCGCCGCACGGCCTTCGGGCAGTCTTCGGAAGGACGAAGAGCGGTGGCACGCATCGGCGGCGACCCGCAGGCGCCATGGATCTCGCCGGACCGCCCCCGCCATGCTCAGCGCGGGGGCTTCGACCTGCATGCGAGCGAAGTGATTCCCGGCAGCGACCGCCAGGGTCGCGAACAGCTGCTGCGCTACTGCGCGCGGCCGGCGATTGCACAGGACAGACTGGCGTTGACCGCCGACGGGCGGGTCTCGTTGCAGCTGAAGCGCCCGTATTATGACGGAACCACCAACATCGAATTCGAGCCGCTTGCGTTCATCGAGCGCCTGGCGGCGTTAATTCCTCGGCCGCACAAAAATTTGCTGGTCTACCGCGGCGTACTGGCGCCGCGCTCGGCGCTGCGTGCGCGGGTCGTCGCCTACCGGGCGCAGGCGGGGCCGGTTGCCGGGCGTGCCGGCACCGAGGAGGAACTCGGCTCGGAGCCGCCGGTGCCGGGAGGCAGCGGTGAGCAGGCGCAGGGGGGCTACAGCTATGCGGACTTGATGCGCCGAGCATTCAAGACCGATGTGCTCATCTGTCCGAGCTGCAAGGGGCCGAGGCGGCTGTTGGCGGCCGTGTTCAAGCCAGAGGCGATCCGGCGCATCCTCAAGAGCCTGAAGCTGCCGACCGAACCGCTGCCGATCGCACCGGCACGGCCGCCGCCGGGAAACGAGTGGCTCGACTTCGAGTCGGCTTGAGGGGCTGGGCCGACTCGGTGAGCGGACAGGCGTGCGGTGAGCTGGGTGCTGCGGGAGCGGGGCCTGGGTGCGGGGGTGCGTGCCGGGGGCGGAAAAGTCCTGGGATTGGGACGTTTCTGATTTTTGGCTAATGGGCTCCGCCGTGCTGTAGGGCGGCGGTAGGGCGGCGGGATCGTGGGGGTTTGGGGCCTCACCGGTGTAGGCAGCGTGGCATGCGGTGCCGATATAGCTGAAACTGGGGGTGCCTAAAGATACCTACGGACCCCACCGTTTACAATTTCGAGGTCGCAGGTTTTCATACGTATTTCGTAGGTGAACAGGGGGCTTGGGTCCACAACGACTGCGTGGATATTGCGCGTGAGGTAGCGGCGAAACTGCCGGCTTCGTTGAAGTGCTTCGGCGTTTGCGAGAAGTTCGCCCCCGCTCTGGTGAAGGCGCTCCAGAAGGAAGGCGTAAGTGGCACGCGGATAATAATCAGGCGCAGGGGCGTGGGCATTGCCGATGGCCGTGGGGGTGGACAGTATCTTGGCGCCAACGTTCACCAGGCCGTTCGAGTGGGTGACACCCTCTTCGACAACCTTAACCCCGGAGGGATCCCCTACCAGGCGTGGCGTGACAATTTAACATTCGTAGACGGGGGTATCGCATCGGCTGTTACTGATGCCTTTGTGCGGTACATTCCGTTCTGAGGAGGTATGCAGACATGAGTAGGTCGCAGATCTTCGAGCATTTCTATTTGGTATGTCGCCGGCCCGGGATGTTCGTGCAGAGCGCGAGCTTTGCGGCTGTGTGTTCATACATGCACGGCTTTGACACGGCGTTGTCGGGTGGTGCGCTCGTCGGATTTCGCGAGTGGCTTCTCTTGCGTGGGAGCGAATGGAACAACATGCCTTGGTGGGGCATCGTCCGGCAGCAGGTCCTGGGTAGTTTCATGCCGAGCGACCCGATAGCGCCTCCAGAGGACGAGCGTCTACGGGATGAGCTGGCTCGACTTCTCGAGGAGTTCTCGAAGGCTCAAGCGGCGGGGCTCGACTCGATCTTCTATCAGTACGGGGTCTGGCTGCTGGCACAAGGGCGTACGTTTGAAGATTCATGAGGGATCCCTGCATGTAGCTGCCCTTGCCAACCATCGACCAAGTGCATTGAGGCTTGAAACTCCGGACGGTTTCGGGGTGGGCGCTCGATGCCAGGTAGGAGAGCATGAAAAAGCGGGGCGGTACAACTCTCCGGGCTGACGGCTGCTGGGTTCTGTCGATCGCGTGGTGGACGCGACGTAGCGCGAGTAGCGCGGCGTCAGTAGTAGGCGCCGAAGCTGGCTACACCCTGCAGCAACGTGACGGTTATATCGGTACTCTGCGCCGGCGTCGGCGTCGGAGCGCTTCCGTCGGGCGGTGCGAAGGGCACGAAGCGAGACGCTGGGACCTCAACTGAATGGTTGAAGCGATGCGCGAGCACGCCGAGCTCGACGAGGAGGCCGATGTCGTCCGAAACCGGTGCGCGCAGACCGACATTTAGCCCGGCATGGAAGCCGAAGCCGGTGCCAACCGAGGCGTCCCTGTCCGCCAGCGGACCGACGCGATTGATGCTGGTGTCGTCAGCGAAGTCGAGGCTGGGACCGACGGGCATGGCGGCGTATAGCTCCCCCGCGCTGAGCTTCAACCGTAGCTGTGGCACGAGCGCGAGATCAACGTAGAAGTTCGAACTCCACGAGCCAACCGCAAGTTGGCCGCCCAGCGTCAGCAGCTCGAATACGGGGTACGCGAACCCGAGGGCGCCGCCAAGGGTGAAGTCGATGCGTTCCTCGCTGGAGGCACGAATCGACGCGCTCGAAAGAATGTCGACCTCGCCCTCGAAGTCGGCCTCGCCCAGAGAACCAAGCGTCAGTTTCGCTGCGACGTATGGCTCGTCAAAGTTTGCCCGAGCCGGTAGTGCGGCTGAAAGCAGGACGAGCAAGAGGGCGGTGCGCACGCCTTTCAAGCTGGCCAGCCGGATGTCGGGTTTGCGCCCCCCCCGCCCCGCGCTCGGTTTTGCGGCTCGACCGCACGGGGCTGCTCTCCTTGGCTGCATGGGATCTCGAATGTACCTCAAGATGGAGAGCATGAAAAAGCGGGGCACCTCAGCCGCCCTCAGCTTGGAGCCGGGCCAGGTAGTCGAAGAGGGTGCGCCGGCCGATGCCGGGCGCACTCGCGGCTTCGATGGCGGTCATCTGCTGGCTCTCATAGAGGATGCGGGCCTGCTCGAGTTTCTCTGGCGAGGTCCGAGGGCGCCCGGCGCTCCGCCCTCGTGCACGTGCAGCCGCGCGCCCAGCAACCGCCCGCTCGGCTCGCAGCTCGCGCTCCATCTGTGCAGCCGCGCCCATGATTGACAGAAAGAGCCTCCCCATCGCGCTCGACGTATCGATGTTCTCTCGCAGCGACACGATCCCAACATGGCGCTCCTGCAACTCATGTACGACCTGCAGAAGGTGCATTGGACGAAACCGCTGCGCTGCGCTCCGCGGTAGGGGCTGTGAGGTCAATGCCAGGCTGAGAGCGTAGTGGATGTCGGATAGACGGGGTGGGGCTCCTGCTCAAGCTTGTTGTCACCACACAGCAAGCCTTGAAAGGAGGCCCACATGACCCCGCTACGACGAAGGATGATCGAGGACCTGCAGGTCCGCAACTACTCCCAGCGCACCATCGACGCCTATGTGCGACAGGTCGCCGCTTTCGCCCGCTACTTCGGGAAGTCGCCGGAGGTGCTTGGTCCCGAGGAGGTGCGACTCTACCAGGTGCACTTGCTGGAAAAGCAGGTGGCTTGGTCGACCCAGAACCAGGCGGTCGCCGCACTTCGATTCGTCTTCGGCATCACACTGCGGCGAAACTGGCCCCTCGAACTCCTGCCCTACGGCAAGAAGCCCAGGCGGCTTCCCGTCGTGCTCAGTCAGAAGGAGGTGCTGCGCTTTTTGGGTGGCTTCAATCATCCCCAGTACCGGTTGGCCATGACGACCGCGTACGCTTCGGGGGTGCGCATCAGCGAGCTGCTGGCGCTACGCCCCGAGCACATCGACAGTGAGCGCATGATGCTCCACGTCGAACTCGGCAAGGGCAACAAGTCGCGGATGGTTCCTTTGTCCCGGATGCTCCTCGAACAACTTCGAGTCTACTTCCGCGGACAACGCTCGAGAATCTGGCTGTTCCCCGGACGCAAGCCAGGTCGACCACTGGTCAGCACGACCCTCTGGGATGCCTGCAAGCGTGCACGCAAAGCATCCGGGCTGCGCAAGCAGATCACGCCGCACACCATGAGGCACTGCTTCGCCACCCATCTGCTCGAGGCCGGCACGGACCTGCGGACGGTGCAAGCGCTGCTCGGTCACGCGTCTTTGACCTCCACGATGATCTACACCCACGTGCAGCGCAAGGTGGTAACCGCGACCCGCAGCCCGCTCGACCTCATCGGAGAGATCGCGACGCCCTCGAACGCGACCCTCTGAGCGGACACGACAGCCGTGTCACCACCATCGCCCGGCCTGGGCGATGTCATCGACCGTTTCGAAGCCCCGCTGCGATTGCAGCGGGGCGCGGCGATGACATCGGCCCAGAGTGCCGTCTTGTCGGCTCTTTCGCGCTGCCGGACCGCGGCGCTCGGCGGTCATCTCTACCGCTGCGAGCGCTGTGGCCACGAGCACCCTGCCTACAACGGGTGTCGTGACCGTCACTGCCCTTCATGCCTCGGAGGCAAGAGCGCCGCATGGTTGACCGCGCGCAGCAGCGAGCTATTGCCGCTGCCGTACTTCCATGTCGTCTTCACCGTGCCCCAGCAAGTCGCCGCCGTCGCCCTGGGCAACAAGAAGGTGGTCTACTCCATCCTGTTCCGTGCGGCGGCTCGAACACTTCAACAGATCGCCGCAGACCCGCGTCACCTCGGCGCGCAGCTGGGCTTTCTGGCCATCCTTCACACCTGGACTCAGACCCTGCAGCACCATCCCCACATCCACTGCGTCGTTCCCGGCGGTGGTCTTGCGCCTGATGGCAGTCGGTGGGTCCGCAGTCGCGAAGACTTCCTGCTGCCGGTCAAGGTGCTGTCAAAGCTCTTCGCCGGAAAGTTCCTTGACCTGCTCACCAAGGCCTACGAACGAGGTGAGCTACGCTTCGGTGGCTCCACCGCATCGCTGGCACAGGCCCACGGCTTCAAGCAGTGGGTCCGTAGGGTGCGCGACAAGTCGTGGGTCGTCTACTCCAAGCCCCCGTTCGGTTCGCCCCAGCAGGTGCTGAAGTACCTGGCGCGCTACACCCATCGCGTCGCCATCAGCAACGCTCGCATCGTTTCGGTGACCGACACCGAAGTCGCTTTCCGATACCGCTCGCGCAAAGCGGGCAACGCCATGGGCACGATGCGGCTCGCGGGCGAAGAGTTCCTGCGCCGCTTCCTACTTCACGTCTTGCCCAAGGGCTTTGTGCGAATCCGACACTTCGGATGGATGGCCAACCGCGACCGCAAGGCCAAGCTGGCACGCTGCCGCGCACTGCTCGGCGTGACTGCCGCCGCGGCATCCCAAGAGACAGAAGCGCCCAACCGCAGGGACATCGAACAGGACCCGGCCACCAGTCAACCTCAACCCGAACCCAAACGCTGCCCAAACTGCAAGCTAGGACTATTGCGCCTCGTTCGCTCGCTGCCGGCTTTGATGAACACTTCCTTGGGCTCGCGAGTTCCACGCGCACCACCATGAACGACCGCCGCAACACAGCATCCACCTTTTCGAAAGCGATCCTGTGCTCGCTCGCGCACCGCTGCGTCTGCGGCTACCTGGCGTGCTACAATGCTCTGCTTTGGTGCCCTCACCGAAGCCCAAATCGGCCCCCCAGCGCCGGCCTACACCATCAACTGCCCCGAGCCATCGCCCAGATTCCCCCGCTGCCCCGGACGGCCTGACCATTCAATCCCCATAGCTGCCAGCGCCGGCCTCCTTCACGCGCGCTGCCGTCCAAACGCGGTTCCGTCCAACCCGATTCTATCGAACTCGGACCGCCGCAACGTACCGCCCTACATCAACTCTCGCGCGGTCCGCCTCCGATAGAACGCTTCCAATCGCGGTCCGCCTCCGATAGAACGCTTCCAATGAACGCTTCCAATGAACGCTTCCAATACGCTTCCAATAATGAACGCTTCCAATGAACGCTTCCAATGAACGCTTCCAATGAACGCTTCCAATAACCCGATTCTATCGAACTCGGACCGCCGCAACGTACCGCCCTACATCAACTCTCGCGCGGTCCGCCTCCGATAGAACGCTTCCAATGAACGCTTCCAATGAACGCTTCCAATGAACGCTTCCAATGAACGCTTCCAATGAACGCTTCCAATCCAATAGAGAGCGAGACATGCGGCTGAGTTCGGTGATCACCAGCGTGTCGCCGGGACGGCAATAGGCAACGAGGCTGTTCCATCCCGGGCGTGTCTTCGCGGTGCCGGTGATCTTGTCTTTGAAGATCTTGGTGCAGTCCGCCGCCTTCAGTGCATCGAGCTGCCCGTCCAAGTTCTGCCCGGCGGTGCTCACACGGGCGTAGCCGATTCGTTGTCCGGGCTGGGGCGCCTCCTTCTCCTTGATCTTCTTCTTGGTTGCCCGCTTTCGCGATGCCACTTTCTTCTTGGTCACGTGCAAAAACCTGTCGCCGCTATGGGGTTTTCAGCCGTAGATTACCGCACTGGTTCTCGCACCCACGATCTGCAGTTTCAAGGTGGGTTGGCAGGCAATCGTGTACCGTGCGAAAAACTCTACTTTCCGCACGGGGCATCATGACGGACGCCAAGAACCTCTCAGACCAGCGACGCAAGCTCGGTCAGATGATCGCCAAGCTCACAACCTGCAACCCCGGGGAGATGGCGCGGAGCCTGCGAGAACAACGCGGCTACACCGTAGAGCAGCTTGCCGAGCAGCTGGGGTTCGAGCATGAAGCAGTTCTCGATTTCGAGGAACTCGGCTTCTTGGACCGGCTCGAGGCCTCGCAGGCCTGGACCGACTGTGCTGACGAAGAGGGCGCGGACGTTGTCGAGCGCTACTTTGCGATCCTGAAGCCTACGGCCGAAGAGGAGACCGTGCTCCGCTACAATCGCGGCGATGACCTGGCTACCGCGTTTTCCGCCTTGAAGGAGATGCTCGACCTGGACGATGAGCCACCAGAGGATCCCCGGGACAAGCCAGCCAAACGGCGGTAGAAGCAGCCCCGAAAGCCTCGACAGCTCACAACATAGGGTGCCGCCCAGATCGGTGCGAAATTGTGCAATAAGGATCCTCGGGGAGCGCCCTACTCGTAGCCTACACGCACACTTCGCAGAATTTACATTATGTAAACTTGTGGTTAAGCGCCGGGTTTTTTGCACTGAACATTCGCTTCGCCGGCGCCTTTCGGTGAGACGAATCGCGAGCGCTGCCTGTTGGCGGTCCCCGTTCGCCAGTCCGCGAGCGACGCGCGGTTCCAGCTCGCCGAAGTCGTCCTTGCGAAGCTCTCGATGCCGTCGGTCTCGATGGCTTCCGGTGCTTTGTCGAGTGCTTGCTGGTCGGAGTCGAAGAGCCCGCGGGCCGGGACGGGAAACCCCAGGTTTTCGTTCCATTGCTACTCGGACCCCGTATCGTGGCCTGAAGTAGGTTGCTGAGTGCTAAATTCACCACGAAGCCATTTTGAACAGACGGCCATCGTCACCCTCGTCGTGGAGTTGGACGATGATCTCGGAAGCAGTGAAAACCTCCCCGCCGTCTTCGGAATCGCTCGGAATGTCGGAGTCGATGGCGGTGACGATGATCTGAATACCCAGCGAAGAATACTCCCGCAGCAGGTCGACCAGGTTTCGCTTGGTCCGATCGTCTAGCGACTCCAATGCGCCGTCGTGGAACACCCATCGGGGATACCTATCTTCAAAGTGCGCTCTCGCGAGTGCCAGGTCGAAGGCCATGCACAGAAGCTTCCGGTAGGTATTCCCGAGGTCGGCGCTCGTCGCATTTCCGGACTCGTCGAGGATGTCGGCTTGAAATTCGAGATGACCAAACCGGTTCGGGGAAACGCTCAAGAGAGCCTTGCGATCGATGACTCGCTCCACGATTTCATCGAAGTAGAGGCGCACGGAGGAGAACATGCTGCTGCTATCGGAGTTGTTTCGCTCGACGTTCGCCTCTACTTCGGCTTGAAGGTGCTCTTTCTCTTCCGCTAACCTTCGAATGCGAGCCCGGAGCGCCTGCAGACGCCCCACGAACTCTCGCTGGCGCTCAAGGGACTTGATGTCTGCACGTAGCGTAACCAGCTCGTCGGTAAGCGCTTTGTATTTTTCGAAGGTGTCCGACGTTCCTAGGAACGCGAGCGCCTCAGTCCTGCGTCTTCCGAGGTCATGAAGGGCCTCATTTACCTTGTTCAGGGATGTCTCGATTTCAGCGAGTTCCTCCTTGAGATACGCGCTCCGTTCTTCGGTGATCTCGCGGTTGAATGCGATGAGCTGCTGAAAATCTTTCTTCAGCTGATCTGGGAATAGAACGCCTGCATCCTTGAACACCTCCGAGGCCTTGTTGGGATCGAACAGGATGTCGTCGTCCGCAATTGCTGCGGCTACCTTCTTCCGCGTTGCGGCCAAGGTGTACCGTTCCCCATTCAGCTCAGCGATCCTGCTATCTAGTTCGTCAGCGACCAAGGACGTTTGGAGCCGATCGTCCTCGCGGAAGTCGAAGGCGTCCAGCAGCTGCGCTCTCCGGTCCGCGTCTCTTCGTTTGAGCTGAAGCATGCCCTCGACCTTGCTCAGATCGGCTACGGAGCCACCTCCGAGCTCCCGTTGAATCACCGACTCCTGGGCCTGCTCCTTCTCCAGCTCACCCTCTTTCGCGTAGTGCCTCGCGACCAGCTGACCGTCGAAGCCGAGCAGGTGGGCCAAAAAGGGCTTCCAATCTGAATGTGCCGCGCTGAACTTTTTGAGCTGAAATACCTGCCCGAAGTCTGCTTGCGCCCGAATCAGGTACCCGACGACCTTGCGGTAGGACCACGGCTTGAGGACACGGAGGTCAAGGATCCCATCCAGGATCTCCTTTGCTCTATCGAATGGTACGCCTGCATGATCCCACTCGGCTTCGGGCAGATCGGACAGGTCGAGATGCCTTCCAGCGTGTGATCGTAGCGAGATCTTGGATGCGTGCTCCACACTGCGACGAACAGTGACGAACGACCCATCGGGTCGCTCGACCTCCAGGAAGAACACGAAGTCACGGAAGATCTCGATGTGCTTGAACAAGAAGAACTTGGAGTGGCGCTTCGACAACAGGGCAAAATTGATGAGGTGACCCAGGGTTGTCTTGCCAAGGTTGTGTGTATTCTTCTGCCGGTTCGCCGGAACTCGGATCTCGGCGCGGATGACGTTCAACCCCGGCTCGAAGGTGACCGGCTCGAACACAGTGCCGTTGTTTGCGTAGAGCTTGGATAACCTCATCACCGCCCCACGTACTCAAAGGAATCTGTCTTTCTCCGATACTCGATCAACCCGAGCATGTAGAGGAGATTCAGGGCGGGAAGGAACAAGAAGTCGCCGCCCGAAACAGCACCTCGCGTGTATTTGCGGAGGGCAACGTACTCCTCCACGCGTCGCTTCCTCAGCCGCAGAAGAAGGAGCATCGCAAGGTTGATCACCGTACGATCGGGGTGGGCGTGCTTGGTGGGCCTAAGCATCACTCTCCAGCCCGATATCGCAGTTCCAGTACATGTAGAAGACCATTGCTCGCGTCAGACGCTTGTTCCTTCTGAGGACGGGATCGCGCTCGACGAGTAGTCGTGTGAGGTAGGCGAAGAGTTCATCGAAGGACTGATGGTCCTTCCGTTTTGCAAGGATCTGGAGCTGAAAATCCTCCGCTGCTGCTTCGTACAAAGCCTGCAGCTCCGAGTTCTCAGGGGCCGCCAAGAACGACTTGATCTGCCCGCTTTCCTTGAGATACCGCTTGCGGAGTTCGGTCCCGTACTCCTTGCTCATCTGGTTGATGGAGTTCTTCTGTTCGTATGAGACCCGCGACACCGGCGGAGAGGCCTCGGAGCTACTTCCCTTCAAGTGCTCTGCAAGTCGTTCCACCACCTCGGCAAGATCATCCGGGCCAACCGTCAGGGGAGAGTCCACTGGATCAATGGCCGCAATGGCTGGGGCTTGGGGGTACCTCTTCAGCCACACTTCAAGCTGCTCCACGCCAGAAAGGAATACCGACGAGAGAGGAAGCGACGCCCCGTTCGCTATGCGCGCTCGAAGCGTGGACTCCGTATTGGCTGTCAGCCTTCGATTCGAGAAGAGTATGTAGTGGTCGACCTGAGCGGCGGCCCGCAAGCGCTTGATGCGGGGAAGCTCTTGGCCGAGGATGGTATCAGCGGTCTTCTCACTGAAGAAGTCGGGGTCCGAGAAACTCTTGTTGTATCCGTTTGTGTGCTTGGCCTGAATGATCGTAGTGCCCCGCCAAGGTTCTGCCTTGCTTGGGTGCTCCTCGGCTGTGCCGACAAACTTGGCATCGCGACCTCCGTCTGGGCCCGTGGCAAAGCCCTGGCAGCCCGCGCCCAGCAGGAACTGGCAGATCGCGATTGCGACATCCTCGAATTGTTCTGGGCTCAGCTCTTCATAGGCGTACTTCATCGCGAACGTCCCGACTCGATCGCTCGCTTCAGGCGGATAACCTCGGCCCGCGGGTAGAGGCGGTAGCCATTGAGCGGGTGCCGACGAGCCTTGAACTTCCCAGAGGCATCCCACCGTCGCAGCGTCGCAGCACTGACGCCGAGCATTGTGGCGGTCTGTGCGATCGTAAGAAGCGGACTCGGTGCTTGCCCAGACATTGTGGCAAAGGTTATGCAACCTTGATCATAACGTCAAGCGGGGACGAGGCCCGCCGTGCTGTAAGGCAGCGGCATTGCAGGCCTGGATCGGGCGGCAGATGACGGTGGCGGATTAATGCGCTGCTGTCGTGGAGAGTAGGTGGCCGGCGCCTAGCCCTGGGGCAACTGAGGACTACGACCAGTGTCCGAGGACCGTTCGCGGCGGGTTGGCGCGCCCGTGATGTGCACATACATTTGCGGGTCCATGTGGCCCCAGGCCTCCACAAGTTCATCGGTTCGCTTCCCGGTCGGAATCGCGAGCATCATCGCCTCGAACTCGTGGCCCTTCGCGGAGTGAACGGTCGCTACTCGGACCCCGATCACTCCCAGCGGCACGCCGCGGCGACCTCACGGGTCGCCGCCTTCTCCCCGATTACCGGGAACTCGATCTCCCGGTACCCTTGGGAGTGCGTACGGCATCCTGCCCGTGCTTCAAGATGGCCAAGAATCACACGTTCGCGGTCACTGGGCCAAGTTGGGCGACAACTAGTCGTGGTGGAACAGCGCCCGACACTCATCGCGCAAGAACCCTTCCTCAAGAAACAGGACTGGCTCGCCGCTTCGCAGCACCTCGCGAGCCGCCAGGTCGACGGTCCGCCAGCTCCAATCATCGCTACCAAACTTCGAGCGAAAGGCCGCCATGTCATCGATCGTGCTGCCCGATACGATCCCGGCCATCCGTGCCCATATCGCCGCAGATGCGCACATCGGGCACGGTTCCACTGTGGTGTACAGCACGGCTCCCGGGATGTGCCGAGATTCAGCAATTCGGCAGGCCTTACGAATTGCCACCATCTCCGCATGCTGTGTCGGATCGTTGTCGATCTTGACGCGGTTTCGTCCGAGGGCAATCAGCTTGCCGTCCATGGCGACGGCCGCCCCGATGGCGTAGTCGCCACTCGCGCGAGCGGCAAAAGCCTGCGCAATCGCTTCTCGCATGAAGTCTTCGACCGGATGCTTGCTCATCGATTCGCCGCCTTGAGAATCTTCTGAAGGAATGCCAGAAGCCCTTCACCCGGGTTGTCCTCCTCGGTCACGATCGGCGTAATATGACGTTTGGCCAAGATCTGCTCCTGCACCGGGTTTGGCCGAGTCAGCAATATGAACGATTCAGGTCGACCCTGTTGATGCTGACTTCGTTCCCACAGTCTGTTCAGCTTGTAGAGCATGTAGCGAAGGTTCACGTCGGATAGGCTGTAGCCGATAAAGATCGACGAGTAGGCTAGCAGGTCGGCACGCAGCCGAATGTCCAGTGGAGACTCAAAATCAAGCCGATCGAAGTACTGGGATTCTGTAAGCACAAGGGTGGAATCGTCATCGAAGTCGCCGTGAAATTTCACGATCGCGGTAGTGCCATGTCCAATGGAGGCAAGGTCAGCGGCTGAGGCAACCTTTTGGTAGTGGCGACCATGGCACTCGAAAGCGCGTTCCAGCCAAGTATCCCAATTGGTCGTGTAAATGACCGGGAAATCGAGCTCGACGATCAGCCGGTGAACTTCAGACCTCGCGATGTCCGCCGTGCTGTAGGGCGGCGGTAGGGCGGCGGGATCGTGGGGGTTTGGGGCCTCACCGGTGTAGGCAGCGTGGCATGCGGTGCCGATATAGCTGAAACTGGGGGTGCCTAAAGATACCTACGGAC
>Ga0224501_10002780_pt1 | contig 13770 bp, 11 predicted proteins | sample SF_Oct11_sed_USG_4_FD_169105 | JGI IMG/M metagenome (GOLD analysis project Ga0224501, IMG submission 169105) | Sediment microbial communities from San Francisco Bay, California, United States - SF_Oct11_sed_USGS_8_1 | ecosystem: Environmental > Aquatic > Marine > Sediment | place: USA...
CTGCCATACGTGATCATTTGATCGAAAGATTTAATGGATTGTGTGGTACAGTGCGAGACAATTTTTCAATTCAGGGATACTCATCAGTGTGTTACCTGACCTGTACAAAGTCACGGATACCTTAGCATTGAGCTGTTCCATGATGGATGCAACCTTTTTCTTGTGCATCTCAGCTTTCTCCTTCTCAGCCTCTAGCTGATTCTCCAAGAGAGTCTAAATAGATCAAAGCCAGATCAATATCAGAAAGGCTCTGCGCAGACTACTCAGGCTCCGACGCCTCCTTCCAGCAAGGCCACAGAACCCTGTCTACTGCGAACTGCCACAGAAGGGGTAGTGCACCGTGCACTATTGCAGATCCGGTGGCGGTCGCTTTGATCAACATATGAGCAAAATCGGGCCGTGTGACAATGGCCACTGCGGGAGACATCACCTGGAGGTGGAAACTGCTGACCACTCATTACAGTGCCACCAACTAAGCGATGAGGAGCCGCAAACCTTAGATGAAAAAGCTGTAAACTTCTTAATGCGGATGGATGTGTGACAGATGATATACACAAGAAGACACAGCTCCCAATATTCCAGACAAACAAAACAATCAAACAAAACAGGGGTAATATACAGTGACCCCTTGTGTCATTAGAAGTCCGGCATTACAAAGATAAAAACTACCAGTTCCTTTAACAATCATTTCTACAAGTTTTCATGGGAAAATATTATAATCCTGAGACATTCAGAAGATCTGCATGGGTTTATGCATCTGCGAGATGATCTGATTGGGTCACCAAAAGCAAACATGCCTACGAGTATATCCAGGTAAATAGGCAAGCATACCTTCGTCCTTTTCAAATCAGACATTCCAGCCTCCAAGTTCAGTTTGTAACTTTCCAGTTTGGTAATAGCACTGCAACATAACAACATTGCCACATATACAAAAGTATGGGACATGGACTGGAATGAGATGAAACTGTGACACTAGGTTAGGTTATATTATTTATTTAACATGAAAAACATTTTAAAGGCAAAAGCCTTGTTTTCAAAATGGTCCACGAGACACTATCTAGCACTAATACAAATTTGTAGATCAAGAAACAAAATCAGATGGTCTGATCAAACACCATTGATTCTGCGCACTGTGGAACACTAGGAAATCAACATCAAGTTTGAAAGTCAGATAATTCATCACATGGGTGGGGGAGGGTGTACCTGTTTTTCTCATCTTCCAGGGTCGCCATTCTGAGTTTTGCCATCTCCAGCTCAGCAGTTAGTTTGCTTTTCTCCTGTTTAGTTGATGACAGTTGTGACTCCAGTGAGTTAGTACGCGCGGATAACTCCATCAGGGCATCACTACTCACTCTCTCCTTTTCAGCTATGGTTGCTAGCTGAGTCTGTGACTCCGCTATAACCAGGAAAGGGCGCTCATTAATCTTCCAAAAACGTGCGCGTGCGTAAAAAATGTCTCAAAGGTATTAAACCAGGGGATATCGCTAGTGATAGGCAACTCTAAACCATCTGATCACAAGGCTATGCTAGTAATGCTAGAGTTATGCTGCCTACGAAACTGAGCAGTCTATAATGACGATTATTTTTCTATTCACTTGTGAGATGTTGATCAAATTCCCAGTAGGTCGCAGTACAACAAAGACGACAACTAATGAAGTTGCTCCCTAGGTAGGGCCGATGCAGTGGTAGCGCACGATACCAGGGGCAGCTTCATGCTACCAGAGCATTTGCTAATTCAGCGTGAAGCACGAGAAATAGACACTGACCCAATCTTTCGGTAAGATTTCGTTCTAGTTTCTCCCAGCTGTCGCTCTGAGCACTGTATGATGACTGGAGATTCTCTATCTGTCTGAGCAGAGGTTTGGTCGCTGATGCCACTCCATGTGTCAGCTCACCATTCCTCTGATCGGCCGCTTCCAGACGAGTGATCAGGTCACTGACCTGCTGCTGCAAGCTCTCTTCTCGCCGATAATGCTCCTTTTCCATACGACTTATCGTCAGCTGCATATCCTCAATCTACCAACAGACCGAATACAAATAATTTTGTGTCTCCATAACAGGACAGTTGTCAGGAGTGGTGCAAAAATTGGCTACTCAGTTCACATATATCTGACTCTGCATTTCCCAGGGTGAGTCATTAGGAGACTTTCTGCTTAGGCTCGTGTGTGCCATAAAGAACTTAATGCCAGAACTGGAAGTCGAACCAGGGACCCGCGGTCCGATCGCCATTAGGCCATCGTTCAGTGAGTGGCTCAACACAAGAGCTCATCCATCACCCTCTAGGCTGGGCTAGTGACACAAGGGGAAAGCAAACTGTGGATGATAAATTAGTCCAGTATTATAGACTAGTCTTCCAACCATTTACTAAACAGTTTCTATTAATCCTTTCTTTTGTCAGATCTGTCTTTTTTTATTGCTCTACACAGTCATTTAGCCATCTTATTTATCAAACCTCCTTTGCCAGTGGCTCGTTCTGAAGGCTGTTCTGGAGCAGTAAAAAATAGAAACTATGTGAATCGAACCCAAAATTTATCGACTTTGAAGCGAGCACTTCAGCCACTGAGCTATCCCGCCATCAGCTTTGGTAACAATTCTTGTATTTGAAGGTTAATAGTAATAGTATTATATTGGACTCTGTTTTTGGCACCCGCTTTTGTTTGACTAAACAGACTCTCTGATTTTCAAGAACCTTGATGTAAAAATAACCTTTTGTTTCTTCTTAAGTTATCCATGTAAAATAAAATTTCCAAACCGAACGCGAAAAAATTTAGCCTATGAAATGAGCTGCAGCTGACCTGACTAGTTAGATGATTGGCGTCCCTTGCCGCCTCCTTTTCTTTTTTACTAAGCGCCATCTGTAGTCTCTCCTTAGCCTCCTGGTCTGCTTCGCTTTTCAGCTCGCGAATCAAGCTGTCTTTTGATGCCGATACCTTGTGAAGTTCTGCTATCTCCCTGGAAACATCGACACACTGCCGCTGCACAAGCATACTAGGCCTGTCACTACACACAGGTACCTGAGTTCATGTGATTCTATCTCCCTGACTATCCATTGAGAAAATAAAACTGAAAAGGTAAAGCACAAAGGCGTGCCTTACATGGTGTGCTTTACATGGTGTCCAGAAAGAGGATACGAAGCCATCATTCTTTTGCGAGTGAGTTAGGTAGGGAATTGAGTTATTTACTTTGAAGTCACCTCTTAGTCAAGGGTATAAGTGTCCACCGGAATAGATGGTTGACAGATTCACTTGGCTTGCGAAGGTAATGCCGACATACTAGATAGCATATCGCCAGTGTTTTATGATGGATTTAACTTCGTGAGCGAAAAGCAGCCCCAAGCGACCAAAGTAGAATGACGCCCCATACCGACTGATGTCTAAATTTTCCGAATCTTGAGAATTTTTTCAGTTGTCTACTTCACTGAACAGTAGGTTCAGGTGGGAGCCATCGGTGAAAATTAACAATTGATTATGCCACTTCAAACATTGAAAACACCACACAGCTAAAACACTTCCAGCCACAGCAAAAAAACGGGTAGCTATGAACACGCAGTTAATCGAATGAAATCTTCAATGTGATGGTGAAGCTGTGAGTTAAGACACTTGTTTTTGCAACAATTGTGGCTTAGAGTAGAGTGCCATGAGCGGGTCAGTTGAGGAGCACACACTCCCAGCAAGACCCCGTCATAAAAGCCCAGGTTCTCATGGTTGTGAGCCCAGCACTTTACCACTGTCCTATAAAGAATCCTCACTTGTAGGAGTTATCCACTGCTGACTCAGCTCGTCTAGTTCTTTCCAGACTGTCCTCCAGATCAGACTTCAGTTTACTAATCTCCGTCTGATATTTCAGCACCGCAGAGTCGAGATTCTTTATCATTTCGGTATGACGTGACTCATTATCAATTTTTGAGTCGAGAACTCCCTTCAATCTCGCCGTCTCACTCTTTTCATATTCAACTTTCTCCCTGTGAAGAAATAAGATCATCTTATTTTACATTGATGGCATCACTAACCCAGTCAATGACTTATTTTCTGGATGTTCCATGGTTTGCCCAGTAGAGCTGGTACTTATAGATGGGTCCCTTCATTTATCGTGATCCAAATCTGGTGAGGGAGAAAGTACAAAGTGGCGCACAAGCTTGGAATCAGACTCGGGTAACCTGGTCCCAAGCCGAATGTACTACCGACTAAGCCCCTGCTTCCCCTCACTTATACTGTCAAAAGAGACAAGTGTTGAAACTCTCCAGCCATTGCATAAACTGCAACCCTACAAAGATCGGGTGCCCCAGGCAAATGCGGATGAAAGTGGGGCTCTGTTAGGTTTACAGCCAAAGTATGTTGTGTCTAGAATAGCATGACCCACGCCGCAATCTAATAACGGTAAAAGCAGCACTGAAAAGCTGAGCAACAAAACCGTGTGAGCGTGGTGAGAGCGTGGTGAGAGCGTGGTGAGAGCGTGGTGAGAGCGTGGTGAGAGCGTGGTGAGAGCGTGGTGAGAGCGTGGTGAGAGCGTGGTGAGAGCGTGGTGAGAGCATGAACATCTCTTACTTCAGAGTTTTGACCAGCTCCTCTTGTTCCTTTTCCTGACGTCGCAACCTTTTGATGAGATTGTTACTTTGTAGTTGCTGTTTCTGGAGCTTTTCTCCCTCCTCCATAAGAGAAGTAATAACTTCGTCTTTCTCCTCGACCATCCGCTGCATTTTACTTGATGTGCCAGTTCTGCATGATCAGACAAAACTATAAAGTCCTCATGAGGTTGGCAATTTCAGTACTTTTAATTGGAATGACTTACTCGTGTGATCAGGCAAAATCTGGCATGAATCAAAAATCAATTGGTTGTCTATCACCTGGATGAGTTTTTCTGACCCCCCCCTTATTGTAGTAATGAGCTCTTTACATAATTCTTAGGTGCTGCCATTCCAAGAGAATTGTTAATTAGGATGGCAACCTCCTTGAGTGCATTGTTACATGTTTATGAATTAGCCCTTTTTAAAAAGCTTTTTAGGATGTTTGTCGTGGTCTTCCCTATTGAACGTTCTAACAGAACTTCGCTAATGGCTAAGACTGAGATGAGAATTACACACCTGTTATGAACCTCCTCTTGGGTAACCATCAACTGTTTCTTCACCAACTCTTTCTCTCGCAACGCATTTTGCAATTTCCTTTCTAACTCATGCAACCTCTGGCCAAACTCGCCTTTGACTAACTCTAAATCACCATTAGTTTCCTCCATTTGCTCAATTCGCCTGCAGATAAAAAAAGGATGTTCAAACGAATATGTATGAGAGGTCAGTGACATTTGGGAGGCGGGGTGGCTGAGTAGTTAGAGTGCTCACCACTGGAGCGGTACGTTTCAGGTTGAAGACAACTTGTGTGCCGGATTTTTCGAAAACTCAATCTGTTCACCCAGTAGGGAATGAGTACCCAGCTGGGCTTTTTCAGGACGAGACTGTGATAGGTCGCATGCTCAGGTTTTTCACGACCGAAATAGATTCCGTGATCGAAAGTAGGCGTTAGCCTAGTAGTTTAGGCAAATATCAAGGCTATTGCAAAGAGGCCTAATACCTACGTTGAGATAACGAATCGCGAACGATCGTTCCGCTCTACCGACAAGTTAAAATTAGGAGAGAACAACTCTGATCCGATCAAAGTCCATCCTGAACTCAACTGCAATTCCTCACCGCGACCGTGTGTTCGCGACCGAAAACTTTCCAAAACTTTTGGTTGCAAGCACGCGAATCCACATATTATAGCAAGAACAAGTCAACTGTCACCTACTGTTTCATATGGGCATTCACTTCATGTAGTTCACAATTCTCTTTATTTACAGCTACGAGACGATTCTCCCTAGCTTCCAATATCTCACTCAACTGGGCTACCTTCTACAACACAAGTCGTAATTATGTGCTTGCATCTAGCACTAAGGTCAAGGCACCAATGATGTACACAGTACACACCATGCAATGACATTGTAGTTAAATGTTGAGAATCTATTTTAATTAAAACTCGCCATGCAGACATTGAATGTACAACAGAAAAATTGGCTGAACAAATGATTTTCACTCTTAGAATGTTTAGTGTCCAGATTTCGGATCAAATAAAGAAGTTGTGCATATAGCGGCAAAATGTGCATATAGCAGCAAAATGTTTGAATTATAGAATAGAATTACATCATAGAATATGTTCATGCGTGTAACTAATACATTTTAGACAGGCATTCTCCAACCTTAAGCAGAGTCTGTGAGTCAAGAGGGTTATTCTCATCTGGCTGTGACTCCTTGGCCACAGCAGTTGTTGGCTCCTGGCTCTCTGAAACAAGACAACGGATCAACATTTGAGAAAGATCGAATTTGGTTGGCTGAAAACTGAGCTCTGGAAGCTAAATGACCAATTAAAACCGGCAATCCAATGTTGAAAGCGACATTGACATTCTTTTTTCGAGTACTTACCGAGGTAGGAGTCTGCGGCCACAGTGCTCTCATCTCTGTCGCTGGGAGGGCTATTCTGTGACGATGTAGGGCTCAACTCTGGTGATATCTACAAAACACAGACGCACAGCCTAAGTCACTGATGCACCAAGCAGGAACTATCTAGTAATGATTTCCCAGTAGTCGGGAGTGGTAACACTCCCCCAACATAGTAAAATGTCACAAGATCAGGTAAATTCAATCTTTATACCAAAGCTTTGCCTTGAGAAGCATTTACTAATCTGAGCAGAGTTTGGAATGAAAGTGAAATTAATCAACTGTACTTGGAGTGCTATTTTACAACAATACCTAATAAAATATCAAAATAATAATAAAATATCAAAATAATAATAAAGGCAGACCTCTCGCATCTTTGTTTTAAAGACACTTCGGCTGAGGGGCACAAAGTCCATCATTCTGCCATCGCTGCCATTGGTACCGTCACCATATGTGGAAGCCATGGAGATAATCTCAATGTCAGATGAGGTAACCGTATCAAGGTCACTACAAAATATCTGCAGAGTGAACAAAACAATTGAGCTGTATCAATGGTGTGAGGGGGGATCGTTCGGACCAATGACCAATTTAAATAGGGATAGCAGGATAGCTCAGTGGTAAAAGCACTGGGCTTGCAACTGATTCAAACCTTCGTTCGAATCCAGGTCACTGTGGGCCATCGTTGTGAAAATGAGCTCCTCACATTTACCCATTAGAAATAGGATGGCCAAGTTCCCAAGTAGATCTAGGACTAGTACTCTCTGGCTTTCCATTTTGCTCACTCCTACCAGTGGAGGACCCATACCCTGGGACACATAGACATGACGAGAATGAAAAACTCAACAAGCTTGAAAAACAGGAAACAATCAATAGTCTATAATGGCAAGCGGACTGAAAGAATATGTAAAAATTGGAGGAAGACACATTGCATTACCGAAGAGACACCAGCCCAGCCCAAGCTTGTTCTAATGACATGGTAGGTATCAGAAAAAATTTCATAAACAAATATTGTGCAAGAGAAGCGATAGGAGACGGAAGCGTTCTCCTGAACATTCTAGAAAGGTCACACAAGGCTGTAGGTTGACAGTTTTGGACTGCGTCGGTTTCTCTAAACTGAGATAAAAACTCACTGCGAAACGGGAAGACTGCAAGTTAAGTAACGGATGGTAGATTAAACTCGGATATTGTTTAGCGTAAACGCCACATCACATGCGGTAGGTATAATATATAGGGAGCATGCATATACACGCATGCACAGTGCCACACATTACAGTTCAACCAGTATGGCCAGCTACATACCTGAATTCACTTGGAGCTCGTGTTCGTCTGAACTCCTCATCAGGAGAGCTGTTTGGAGAAAATGGGTCGCACTTCACAAAAGACCCATCACTGCACATACTCTGCATCATAAGGCTATCGCTTTGTGGATCCTGTTTTTCATTCTGGACGTCTGAGTTCCCAGCTTTCGATTCGAATTCTGGGCTTGCTTCAATAGGTACATCTGGAGGGTCAATTGGCTCAACGTCAATTTGCTGTAAAAGAAGGGAGGTGGAATAAGACGTACCAAGACCACGAGCAAATGATTTTGATTTGATAATGGGATTGCGCCAAAGAAAATAGATGGGTTGATAAAGCTGGTAGAAAGAAGAAGGACAATAGTGCAACTCGATAGTCAGAGTGAGGCTAGAATGGCGACTAATGAAAAGGAAAGAGCGCGTACCTGATCCACCATAGTGCCATCAGAAGAAGTACTCTTGCTTATCAGTTCGTTACTGCTACCTCTCGGAGTAATGTCTTCTTTCTGAGCAGTATTAGATTCATGGTCCATTCCTGTTACTATTGGGGTAATTGCATTCTCGGCTGTGCAGCTCTCAGAAGTCATGACTGTTTCGTGGGCCTCGGAGGTGTTTTCATTGATACATTCGATCAGTGCACTGTCACCCAGCAACTCTGGAGGAACCTTAGTATTATCTTCAGTGGTTTCTGTGTCCAAGGCACACAAGTGAGAATCTTCTGTTTTCCCAACAGGCTTTGCCTCATCGCGAGGCTCTCCTAACTCCTGTGTAGTTGGTTTTATCGATTGACTGGTATCAACAGTGGGTGCTGGGCACTCAACAGTTAATGGAGTCACTTTAGATGTTATGTCATGGCTAGCCACAAGACTGAGTAACATTGGTGAGAATGGTACTGGCTGATCTGGCTCATTGTCACACTCTGGCGTTTCAATACTTTCCACAACGGGTGTTGTGGTGCCAGTCGAAGTGTCTTCAGTAAACGTTTTTGGCTCATTAGGAGCCACAGGTGAGATCTTTTTTACTTTGACGGCTCCAAGCTTTAGCCCTGCTGATCTGTAAAATAAATAATCATTGTACCTGTAATCAGTATACCTAGGGTTTTACAGACAGCTAATCTTTAACAAGGTGAATTACCTACATATATTTTCTAGTATCTGTCTGTCTTGTTGCATTGAATGACTTACTTTTTAGGCCGATCGGAGGAGCCTTGACTATGTCGCTGTCGTCGTTGTTTCTTCTCCTTAATTGAGTGACTCTCAGAAGCATCAAGCGAAACTTTAGTCGGTTTAGGTTCTAACAAAAAAACAACAATATTTATGTCAATACATTATGGCAGAGTTTCTTTTGCATATATGGAGTTATTTTGGGGTTTAAAAAGGATCTTCCTCTGGCTAATGACCCCACGTGGTCGTGAGAGAGCCAACTTTTATCAGCAATGGTTTAAGTGAGGTGGGATGCCACTCCTTTTCCTCACCATGTTCACCTTGGCCAGCTCTGAAGAGTCAGGTACCCACTCCCTACTGAGTGAACGGAGAGAGTTTTTAAACAATCCCGCGCACAAGCTGTCTTGAACATGAGACTTTCAGCACCACTGGCAATCAATCAACCCACTCAGCTACACCGCCTCCCTTTACCTCACCTTTTGGGATCTACCGAGGCAAAATTATCAAAGCAAAAAGACTTGTAGACCTTCCATTAAGTTTTAAACTTGCTTACCTGGTGAGGGCATCTCGGGAGCTGGTAAAGGAGAAAGTCCGGAGGAATCCAATCGTATCTTCACGGTGGGCAGGCTTTCTTCTTTACTTTCTTCTGCAACCACATCTGATAAGACTATTCCACGTGATTTGGCATTAAATGGTGGCGATCAGTAGACCGTCAAGCATAACGAAATCGACTGCAATGTCACTGTTCGATGGGACAAGAGATCTACTGAGATACATTAGCCATAGTTCTACCTGTCACAAGCTGCTCAGTGTGAAAGTCCTTTGACAGGTCGCTCTCCGACTGAGCAACCATGCTGCTGTCCTTTGACCATAACTTGTTGGGAGAGCCCCAAGTGCCCCAACCAGATGACGACGAAGCAGAGGACCCACTCGGAGTTACAGCTACAAGATAAAATCCTGAGGGTGTAAAACAGATTGTGTAGATAATGTTTTACGTGGATAGTATCACTGCGACTTGCTTTAGACAGATGTATTTTGCCAAAGGAGGGTCTGTTAAATCCCTATAGTGCCTATACGGTCAAATACATCAAACCAGATACAATTGTATAATACCGGCATAAGCTCGTGGCTTGTATTTAGAAGTGCTTCACAGACAAGCTATCTTCTCTGGGTGTGCAACCTTTATCCGGTGTCGCGATCTAAATCCTAAAGAAGTAAAATGACCCCAAAAAAGTGCCCCATTCACAAAGGGAACCAGGGTTCCCTGATTCTCTGAGACTACCAATCAGTAGAAAACTGTGACTTGTAGTTTAGAACAGCAGATTTCAATGTCTCTCAGTAGTAAGCTTAGCTAGAGAGGTTTGCTCAATCCATTTTAATGTTGTCTCTAGATAAATTCTGATGATTGAGAACTTACAATCTTCTTCCTCTGTCGGAATATCCAAGACTTTGTCAATTTTCTTCTGAGCATTTTTAATAGCATTGGTGGCGAGACTACTAAACTGTGTAGTGTTCCACCAACTCATAATTGGCACCAAGAATCAGCATTCACCGGTCTACCAGCAGTGGTGGTTCAAGCTGTAAAACAAAGAGATACGTCAATAGATATAGATTATAGACGTAACTCCGAGTCAACTGGAACCTGAAGGCTGAATAATCAATTTGTATAGCTGGACAAGTACTAATGGGTGATCTAGTGACTCTCTGAGAGTTGGTTAGTTGAGGCAGTCGAGTGCATATTCATTTGATCACCCAGTGACGAGTGAATCACTACAAGTATCACCATCAGTGCAGCTTCTCAACCTGTTATACTTATACACCTACAGTGTAATGATTAATGCCATGATATTATCACTATCAGCCTTAAAGTTAAATTTGAAACGAACTTGAATCAAATTCGAGGTGACTGTCTCTCTCTCTCTGACTTGGAGTGTGACTCAGTGAGTCACTGAGTGAGTAACTGGTCAATTTACACCTCTGAGTTGACTCATTGAGACCTTAAGTTTTGAGTTAACTGATTGACAGAACCAACTAGCTAGCTGACTTACTAAGTAACCAGTTAACTAACTAACTAAGTTACTAACTAACTAACTTGACCTCAACTACTAGCCTAGTAGTACTACTATAACTATTACTAATACTAAACTATAAAAAAAGTAAAAAACGACTACGTCTACGCTAACGTAACTAACCAACTACTAACTAACTTAAGTTAATTAACTATTAGTATTAAGTAAGTAACTAGTAAGTACTAAGGCAAGTCCGTTGTTAGTAAGACTAACTCTAACTAAGAGTAAGACTAAGTAACACTAACGGTAACAGTAAGTAACTGAGTCAGTCACTCAGTGACGTGAGTGAGTAGTCAGTAGTCAGTAGACTAGAGTTAGACTTAGAAGTTAGAGTTAGAGTAGTGACGTGAGTAACTCAGTAGTAAGAACCAAGATGAACTTACTTACTAAGAGGTTTCGGTGATCTGTTTCCCGTGTTATATGGACAGGGGACTGGCGTCTGTTATCTGATGGCTGGGCAGCGCGCGCGGGATTACAACAGCAGAGTGCAAAAACCTACATCTTCTACTGACTAGTTCAGGTGCAGCAGTCAGTCAGACTGAGTTGGATTCGGAAACAGTATACTATTTAAGGGCTTTATTTGAGGTATAGGGGCTCTTGTGAGCCAAGTTCACACCGCTTGGCTCGCCTTCTCGAATGAATCGCGTTCCCCCTGTGAGGACGTGGACGGTAGTCAGGTGGCTTGGCTCTTTGGCATGTGGCGGGGCAAGCGAAATAGTAACTCAGAGAGGGCACCTTTATGCAGTGCGTTGTAGTAGCTTCACAATTCGTGAAAACCTGCCGCTTCCCATCAGGTAACTTTACATCCATCGTCACAGGCGATATTACCATTATTAGTACTTTCCAGTAGCTTACTATATTCCAAGTTGAGATCGGTGTGAATTAGTTACTCTAAACTCCACCTCGGGTATATGAACTTCATATCAGGGCCGTGACTGGTGTTTAAATGTTGTCACATGCAGACATATGTTAAACCAGGGCCAACAAAGGTCATTGGTAGGGTCCAGGGGCAGCACCCTGGTGGGGAGACTCAGGAGGTGACCGCCCCTCACAGAAGCTGAAACTGTCTGGAGTTGTATAATTCACTGGACAGCTTTTTTTTGTTTACAACGCTCAGCTTACCTATAATAATGGAATCCTCCTCCACCTTTCTACTGACGCGCATGCGGTCATCACTTATGTCCAATGATTCGTTTTTGCAGTCACATATCAAATCCATTGCAAAAAAGGTGAAACAAATATTAGAATTTGTAAGCTAGGTCAATTACACTATCAGGATGCAATTTTTAGGCGTCTCATGCTCTTTAAAGTTTCTCTGCGTGATGTTTTTCACAAGGGTTAAGCAATCATAGAGCAAACAACTCCCAAATTAAATTTATGCACCTGAACTAGAGTAAGCATGGTGGCTTGATTGATCTTGTAGAGACTAAGGCGGATATAATGAAATTATGTTTTGTTCTTATACCGATTAATTGGGTGATATACCTTTACCACAGTAGCCACCAGATGCGGACATGTGTACAGTCGTGATGATGCATATGACTGTCAAAAGTAATACAGCATCAGGCAATGTGTGTCCATCAAGCTTCTAAAACCATATACAGATATTCTAGTGAAGACCCTCGAGTCCTGTTACAAGTGCAAATTATTTTGTAGGTATCTTCGTAGCGATTCCATTGAGACGGCAGAACTTTGCTGATTATCACCAACCAAATTTAAGTCAATGAACAAAGATGGCAGCATTGCTCCTTCATCTATACGTTTTTAGTTACCTTTAGAGTGATTTTAAAGATTTTGGGTTTGCTTCCTGACAGGGTTTTCCTTTTGTACATGGGCTTCAACAAACCATTAACCTAACCACTGCAATATAATGGAGGTCTCAACCAGTGGATAAGTGTCGAGATGACGAGATCACTCCATGGTTGTCAAGGCTCCACCTCCAGCTCCGCCTCTCCGTCTATTTGCTCAATCTGTAAAAAAGCCTTTACACTGACTCGGCAGGCACCCTGGTAGAGATAATGGTGGCCCTGGGCATAGTCAGTTTCTAATTTGTCATCCCCCTATATTTGGATTTTCACAGGAAGCTGCATGTTTCGTCACCCCGAGACAAGGCTTAACATTATCCTAAGAGTTAAAGCAGTTACATGTCACTGGTTAACGGAAGATGAGCAGGCACCTCTCTAGCTTCATACTCGCTATCGGATTGCCCTTCATCTTTCCACTATCTCTATCTTTCTGTATCTGTTTCCTTTGCTGTAATAGAATATCATCAACTCCATGGTTTTAAGAGCCCCCCCCCCCCTATCTATTAGTATGTAGTGTTTTCTTCCCTTTGTCCAATCACCATTCACTAAAATGTTACCTCACAAATTCGCAATGAAAAACTTCCGTTAATTGATCCACCCATCCAGGCTTCTCAATCCTATGAAGATGATTCAGGTGCATACTTTATAGTCACAGACTTGTAGTCACAGTAAAGTAATTATTATTCCTTACTTTGTAAACAGTTACCTCCCTTGAGAAATAATTAACTTAAAAGTCAATCGTTTGGTCTGGTGACTCATTTTGCAGCTTGGTACTCATCAGTCATGCATCTGTCCAGTTATTTCGGTTTACTGATGACTGTTTGTGTTGGAGTGTCGCTTGGAAGATACTACTCAAGATTTCCTATACAAGTTTCTTCGAACTGGGATAGCAACTGTAAACCTGACTCCTGGATGGTGAGTAAATACACTCGGCTTCGCTGATACACTTTATTTGTTGATTGCATACAAATTTACCTT
>Ga0224501_10002781_pt1 | contig 13770 bp, 13 predicted proteins | sample SF_Oct11_sed_USG_4_FD_169105 | JGI IMG/M metagenome (GOLD analysis project Ga0224501, IMG submission 169105) | Sediment microbial communities from San Francisco Bay, California, United States - SF_Oct11_sed_USGS_8_1 | ecosystem: Environmental > Aquatic > Marine > Sediment | place: USA...
TGCGCAAACACGGCGCAGCCAGTTCCCTTTGAAGGCGTTCGTGGGTTTAGTTATAGGATTGTACGTGTGATATGGCGTTTGCATCATGTAATTTCGCTCCTTCAGATGCCTAAATTATCAGGAGAGCTTTGTGCAATCCGCATGTCCTGCCTCCCGGAAATCCCAGAAAATGTTGCCACAGATGAGCCATATATCGAATTAGCGATTCGCAACCAAGGTTACGATATAGTTTATGTTCCTGAAGCTTTGGTGTATATAAGATGTCCGACCAATGTTGTCGACTTGCTGAAGCAGCGAAAACGTATACTGCTTGGGCATATGCAATTGAAGAGCGCAACAGGTTTCAAAGTTTCCACCTCAAGTTATAAGAATGTTTTACGCGCCTTTTCCGCTTTGAAACCAAATGAAGTTCTATACGCCTTGCTGGGAGGATTCTTAGAAATGATTGCCTACTTTCAAGCCAGAATCGAGTTAGGTAGGGGCATGATTTCATATATTTGGGAACCAATAAGAAGTACAAAAACTTCAATATAATTAGGATAGAAGTTTGCGTTAGAGGATTACCAATGCATGTTTTGCAAGTTACTCCGCGATATTTTCCAAGTATCGGCGGTGTTGAGGTAGTTGTTCAAAAAATAAGCGAAATGCTTGTTGCAGGCGAGGAGGCGCAAGTAACTGTCTATTCAGTCGACCTAAGCCAAGGTTTGTTAAGACGGCAAAATGTTAATGGTGTTTTAGTTAAACGTTTTATCTCCCTATTTGGTGATCCCTTTTATTTTCCTGAGCCTCGATTCATTATAGATTTGATGCGAGAGAAAGCAGACATAATTCACGTTCATAACGTTCATACACTTCTACCTTTTCTTGCAACATTATCTAAACATAGTAAGCAAAAATTATTGCTGCAATCGCATTATCATCGTTTTGGGCAGTCTTCCCTTCGCCATTCTTTACTTAAACTCTACAGATATGGACTTAAGTCTATGATTTTTTCACGTGTAGACCTCGTCATAGCCAATTCAGCCTATGAAAATCGGATACTTTGTGAGGATTTTCCCAAGTTTAGAAACGTGTTCATGATTCCTGAAGGCATGGACGTGGACGAAGTTAAACATGTAAAACATGACCCAGTGGAACCTAAAAGAATCCTTTATGTTGGAGCTTTAAGGCGTTATAAAAATGTAGACAAAATTCTTGAAGGCTTTGCGCATCTGATAAAAGGTGGAGATACACAATATCGACTTGTTATAGTGGGTGGAGGCGCAGAATACGCTTCTTTAGTTAATCTGGCTCATAACTTGGGTATTTCCTCTTTTGTGGAATGGAAATATGGCCTATCTAGACAGCAATTGCTGTGTGAATATGCGAAAGCAAGCGTTTTCATTCTCCTTTCACCCTTGGAAAGTTTCAGCAGGGTTGTTTATGAAGCATTGTTGATAGGAGTTCCTGTGGTTGTGTTGAATTTTGGGGCTCTGTCAAGTCTAGTTGAGGCTGATTTGGCGGAGGGGGTTAACTCTCTTAATCCTTCAGAAATTGCGGATGTATTGTTAAAAGCTACAAGGAAAACCTACGCTAAAGTTTCAGGTAGTATCAACGCTTTCCTTGATTGGAAGGAGTACTCAAATAGGATTATAAATGTTTATGACAAGCTTTTAGAAATGTAAAATGCGTTAGACTTTGAAGAGGGTTTGTTAGATAAGAGCTAGCGCTCAGATGTTGCTGTCCGCTAAACCGCGTTTGTTATACGTTATAAGGTGAACAATCCAGAATCTAGATCAAATACCTTTGAGCATTCAATTGCCTCCCTCTACCAATCGTGCACATATTATATATCCCATAGGAAATAGGCGAAAGAGACCGATTTTACCAAGAAAATATCCAAATGGTAAAAATGGGGCCTCGTATTTTTTAACATCATGTATCTCGAAACCATATTCTTTCAAGAAGTGGATGACATTTTTTAAGGAAGGTACGGCAGTATATCCTCCTCCATAAGCAAATGAATGTATACTAGAAGGAAGAAAACCAAAAAAGGGAATGTACGTGTGGCTTTCAATGATAAAGTATCTATTTGGCAATTGAATTGCGAATATTCCTTTCCTTCTAAGTATTCTCTTCACCTCTTTATAGAACATCTTCCTTTCAGCTTTGGGAATATGCTCTAAAAGACTGAAAGCTGTCACCAAAGAAAAAACATCATTTTTGAAGGGTAGCCTTATTGCTGATGCAACAACATGTTGATAATTGTCTTTGCGATTCTTTATTAGGTCAACACCTACTGGAAGCTTGGATTCGTCGGAACCAACAATGTTATCAAAAAGCAACTCTTTTCCACAACCTACATCGAGCAAAGAATTAAAGTCATAATTGGAGATAAAGGAAGAAAAATATTTCATTCTTTCAGTTTCAGTTCCGACTTTAGCGTTCAGAAGTCTGAATAAATATGCTCGAATTCTATTGTATATGCTATACGTCTATTACGCACCTATAGCTATTGGGAAAAAGTTATAGATAAGTCATTTTTATAAAGTGTACCTTATTGGGACTTAGATATTGATGTTCATCGAGGTAATGCTTCAGCTTTTATTCTTTATGTTTTGCTTCTGTGTATTAGGTGAACCGTGGAGACTTGTCCTTCGAAAATTTGTTGGGATTTTCAAAAATTCAGATGTTCTGCAGATACTAGTGCTTGATGTTTACCTTGGCGGTTTTCTATTGTATGTCATCGCCATTATTCCATTGCATCTTTTTTCCGTAACTACGTTGTATGCAATTAGCTTAATGTCAACTGTGATTGTCTTATGGTTTCACAGGAGAAAATTTAAGAATGCTACTCGAAACCTGCAGTTACAGTTCAAGAAGTTTTCGTTCCGAAACCATCTGCTGTCCGAACCCTTGCTGATTGTATTGATTTTTTTGTTTAGTCTTGTTATACAGACTTTGGCGCTTAACGGTCTTGTTTTCGGAAGTGTCCGTGATACTTCCATGCACTCGCTTTTTGTCCAAGTTCTACTGGAGAATAAGCAAGTACCAATGACGTTGCAGCCTTATTCGAGTGAAGGGATAATCTATCCGCAAGGTTTTACTCCGATGGTTGCCTATGCTGTGTTGGTTGCAAATTATTCTCCTCCCGAGGCTGTTTTTTATTTAACGGCCTTTTTTAATGCGTTTACGATACTCGGCGTCTATTTTCTGGGCAAAACATTATCGCTATCTAGAAAGGGGTACATGGGCTTGAGTTTGGCATTTGTGTTTGCTTTTGTGGCATCTTGGCCAAAATATATTACGTGGGGAAGCAACGCGTTCGTTGCTAGTTTTCCGTTGTTTTTTGTCTGTTTAAGTCTTTTTCCATTTTTGACAAAGGAAAAATTGAACGCTGGGGCAATTTTGGCGGTTGGTTTTCTTTTTGGCTATTTGGCGGTCTTACATCTTGAGGTTTATGAAGCGTTAATTGCCTGTTTGTTCGTGCTGTGGCTGTATACTGCAATAAAAAGGCATGAGGGTGCATGGAGCAGATTGTTAAGCCTTGTATTGATTTTTGGTTTAAGTCTTCTAATTCTGAGCCCATTTCTCTACAGACAATTAGTTTGGTATCAGTATCCTGGTCATAACATAGGAGTTGCGCCTGACGCAGAAATACCGCTTCCTCAGCCCACTCTTTCTTTTATCCAGACTAACTTCTTATGGCTTTTTGATAATTTAGCGAGTAATATCTTGCTTATAATCGCTTCACTCGCTCTGTCTTTTGTGAGCTTTTTAATTGCGGTGCATTTTCGGAAGAATAAATCTTTCAGTGGGGTCAGTTGGCTTATCAAGTTAGGAATAGTCGTGTTTCTAGGAGAGTCGCTTATTCTTCTCCTTGCCGCAATTGATTATGGAAATTTGCCTTTTTACCCAAATCAATTATTACTGTATTTTCCTCTTTATTTCTTCATTGCGGCCGCTAATTTTTACTTGTTCTACCTTTTCTCTTCCTATTTATTCAGAAAAATTCTAGCAAAGACAGATGAGACTAAACTTAAGTCAAGGAAACTTCTAGTTTCTGCAATTTCCATTATGTTACTCGTTGGAATCTATTCCCCTTTCTTGTATCAAAGCATAGTTCTTGACGTCGGAGAGATCCATGGCAGTTACGCTGTTTTTGCTGTGACAACAGAGCAAGATCTTCAGTTAATGCTGTGGATTAAAGAAAATTTAGCTAAAAACGCTACAATATTGGTTAATAACTATCAGAGTGGAACTTTCATACCAAGCCTTGCAAATCGCAAGATTATCTATACTGTTTCTGCCAGTTCTGATTCTGTCTCTTATCAAGAGCTCGAGACTTTACTGGAGAAAAACGGTCTTACTGCAACAGCTATGGATTTGATGAAACACTTCAACATAACAGACATTTACGTAGGATCAGGAGTTAGCGCTTCTGATGATTGGGAACATCAGTGGAATCCTGAGCTGTTTCTTGGCAACCCAAACTTTGAGTTAGTAAAAAACTTTGGCGACGCTTACCTCTTCCAATTCAATTATACGAATCCGAACATTGTTTTTCTAGACAATTTCGAACATGCACATTGGTACGACGATGGATGGCAAGCTTTCGATTATAACTCTGGAGTATCAAACGTTACGATAGCAACTAACTTTGGATGTAGTTCAGGGAGATGCTTAAAAATGACAGCTCAAGCCATACCTGAACCATCGGAATGGATGTACACGCAATGTGTTTCTAGAGAAATTTATGTGCAAAACAATTCGAATGTCGATCTTTCATTCTATTTAAACGCAACCGAGGGCTCTCATGGCAAAGACACTTTTGCAGTCTTTGTATCCAATGTTTACCGTAACCAGTCCATTATAATTGCGACTCCAAACAGCGTATATGAGAGTTACCCGACCACCATTCCATTGCCTAGCTCAGAAGGCTACTTTGAGTTTAACGGTTCTAACAGTTTAAGCGCGCGCTGGCATCAAATGTTCAATTCATCCTTGCCTAGTACCTTTATTTTGGAACTTGTAAGCTTGGATTTTGACGGCATTCCGAACATTGCCTATATCGGCAATATTCAGATCACTTCTACACCTTTGGGGTAAATTAATGGAAGAGAGTTTAGAAAAGCCGCGGGTGTCAATAATAATACCCACTAATAACTCTGGAGAAACCATTGAAGAATGTCTTAGGAGTATTCAGGGTCAAAACTATCCTTTATACGAGGTCATAATTGTCGATAATTTCAGTAACGATGGCACTTTAGAAACGGCAAAAGAGTTTGGTGCTAAAATAATACAACAAAAATGTAATCCGGCTCAGGCTAGAAATATTGGTGTAGATAATTCAGCTGGCAGATACGTGCTTTTTCTAGATTCAGATCAGGTTCTGTCGCCGACAGTTGTTGAAGAGTGTGTTGAAAGATGCGAGAATGAAAAGATTGGGATGGTAATAATTCCCGAAGTTTTCATTGGAAAAGGTTTCTGGAGCTCTTGTTCCGCTGCATGGAAAAACTGTTATGAAGAGGTTGCACGATTATATAGAGATAGAAGAGACATAATCCATAACATACCACGCTTTTTTATCAGAGAAGAAATAACTCGTGTAGGGATGCTTGACAACTCTCTGCATTGGGGAGAAGATTATGACCTTTACAGAAAACTAAAAAAGGTAAATGTTCGAGAAGCCGAAAGTAAATCCAAAATTTACCATCATGAGTTAACGTCTATCAGAGATACCATAATCAAAAATTTTCGTTATGGAAAGTCCATGCCCGTTTTTCTGCAGCAAACTAGGCAGCAGATTTTTCCATCGATGTTCGAACAAGCATTGTTAACTTTCCGAAAGGTTTTCAAGAACTCTAAGAATTCTCCTTCCGTAATCATCGGATGTGCAGTTCTCTTATGCATAAAATCATACTCCACAATGATAGGTTTACTACTAGAATCAGCCTCTTTTTTCAGGGATATCAACTGTTAGGCTATGGATGCAATTGTGCCAAAAATAATTAAAGAGCCTATCTAAAAAGGATTTGCAGAAGGGTTCCGAAAGCATTGCGGGAGAATTAGAAATGAAACTTGACGTAGGTTGTGGAAATACTCCAACAGGTGATATGAACATTGACTTTCTAGGTTCTGAACGACATCGCGGCGGAGTAAAGCTTGCTGCAAAAAGCATCCCCAATTTTATTTGCGCGTCTGCTTATGCTTTGCCTTTTCGTGACAACTTTTTTGATGCGCGCGCGCAAAAGCACAATATCCTCCCATCACCTCTTGGAATCTGGTTTTGGGAAAGGGTCGTTTTTCCAACTTTCATACGGGTTAGGAAAGTATATATATTTGTTTATCTTGGGGAAATTTGACGAATTATTCAAAGCTTCCAATGGGGGTATGGGAATCCACTTGGTAGTAATTAAAGGCTCTAAAAAGTCATAATGGATTGATACTGGTGGAAAGAGAACGGTTCGAGTTCATTGAACTTGCATATGAATTTCCTTTATACTACAGTCCACCACAACGTGAAGATTACTTTCTCTACCCAGCGCAAATTGCAGGTCAAATGGGTTTGAAGCCTGCAATTTTTACAATCCGAACCCCATTAACCCCTGAGAAAAAACAAGTGATAAATGGCATCGGCATATTTAGATTCAATTCTGTTTTTTCTATCCTACAACGACTTGTCAAAGTATCTCCTATGCTTGCGCATGGTCACAGTTTCGGATGGCTACCTGCCACTTTTGCTCCGCTGTTAGTTAGAAAATACGTTTTTACTCCTCATGCTTATAGATTAGACGTTTATCCAAAGTGGAAAGTAAACCTCGCTCTTCTTCCGCTCAAAAATTCCAATGCCATAATCACTCGAACCAGATATGAGACGGATCAATTCAAAGACTTTTTGAGCAAGTCAAAAATTCACATGATACCGATTCCGATTGATTATGATTTCTTTGCTTCAACTAAAGAAGAATGGAAAATGGAGATACAACGTAGATATGGCCTAAATACTGATGACAGATTAATTCTTTCTGTGACTAACCCGAGACCAATAAAGAATCTTGAAACTCTTATACGAAGTTTTGCTATAGTGAATGCTAAATTTTCTTCTTCCAAACTAATAATAGTTGGAGGAGAACCTCTCTCTCTCTTGGGCCTATTTTCAACCACTAAGCCTAGATTAAATTACAGCTTTGAACTGGCTAACCTAGCGATGTCTTTAGGCGTAAAAGAGGATGTCATTTTCACAGGATACCAAAATGCAGAAGAACTGCGGAAGTTCTACGCGGCCTCAGAAATCTTTTGTATGCCATCATTGATAGAGGGACAACTTTTAGCGGCTGGCGAAGCAGCCTCTGCAGGTCTACCTCTTGTCTTATCTGGTCTTGAAACCTTAATGGAAATATATAGTGAGTGTGCGCTGTTTCATGACCCACTGAACCATGAACAGTTGGCAAGCCACATTATCAAATTACTTGAAAATCCTAAACTAGCCAAAACCTTGGGCAGTGCTGGGCGTACTAAAATGCAGAATTATCGCCCGGAGATAGTTCATGCAAAACTCAGAAAATTGTATGAAAGTTTACTTTCTTAAAAGGACCCTGCAGCAGTTAAGTGTTCACTCTGAAATTTGATGTTGGATAGTGCCTGAAAATGCGTGTCTTGATTGTGCATCCTTATTTGCTTCATGGCGGCGCTGAAACAGCCATAGTTAACCTATGTGGTTATTTGAATTCTCGCGGAGTCGACAACACGCTCATCACCTTAGCGGTCGAAGAAGACTATTTCAAAGATTCCAACCTCAACATAAAAGTTAAAGCAGCATCACTTAACAAGAATCAAATCCGAAAAAGCGAATCCACACAAAAAGCTTTGTCGCTCATCCCTGACGCTTTAGCGCTGCGAAAACTTGTTTCAAAATGCAAAAACAGCTGCGACGTAATTAACCCGCATAACATCCCCTCTGCATGGGCGTCAATAAAACATAACAAGCCAGTTGCCTGGATGATGAACGAAGCCCCAAATATCTATGTAAATGAGGCGCCCTCCCCAATGCTCAAAAGTGTAAGAAACTTGGCGCGCGCTAAGCTATTAAACAATAAGGCTAAATGATGAATTATTAATAAATGGCATACTCAAAATGTTTGCGTCCTCGGGGCTCTATTAGCGCGAGCGCTGGAGATCTTCTAAATGAGAAACAATAAAAACAAACTGCAGAAATATTATATGACTTGTGAGAATTATTTCGACGAGTTAAGCAAAAAAGATTTTGATCAATGGTTTTCATCATATTATTCCGTATTAAAAAGAGGGAAAGGCTGGATTCTCGATGTGGGTTGTGGGGTAGGTCAAGTTGTTAACCGACTTACAGATGAGGGATTTTGCGCAGTAGGCGTTGATATTTCGCCTATTGGGATAAAAATAGCCTCTAAGCGGGGTAGAGGGGTCTTCATAGTAGCAAGTGCAGATAACCTTCCTTTTCAAAGTAATTCGTTTACCATGGTGGGGTTTTATGACTTCTTAGAACACACATACCATCCAGAGACTTGTTTGAATGAGATGGTAAGAGTTTTGAGGGTGCATGGAAAAATCGTTGCGTCAGCTCCCAATTTCTTGCAAGTAATAGGTTTGAGCCACCCATATCACTGGCACATGTCAGGCGTAAAACAGCGAACACTAAATTTATGTAATCTACTACGGAAAGTTATCATCTCTAAAGTATTCTCTAGAAAAATGCGTTTTGAGTTTATGCAGCCGCAGTTAGACCCCAGAGGACAAGGCGGCGATGTAGACGCTGTTTGCTTGACAAACCCAATCGACATAAAATTTCATCTAAAAAAGTTAAACATTAAAATTGTAAAAGAGTCTGCAGTTCCAAATCATTCGAAACCAATTATTAGAAAAGTCGGCGAAATGCCTATTGTTAGAAGTATGTCTAGTTTCACCTTTCTCGTAGGAATCAAAATGGCTCCTAGTAAGTGTGAGGAGGACAAGAATGGCGGTAGTAAAAACCAGAGAATGCAAAAAAGTTGAGGCCATGTGACATTGAGTAAATTAGAATATCTCAAGTTCTTTAGCGATTTCACTTTGCATTTAATGAATAAAAATACGTACGTTATGAAAAGGAACAGCATGTTTGACTTTGTTGGACTTATGCTAAGCAGGGTTTGCTATGGAAACTGCGTTTTTTGCCCTATACCCAAACTACAACATACATCCATAGACAGTCCAAAAAAAAGATTTATGTCACTAGAAGTCGTTGAAAGGGTAGTGAAAGATCTGAAGAGCATGTCCTTTTCTGGTCGGATAAATTTAGGGGAAAATGGCGACGCCCTTTTGAATCCAAACTTCAAAGATATAATCGAAATAATAAGCCAGAACCTTCCTTCAGCAAAAATCATGTTATATACAAATATGGCACAGATGGACAAAAGATTATCTTATTTTCTGATGGATCATAACGTATCTGAAGTGTGCGTTAACATTGATGGGAGCACGAAAGAAATGTACGAATTTGCAAAAAGAGGTCTCAGATACGAGATTATTAAAGATAATTTGCTCAACTTTGTCAAGATTAGAAATCAAATCAAACGGAATTGTAAGATTTCTATATTAATAATACCGCCAAAAAGATATCTGCGTTTAAGGGCAAATACAAAAGTTAACATTCAATACGACGTTCTTGATATTGTTGATTTCTGGAAACCCTATTTATCAAAGGGTGATTCTATTACGGAGGTTAAATACTTTTGGAATTGGAACGGTGAGTTTAGTAACCGAATTAGGAGGAAAAGTTGCCCTACGGTTCCGTCGCTGTTTTATTCATGTTATATATCCACAGAAGGAGACGTTTACGCATGCTGCTTGGATTCATCAACTAAGCTTACATTTGGCAATGTAATAGAAGATTCTATTAGGAAAATGTGGAATAGCAGCAAAAGAAGAGATGTAGTAAGGAATATAGTTAATCGAGAATTTGAGAAAGTCGGAGAGCCTTGCATCCATTGTAATGAAAAGAATGACTTCCTAGTTTCGTACCTCAATTACATTGGGTGCCGCCTTAGTTCAAGATCTAGAAGGTTTTTGAAGAGGCTACGGCAGTCTCTCTGAACGGCACTGTGATCCAATAAAGTTTCCGCCTCCTACCGCCTTAAGAAAGTTTATCACAGATGTCGCAAAGTTTTTCTCAAATCGTTAGAATATTTATCAACCAAGATAGGTTATCTAGTTAGGAAAGAGAGAATATGAAAAATTTCTTCGCTATCTTCAACCGTCATCATAATAGCCCGCAAAAACAAGTGAAAGGAGTAATAAACATTAAAAGCTCTTCAGCATCCTCTTTCTTAATTTGAAACGAAATGTTTTTTATGTTTTAACTAAATTTAAGGTTGAGTAAACTTGAAGTCAGTAGCTTTTGTTCAAGGAATGTTCCGCGAGTACTACAACAAAGATTTTTCCTTAAGTGAAAGTTTTCCAACGATTGAAAAACGTGAATTCGGTTTTGCTTCATTTGAAAGTTGGATGCTTCGCCACAAAAGCTTTAAAAACGAAGAAGAGTTAACATCTTTTTTGCACAACTTCGTTCCAAAGGATGCCTACTTCTCTTGCGCCATATATGAAACTCCAGAAGCCGAAATGGAAAGGAAAGGCTGGTTAGGAGCCGACTTAATTTTTGATATAGACGCTGATCACGTTCCAACTTCTTGTGATAAGATCCATGACGAATGGACCTGTGGAGACTGCGGCTTTGCTGGAAAGGGAATTGCGCCTACAAATTGTCCAGCCTGCGGCAGCGAAAAGCTTGACGTGAACACATGGCCCTGTGAAGTTTGTTTAAATTCTGCAAAAATGGAAACCATGAAGCTTCTGGACATGTTGATGCAGGACTTCGGTTTTTCAAAAAATGAGATACACGTATTCTTTTCTGGACATCGCGGTTACCACGTTCACATTGAAAGCGAAGCTGTTAGAACTCTTGACGCTGTTGCACGCAAGGAAATTGTGGACTATATTTCTGGGTTGGGTTTTGATGCCACTTTTCATGCGGGAAGCAAGAACGGTTGGAGACGAACATCCTTTGTAAGTAGTCCAAGTTTAGCCAATCTTGGTTGGAGTGGACGAATTGCAAGGGGAGTACATGATTTTATACTTAATGCTAACGAGGAAGATCTTGTCGGCATGGGGCTAAAGAGAAACGTTGTAGAGGCTATACTGAAAAATAGGGAGACCGTTCTTAGAAGTTTGAATGATTCTGGGATTTTAAGTGCTGTTAAAGGTGTTGGTCCTGAAACTTGGAGGAAAATCGTAGAGTTTTGTGCCCAAAATCAATCAGCTAAAATTGACACGGTCGTCACCACGGACATTCATCGCCTGATTAGGCTGGCTGATGCCTTGCACGGCAAGACAGGGTTAAGAAAAGTTAAGTTTCCAATTTCGGGCATCGAAGATTTTGACCCATTCAAGAGCGCGGTAGCCTTTAAAAAGGGAACTGTACCTGTCTTTGTTTCTGATGCACCTGAATTTAGGCTTGGTGACGAAAATTTTGGTCCCTACAAGAAACAAAAGATTGAATTACCTACTGCTGCGGCTGTCTTGCTTATCTGCAGGGATAGAGCAGAGGTTGTAGACTGAAATGTATAAAGAGCTAAATGAGGTTTGGAAACGAGAACTTGAAAACGATGAACTGGAAAAGCTTTCTGCCGATTTTTACTCAAGAATCGCCGATTACCTGAGAAGGCTTAAGGAAGAGAGTCGAATGCTTGACAAAAGAACGGTGAAGGCAAGTCTCCTCAAGAAGGAGATGCAAAATGTTAAACGCATGGTTCATGATCTGATTCGCACACGCTACAAAAAAATAGTTATAAAAGCAGCGAAAGGCGAAAAGATTCAATCGAATGTTTTGACAGTTGAAGAAGAAAAAATTTACGCGGGATGTTCTTCTTTAGCGGAAACATATTGGAGTTTCGCTAAAAACATCCTTCGTGGATATGTTCAAAAAGTTGATGTTGAACAAAGGCATAAAAAGGCCGTTCTACGCTTTCTAAAGGCTGTTCCAGCGATTATAGGCGCTGACATGAAAACTTACGGTCCGTTCAAGGTTGAGGACGTGGCGTCTTTGCCCATCGAGAATGCCAAGGTTCTAATTAAACAGGCTCTGGCTGAAAAAGTTGAAGTAAATTAACTCTAACAGAGTTCACTCAGAGAGCTTAGTTTGAATTGAAAAATTAACGGTCTTTTTCGTGCCATTTTTCCAGTTTCTGATTTTTCCCCAAAGAGCTCGACTTCCAATGATTATTAATGGATAAGATACGATCCAAGAGACGGAATATAACATGCCATAATAGTTGTGAAACATCTGAAAGTCATAATCGTTAGCGCTAAAATTCGGGCCTTTCGGTATCGCTATCATAAAAAGGGTAACTATCCTTAAAATGTTAATCAAATAGGTTACTGCTGCACCAATTGCAAAATATATTATCCTGTACTTCCAAGGAATGGTGGTCTTTCTCAAAAACAACAGGATTATAACAGTGTAGATTAAAAGGCTTTCAACGCCTGCACATGCCCAATCTATATTAAAATAAGCGTATTTTAATGGATTTTTCGGGTCTACTGCACCCAAGAGAGGCATGTTTGTCGCAAAAGACAAACTCGTTTTATATCCCATTAGGTTTAGAACGTTTGCCGCAAGCGTAGCTGTTGCTGGAACAAAAATCTGTAGCGGTGTAAGCTTTTGTGGGTATAAATAGTCTATCGTGAACAGCACTCCAATAATCCCTAAAAAGAATGTAGAAATCGAAAAATCCCCTAAAATATTAATTCCGTATGTTAGTAGGATTATTAAGCAAAAAAGCACCGCAAAAACCAAAAATTCTATTGAAATTGGCATATAACTTGCAATTACGATTTTTTGGGTTGAATCTATGTTTAATGGAGAGATATACTGACTCGTCAAATTCTGGATCATCAAGTTCATTCCGTAATAGTTAGCCGTAACCACGTATATTGTAGGGAGTAAAAGAGCTATAACGAACAACACAGTTCTTATTGATCGCAGTTTGTTTACTTCGATGTTTTGCAGTTTTTCCCAACTCAATATCATTTCCAAGACAACTAGCCATAGGAAAAAAAGGAGAAATGTTCGCCCGTGATATGTTTGTTCAAAGGTCCATGCATATAGAGAATATAATATAAGAAACGGTGCAATAAATGAGAGGATAGGCAAAAGTATTATTATGATGTGGACGTTTCTTTCAACTGCTTGTATAATGTTTGCCATCACTGTTTCCCTATTCTCTTGAAGTCTTATATTAGCTAACACTCATTTAAAAGTAATATTTATAGCTACAGAGAGAAAATCGCAAATTCTTTAATAGAGAAAACTGTTAATGTGGTTATTAAATCGAGGGTCCTGAAAAATGAATCTAAAAGAAGAAGGGTTCCTAGGCGGTTTTCTTGTGCTGGGATTTGTAATTTTTATAGTTGGGTTTCTAGCTGGAATGGTGGCAATTGCCTTTATACCTGTTAACGCAGAGTCCACGACATTGGCATTTATGGTTTTTATATTTGGGTTTATAACTGGAATGGTTACAGTTGCCCTGCTACTGGTGATAGTAAAGTTAAGAGAATTAACAAGGAAGTCTTCGTAAACAATTTTCGAGGTTGGTGTAGTCCCCATAGCGAAAAAGTATAAGAGTACGTGTGTTTTCTTTATGCAAAGCTGGTCGTGGTTTAAGTGAATGTTCCCAAAGAAATTAGGAAGTATTGTCCTAGATGTAAGAAGCATGAAATCCA
>Ga0224501_10002782_pt1 | contig 13768 bp, 9 predicted proteins | sample SF_Oct11_sed_USG_4_FD_169105 | JGI IMG/M metagenome (GOLD analysis project Ga0224501, IMG submission 169105) | Sediment microbial communities from San Francisco Bay, California, United States - SF_Oct11_sed_USGS_8_1 | ecosystem: Environmental > Aquatic > Marine > Sediment | place: USA...
AGTGGGATATGCAATTTCACAAACTCGCTATTACATACAGTACGCCACTGCATAATGAATGAAGGTCCCAACCACCATGGTCGTTAAAGATTCACCTCTTCCTTCTCGTGAAAGTGTAGGCGTATTTGGGGGGGGGTGAATCATAACAATCAATAAAGGAAGTCCACCTACAGAGTAATCTCCTCCATATGGCGCACCAAAAACCATATTGAAAATAAACCATTGACATAGTGATGCTATCCATCTCAAAAGATAAGCATATCTTATCCAATTGAGCTAATCAATGAACCACTTACGTCTGCCTTGACTAAACTGTAATTTCTTGACAAGGTCTGGGTTCCAATACTTCATGGATCTTGGAGCTGCATTTGCTAGCATATAAAGTCGCGTCTGATCGACACCATGCTGGTCCAAAACATGCTACCAACAGAATTGACTATCTTATTAGTGCTCATAAGATACAACATCTTTTGGCAGGATAGGATGTCTAAGTTTTGCCAGCTCTAAAAGCGCTTTTATATAATAACAGGTTAACATGATTCGGGTTCACTTCCTGCACCTAATACCTGAGGGGAGACTCCATTTAGTTTAGATTTGCTCATCTTTTCCACAGTTACAGTAACAGCTTGCCCAGTGCCTTTCTCTGTCAATACGTCGCCTAAATAGCAGAGAAGTGTGGTGGTCAGGGACCTGAATTGATTGAGTAGAGCCCGCTTATATTGCACCTTGGAGTTGTTTTATCTTAGGAATCCAAGCAAAGGAGAGTAAATTCTAAATGAGTTCTGGGTCAGATAATTGGTGTTAAGTACTGGCCACTATAGCCCAGCAGGCTTATCCTGCACTGCTCCCAACCATTGTCAGAAGACAAGGGAGAAAGAGAGATATACTGACCTTGGATTTTCACTTTATTTTTAGGAAGGTATTTGCCAGTCGCTGCCACCTGGTAGCAATCGGAATGAACCGTTCCCAGGGCCAACTGCAGGGAAAATGGCTCAGGTACGCGAACCTGGCCTTCCTCAAACAGAAAGTGAGAAAAAAACCTAGCGTAGAACATGTGTAGAATAGCTACAAAGAAATCAAAACAATCCTGATCTCATGCTCACAACGGAAGCCCAACATGACCAAAAAGCCCAGGATCTTACAATCTTGATAAAAAAGCGTTGTAGCCATTGAACCATGCCAGTATTCCAAACTCGCATATAAAATTGTCAGTGATCACAATATCTCATTTATCTGGCAACAAGTGGAGGTGGAATTTAACCTACCATGCTCTGCACCTCCTATATAGACATCTACTGGCATCATAGCAGCCGCACTCTCTGCACTGAATGGGGCCTGAGAGTTGTGAGGATCAGTGTACCTCAGATAATACCAGGATGAATCAACGAATGTGTCCATAGTGTCAGTCTCACGCTTCGCAGGTTTACCACATCTAATAAGAAAGGAAATAACCTTTCAAGCTCAATCATCTAGTCAGATTGAATATGCTGATGAGCGTATTTTAGAGAAGATTCCCCATTATTATTTCTTGTGTTAGGTTGTGGAGTTTGTTCGCTGGTTAGCAAGAGGGCTCAGAAGCGGATTAAGTTAGGTTGCCTTCCTACCATTAACATAGTTCTTTCAGAGATTCGCACCCATGACTCACTGTACACAAGTCGGGCATGGCTGAGGCAGAAGAAATTACTAAAATTCGAAGGAGGGTGAAATCCAACCTTCTGGAATTATAACTTTCACGAAAAACCTCTGTCTAAAGCACCAAATAAAATCCCAAAAACATTTATTTAGACCATGTAGACCGTGTCAGGGTACGACCCAGTCATCTGAGTACTAGCCGATTTATGGGGGAGTAACTGCATCACATCACGTCACGTCACGTCACGTCACGTCACATCACATCACATCACACATGGCTGGTCTGATACTTACTGAGGACATTCTACGTTCACCCAGTCCTTTATCTCTGCCAGCGGGTTACCACCTTTGCTACTTATAGTGGTCACTTCAGGCAAGATAACGGGCAGGTCTGCGGTCGGCACAGGAACCTTGGGAAAAGATATCAAAATAATCAAGCCTACATAACATATTGTTCAAGCCACCGCTTTTTGGAAACTATTGCAAACGAACAATGACGTACAGTAGGAAAAAGCCAGTCAGTCATCCCAGGAGCCCTTCAACCCAGAGTAGGTGTGAGATTACCCAACATGCCTTGTTCCATAATGTATTTTTGCCATTCTTGAGCATCCTATTACGTCTTTAGCAGTAGACTGCATCACTTTGTAAAAAGCGAGCCTAATTCTCTCAGTCGCAACTCCGTCTCGTTCTGTTTATTTCTTGGCACATTAAAATAATCAAGTGTCTGTGTAAGCCGCTCCAGTTAGAGCCGGGTTAGACTACCCACGGAATGTAGCGGTGTGTTACCGAAAAATGGGCCGAGTTCGTTATCTCGGTATAATCTTTGGTTGTTGTGGTTTAAAGCCAAATGTCGGAATAAGTTAGAAAACATGATTCTATTTTGAGATATAATCAATGAAAACAATTTACATAATCAATCGATGGGAATAAATAACGAATGTGCTGACTGAATAAATGACTGCAGCTAAGATAAGGAGTGGGAAATCAAATAGGAACTTACCACATTGCATGCATCGCAGTGTATTATGGGGACGGGTGTACCCCAGTATCGCTGTCTTGATATCAACCAATCCTGCAGGTCTGAGCTGGTGGGGTGACCTCCCAGCTGATTCTTCTACAGACAGCAAACATTATAATTATACAGTCTGACGATACAAGTTGGGTTATTACAAACACGATCTCAAAGGATTCAAATATTTTGGCAATTGATTTTGATCTGTCTTTTATACAATGATGTTCCATGGTACAGCTTGAATATTACCAAACTTTCACTGCCTTGTTATTTGGAGGCTATCGGGTTAGAGCCAACTTTTGTGGGGGCGGTCAGGATGCAAAAAGTATACAATCTCAAAAAAGTAAATTGAATGGTTTTTCTTTCGTAAGACCTTTTCATCGCTGTCGAGTTAGATACTTGGTTTTCACTGGGTGACTTCGCATGGAGCTCTACAAGCAGATCACTATCAATTCTCTACCTCATAGGGAGGCTCGTTGAATTTGAGCTGGCATTTGAAAGGAGCTCACACTTTTGCAAATTCATGTCCAGCCTTGGTAAATCCGAATCTATTTTAGTCAAGAGTCATCGTAGCATGGATTTAGATGGATTTCACTGCTCTACGGTACCTTGAGGTAGTCACAAACTGCTTTATGAGCATCCTCTCTTTTCATGCCCGTCAAGAAACCGGCATTCATGAGATGACCATTTTGAAACATGTCAGCTGATGAAGCTGAGAGATTGACTTTTTCGGCAAGCTGCGCATCTTCCCATTCCAACGCAGGAAATCCTAATGGAGAAATGAGACGTCAGGAGATGGCAACAGTAGACGGTTTACACACATTTCAAACAGGCCGATTAGGGGGTTATAATCAGCGACATGGTAATTCACATTGAAGGGTAGGTATTTCCACATCACGGATCTGATGAGTTCCTGAGGCACATACTTCTGTTCAACTCGGGCATTCGGTCATCCTTTTCAATGGACCTCCTAGGCCTGACATTTGTTGGGAGGTTTAGGAGATGGGGATAATATGTGGGGCTTATTCACCCAGTGAGCGGGCAGCATGACGAGAAGATGCACCCAAAATCTTCGGATTTTGACCCAATCGCTCTACCCGTTGAGTTTTCCTGATATATAAAAAGTAACCAAACCTGAATCACAGAAACTAGTCACTGGTGGGTGGCTATAACGGCCTAATCACAACTCAAGCACCCGAGCCAAACGACAGCGTTGAGAAAGGAGAACAGTGACATGTCCATAATATTTACCAAATCGGCTGGTGTTTGTGTCTGTAAGTTTAGAAGAATTGGAGACAATTATTGGGATCCTTTTTCCAGTCAATGGGTTCAGCATTTTTACTCCGAATAGTATAACACCATCCTATAACAGGCAGAATTCCTACATACATGTGCAGAGTGACTCAACACATTCCACAAACTCAGAGAGGTATCTCTGAATGCCCATGTTGCTGTGTTACATGGCGAGGGAGGATCGCCTGCAGTTGGTCACTTATAGTGAGTCAAATGTTGATGAACTTAAAAATTAAACTCATTGTCAAGGCAAGGCAAGGCCCCAGTCGGGAGAAAATGAGCACAGCATGGCTAGCTCCGGCTTACACACTGATTGTTGAAATACTAGAATTGTAGTTTCACTCACTTGGGTAATGTTGAGTCTGTGTGCTAGGGAATGTTGTTGGCTAATTTGAAGGAAGGCAGCATGGTGCAGCAATTCTGGTGTATCTGTGAACACTGGCAAGACCTCATCTCCAGGCTGCAATACAAGGCTATGATTGGAGGATTGTGTTATGACGTGTCCTTTGAATCGGGGTCATCTGTATCTGTATCTAATAATTGGAAAAGTTCCACCTAGTGTAAGTGGCAAATCAGTCCATGTTTTAGTAAAACGATCCAATATATCGACAAACCAAACACAACAACACACTCCAACGTAAAAGAATGTGCACAGATTTTCCCAGAGTGAAAACATAGTCATCAGGGATATGGCACATCACACTCAGTCAAACACTCCCCTTTGTTTGTATAACCGATTCACCGTTATGGTGAAGCTGCAATGTTAGATACATCAGTATCAATGCATCCACCTCATAGTGAGGCTTGAATAGAACCACTCACCTGTAATCTAACATTGACCCTGACACCCGTTGTTTCACCAATCCAGTTACGTTGTGCATTGGCGAAACCTTTACAGCTTTCTTGGTCTAATGTATCCAACCCCTCTAGTAATGACTGAAACAGGAGAAAAATCTGGTTCAGTCATTGGCTGTGCATTGTATAACAACGCGGCGGTTACCAAGACGCAGTCTACACCGAAAGCAGATCATAAAACTTGAAGGATAGCTGCCAAGCAAAAACTTTGGCTTGAACATAGAATCAACAGATCTCCACAACTTCTTGTCCTACAATGTTGTAATAGACTCAGTGGACTATGTAATTTCTGCTCATGGTGATGACAAACTTAAAACTGGTGTAAACCCGATCAATTGCACGTTACAGTGGCTCGTTGAATAACAAGTCAACGATTGAGGTAATATATCAACTCAAACAACACTAAAATCTGGCGACTTTTGTAAGGGATTCCAAAATAATTACCAAGTCAATTTAACAGACTTTTCAGTTTAAAAATTAAGGCCACATCAGTCTGGACCTGTCCAGCATGTAGAGGGATTATTATATTCTGCAGGCTTTATTTTCACCTTTGAGTAGTATGTAGTTCGCAGGTACCACTGTTTAAGATATTTTTTCTCTACTTTAGCGCCGGATCGCCAGGAGTGACCTTGAGAGTCTATTTGTTCAGCAGCCAGAACAGTCTGGTCAACTGGGTCCCAGTTAACAGGAGCCTAAAATGGTTATAGCCGATTATATAAAGCAATCTAAAGCTACTAGCAAATGCGAGGGGAACCCCAGCTTGTGGCACCTTTGGTAACTCTCATATAACATAATTCCTTAGATGGGGTTTAATTCAAGGAGCGGATTATTTTTGGTCACATGTCCTCAAAATAGTTTCCTACAGACAAAATAAATTCATACGCGCAGGGCGACATAATAAAAATTAACACAAGAATAATTCTCGAGAAGGAAACAATCTTCATTTACAAAAGGTTACAAAATTCTCAACTCAATTTTTGGCCATGTAGGTGGGGTTCCGCACATATTTAACGGCAAACTGACATCATTGTACTCATCTTTAAGAACATTATCATACAGTCAGTCATACACACATAGTTGAGAGAAATGCCCATTCACTCACCTCAGCTAGGTAGGCCAACCCTTTGCTATACATCTGAAGGAAGAGGAGCTGCGTCCATTTATAGTATTCAGGATCACAAGTGGCAAATTCCTGCAAACATGAGAATCAGATCATAAGATAAATGACGGAAGCACAGAGTTATCCTCCATAGAGTTTAGATATAGAGTTGAGGAGGGATAACTGTAAGAAAGGAAGGAAGGAAGGCACTTTATGGCCTGGCTACACTCAGTCTTGTTTCTGATCTGATTTATCACAAATACACACCGAAAATTTAGAGCGAGAACTTATTCAGTAAGGGCTAGGTCATGGGCGAAATTTACCTTTTTGTTGCACAAAATTTCCAAACGGTTTTGTATAGATACCTTATCCCAATCAAAGCTGATCCTAAGCTCTTTGAGTTGCTGCTTCATCCTGGCAATATTACTGTAGCGGAAAAAATGTCAGATAATATAGACAACAAGCAGGAGGTATGGCAAGCAGTGATAAGCGGAGACTGTAATTTTTGCATATACAATTTTTTTATGATAGTCAATGATCATTTGAAATAACCACAACAAATTTGGAGAAACTGAAAATAAGACTTGCTTTAGGGGCTATGTAATGCGATTAGACAGTTTGTGCCCCTCCCGTACCTGTATGTCCACTCTTTAGGAGCCAGGCCTCGATCTATTGCTGCATTCTCAGCAGGTAAACCAAATGCATCCCAACCAATCGGATGCAGCACCTAGATAAATAGCAATACATTTGTGAGTGCATATGTATATAATATACATTTTTGCCTTTTGTGGCGTGGTCATCATATTTAGGGGCCAAATGTTTTGCTAGATTCTATGTTATTAAAATAAAATAATCCCAATTCAATGGATTCTTTGAAACCGAATATTTTTGGTGTTTTCGAAGACAGTAAATAGCAAAATGATGGAAAACTAACTGAACTATTCCTTCAGTCAAGAATTTCTCTGAACTGAAGGTTTTTTCATTCACATCAGATTATGACCAGACAAACCTGTTTTCCATTAAGTCTGTGATGCCGAGCCAGCACATCACTCACAGTGTACACTCTCATATGACCCATGTGAAGCTCCCCACTCGGGTATGGAAACATGGACAGGATGTACATCTTCTCATCGACTGCATCACCTTTGTTATTTGTGGCCAGCACCTTGGTTTTCCAGTGTCTTTCAATGTCTGTTATGGTTTTGCGTGATATTTTCTTATTCCATTCACCAGTTTGACTGTAAATCAATCTTCGCTGTAGACTAGCTGTACCTGAATTGACCAGATGATCATTAAATTTGAGTGATTTAAGGGGTTATGTCATGGTCAAAAGTGTCTTTACTTGTTTTCAGATTCTGAAGCCTACTATGAACAAATGGGCCCTATACCCGGTTCAAATGGAAGCTTAGATATAACCCTTTCCAATGTGCATACCTAGAGCCCTCGGTGATGCACTTTTCAGACCGTTGAACAGAATTGGCCTCGATATATGAAATTAACACAGAGCTGTTGGTGTTTGCATTGATTTTTCGGCTTACGCGCTGATGTTTGGAAAAGTCTCCTGCAGGTGTATACTAGACCTGTAGTTACACAAGTCTGAATAGAGAAAAACTTCAACAAAAATATGGAAATATGGTTTCAGTGCGCAGTTTGTTACTTTTGTCATCGAGCGTTAGTGCCATTATTGCGCAATGATAGAGGCCCGAACGCAATGGCCTCTATTTAGGGCTAGGGAAAACCCTCAAAGCACTTCTTATAACTTCAGTTTTCTCCAACAGTACACTCAATTTTGGGTTCGGGGAGTTCGGGGAGTAAGATCATTAGGTTACTAAGTTTTAGTAATTAGATCTCATTTTCTTTCTATTTGGACCATCCGGGCCGTAGTTATTCAAATGACCGATATTCATTTTTTTGGAAAAAGATCACTCGCTATCGCTACATTGAATGAGGAGTTGCCTCCCTTTAAGAATGGGGAACACAACTCCGAAAGTGGCTCTAGACTCGACCATGACATAGCCTCTTTAAATTGGTAAAGGGCTTACGGATCAAACATATATTAAAGGATGGCTGACGAGGCAAATTTTTTTTGGCTTATCAGAATCAGTGTGTCTCAAAACCTACCTGAGTCGAATAAAAGTTCATACTGAGCAGGAGATGTATCATGTAGTAAACTGCAGTCAGACTGCAGTTAGGCGATTGACTCACTCCACTGTCAGTGGTCAGATTTTAAAATTAATAATAATATACTCCACACAGTTTAGTCTACTAATAGTAATACTATATATAGTAGTACTGATACTGCTACTACTACCGTTGTACTACTAGTACTAGTCTAGATCTAGTCTACTGTCTAGTACTACTACTACTACTACTAGTAGTCGTACTAGTAGTAATAGTAATACTAATACTCAGTATTACTAATAGTAGTAGTAGAGCGCATTGACTGATTGACTCAATATGATTGAGTCATTCATTGACCCATCGACTGATTAGTGATTGAATCATTGATGATTGATTGACTTATCATCTTATGTATGAAGTTTGAGCAAAAACAAAAAAAAATCATAAATCATTGATTAAATCATAAGATGATAGGATTAAGATAAATGTCTTGTCTACTCTATAAGTATAACTATAAGTATAAGTATAAGTACAACCTACCTTTAAGTGACTTTCTCCACTTAGAAAATCCTTTTGCGGCCATTGTTTTGGTTTGGGCCACTAAAATTCGCCGTAAACACAAGTGTTATCATTTGATTTAGCTCACTTGACTTAGTCACTAGCCTAGGTTAGTAGGTACATTCAGTTCCAGTGGCACGCAGTTTCTCCAGGAGATAATTTGACCTTGAAAAGGTCAACAGCTAATGCGCAACCATAGACGTACCACCCTCGTTGGAAGTACTACTCCTAAGATTCTTACTTACGTCGTACTTTGAGTACTTCTATATGCACACCAGTCTCTTTGGACCACTCGAACCTATTTGCTCTATTTGGTCCGCAGCTATTCGAGTCTACCGCGAAATAAAGCCTACTTCAGTTAAGGACCGCCCCTTTTAACACAACCCAAGCTCACCCATGGAAACGGGACTCCGTCGACTGAAGAGTTTTGTATTACGATTATTTAGTGTAGAAGTCCAGAACGTTCTTTGATTTCATTTGAGGTGAAAGAATTTGACCTGGAGGTTCCGATCTCGGTTCACAGCACTGATAGACTCGATTTCCAAGCCTATCACTGAGCAAGCGACGCAATAAACTTAAGATCAGTGACTCAGTAGTAACTACTAACTAGTAAGTCTCACTCCTACTCCTAGTCCTATTCACTGACTGAACAGTGACGACTGACAAATCGAGTGAGTCAGTTCTGAGTTAGTGAGTTACTCAGTTAGTGAGTTAGTCAGTTACTGACTTACTCATTAACTCAGTCACGCCACTGTGTCAGTATTAAGTGACTTAGTCAGTTAGTGAGTCAGTGGCCAGTGACTCAAAGTCAAACAGTTTGACTCAAAGTCAAATCATTTTCAATTTCAGTCAGACTTGAGTTTCAGTTTGACTTTGATTTGAGTTTGAGGCTCAATTAATCCCAGTCAGTTGGACATATTATATTATCTCTTATTCTGTCAATGATCTGTTGGCCCCGATCTGATGTATTGTATCGCAATCTCAGTTCCTGACAACAGACAAGTGCTGTAGTGAACGGGCGACGAATCAATCACTTAGCTAGCATCTTTTTACTTTTAGTAATAGTTTGAACTCTGTTAATGTTTGTTGCAAACTAACGAGGTAAGTTCACTCTGAAAACTCTAACAGTTCATTTTGGTCTTTGGAGAAGGTCAAGCGCCTGGTTGATATTAGAATGCCTGAACTGGCTCGCTTCACTATCTTTGTCAATCAATTATAACCTACTAGCAAGTTCCATGTTTTTTCTTGTAGAACCATGTCTGGTGACCTTAAGAAGAGGGTCATCGTCCAGGAAACGTTTGATGATATAGTAAAAGAAAATATAGAGGATTTGGAAATGGACCCAGAGGAAGCTATAGCAGATGCCATAGAGTCACTCGAAGCTCAGGTTAGAAATAAATATATTCCTTGGGCTGTGGGTAACTGACTTACTGACTTTGAGGTGATCGACCATATGAGTATAGTCTGGCTGATCCTTATGTAGAGGTTGCTAATCGGGCTGTTGATTGTTTGCATTGTCTCCATTGAACCTGGTTTAGCTATTGCATGTTTACTAAACCTGACTGCATGTATTTTTATTTTTGCTGTTAGTTTGTGTTGCCTGTGCCTCAAGTGGATGCTGGTCATGAAATATTGCCAGCTTCCCCACTAAGTGTTATAATGCTTCAAATCCTTACATCTTTAATTGCAGGGTGTAGATCTGAGTAACATAGTAAAAGACTTAACAATCACTGATGACGGCTCATCCTGGCATCCCATCCTCAATGTTTTGGACCAACTCAAGACTGTAGATATCAATGACAAACCTATACTATTAAATCTACTCAAAGAATTTGGCTCACTCTGTCACAAATCTATAGCTCATCGATGCCTCGCTGCCCGTAAAGGGTCCGCCTTTTTAACACTAATGGACCTTTATTCCTGTCTGAGCAACAAGGAAAGTCAGGTTGCCGTGCTCGAAGCATTCTGTCAATTTATTGAAGGCCAGCCAGATCTGGTTACCCCTAATGCAATGGAAATGTTCATAGAAACAGCAAAACACAATCATGATGAACTATGCCTTCACGGCACCCGCCTGATACGCCTTGTATCAATCATGCATGAAGAAAATCGCCAAGCACTAGTCAGTAAGTATGATCAACTTCATATCTTCTTATTTCCTCGTCACTTCTTTTCTGTATGGTAGTGAAGTGATTTAGTCGGAGTCTTTTCACATGTAAAATTGCTTTTGTGAACATCTGTTGATGGGTTGTAATTGGATTATGGAAAGACTTGGGCACAAGCTAAAGCATGCTTTTCATGTTGTATATATATTTATGCAATGTGTCGCCCTATAGGAAAATGTGCTAGTTGGCCCTTTGCAAACTAATTGGACTTAAAAACATTTTGGTAACACGTATCTTCTGTTTCAGGTAATAATGTGATAATTGCTCTAAGTGAAGCTATGACTAATCACAGAACTAGCTGTCCTGTGGTGTCGGAGATCTGTCGGGCATTCCGTAATTTAACTTTGGATGATGATCCTAGAGTTCCCTTCGGTAAAGCTCATGATCACGCAAAAATGATAGTCACTGATGCTGGAGCATTGGAGCTGCTACTTGATGTAGCCAAAGGTATGTATTCTCGAAAGGATTACCTAACAGCAGTGTTAGGTACAGTAGCTAAACAAAATATCAAATATTCTAGATTGGTTTGATGGGAAGTCTAAGGGCTGTACACATGACCTGAGTGTTATCTAAAACAGGAAATTGTTCTAATTCTTCACACCATAGGGATAAGTATTATGATAATGGGTGCATTCACGCGCTCGAGTTTTTCGGTTGCGAAACCTGCTAAACTGCTCAAGAGCGCGACCGAAAAGCGCGATCTCTCACTCGCGATCTGCGACCCAAGGCACGCGAACAGTATTCCGCGACCGAAATTAGTCGTTAGCCTAGTAGTTTAGGCTCATGTCAAGGTTACCGCAAAGAGGCTTAATAACTACGTTGAGATAACGAATCGTGAACGATCGCTCGGCTCTAACTGAGGAGTTAAAGTTGGGAGAGGACAACTCTGATCCGATCGAAGTCCTCACCGTGTGTTCGCTTGCTCGTGACCAAAGTTTTTTCAAAAATTTTAGTCGCGAGCACGCAAATGCGCCTTATCTCTGCGCATTTCGGCCTATCAATGATCGACATTTCAACCTGTTGACACAAGAGAAGACAATCCCTGAAAGCTCATGTCTGACCTGTCAATCTAGCACATCAGTATTTGTTCCAATTGTAGATCATAAGGATGAGTCAGTGCTCGGGGAGCTGTTCACTACACTCGGACGTCTTGCTGTCAGAAATGAGTTTTGTCAACGTATCGTAGATTTGGGAGGACTCACTTTGATGCTCGACTGTTTACAAAAGAACCTTGGTAGCAAGGTAAAACCTCAAATCCTATCACCACATCAGGTCATCGAACAGACTAGTCCGATCTAAAAAAATTGCAGAATGGTGAATTTAACCCTGTTTCTCAGCCCAAAACGTGTACTCATATTTGAGCATTCAAATTGGAAACTACTTTTTAGAGACCTGACAGCTTATAATAATAGTCAATTTACTCCATGACGGCGCAACAGGATTTACTTTTAGCTATATCTGCTATGTCTTTTTAACAGGTTGTCTCCACGCAGATCATCGGTGTGTTTAAAGCGATTGCGGGTAATGATGAGGTGAAGGTAGCATTAGCCTCGTCTGTGGCACCTCATCTCATAGTGCAGGCTATGGACCAACATCAAGCCTGCGAGCCGCTGTGCGCTAACGCCTGTAGCTGTTTAGCTACCATTGCTCTCCGTAATCCAAGGAATGTGGCCACCATTATGCAGTGCAATGGGCATATAGCCATAGTGCAATGTATGAAAATATGGCCTGGATCAGCTCGAGTACAAGTAGGTGCTTAATATTATGGATGTCTTTGTGCCCAATCATTTACTATAAGTAAAACAATAGTTTTCCTGCTGTAACAGTCATGATAGCTCAGTGGGATAGCTCACTGTCTGTCCTCTTCGTGGCTCGGGTTCAATTCCCAGCCACGGCGGAGTATTTCAAGGGATTTTTCCCTGGCTGATCGCACTCTACCAACCCGTCCTGAGCCAGCGTGGCAGAAAATGGCTCAATCTCCCTTCAATGATGCCACACAACCTGTGGACAGCGAGGAGGAAGGCCGAAGTCCAACCACGGACAGACGATGGCTGATTAAAAAAACACAATTATGACTGATGAAATTCACCAATAATTTAAAGTGATATAACGCTATTATGATGATATATAATAATGTACTATGACAATATGATAATAATATTTAATAATGCGAGTTCAACTTAGTCAACTAAGTTTTAGAGTTCTCCAGCCACTCTATGCGCCTGATCTTAAAGGTTTGGGTTGCAGAAGCAAGGATGTTTAGCTATAAGGAATCTCGTTGCACGTAATCAGGAGCACTGTGAACTCATACTGGCTTTAGGAGCTGAAGATATTATAAATGAGTCCCTCCAAAACAAAGAAACTCATGATGAAGCCAAAGCAGCTCTACGAGATCTCGGCTGTAAGGTTGAACTAACCGAACGATGGACGGGTGCTCATGGCGAAATACAGTACTGATCAATGCACTCCAAAAGTCAGTCTACGTTTTCTTTTTGCGCTATCTAAGCTAGGTTAAGCTACTTGTTCTGACTAGAAATCTAGCCACATTTACAAACGTCCAAACTCTTGAATAGATCACTATTTTATGAGTGCATCTTTCTTTATTATGACTTGTTTATTTGTGGAAATATCACTCGTCACAACATTATAGCTGTTTTTAAGCCGTGTTTTGTACATATAATTCCATCATATTTTTCTTTGAAGTTTCAGAGTACCGAAATATAAGTTATGGTGAAATGTAAAACACCACAGCCACACAATCTTATCAAAAGAAAGAGTTTCATGGCCGCCTCTACATGGGAAGGTCCTATTCCAGGTTCCTTACACTGCTTACTGGGCTCCTAGGAAGTCGGATCACCACCCAAGACATATAATGTGTCTATGATCACTACTAATCTATCTACGTAAATGCCTGTGGGGCTTGGCTCTCTGTCTGAATCTTGCTCCAGCTCTTTTTGTGAGTCTTTAATGCCATCTACAAAAGGAACAAAGATTTAATATCTGATTCCACAAAACTCGCGCTTGATTCAAACC
>Ga0224501_10002783_pt1 | contig 13767 bp, 9 predicted proteins | sample SF_Oct11_sed_USG_4_FD_169105 | JGI IMG/M metagenome (GOLD analysis project Ga0224501, IMG submission 169105) | Sediment microbial communities from San Francisco Bay, California, United States - SF_Oct11_sed_USGS_8_1 | ecosystem: Environmental > Aquatic > Marine > Sediment | place: USA...
GGTAGTGGCAGTGGTGAGTGTTTACGATTTCGTTCATTAACTACTTGGGTGTCCCACCCCTCCAAACTCCTGAGTTTCCTCCTGTTCACACAGATAATGAAGTAGCGGGTAATTTACCATGAGTCACAGGCTGTCTCCGACCTACCGCTGTATTTATCACGCACTACGTCTCGATTTATACGGACTTAAAAACCCAGAAATCATCAAGTGGGCATGAAGTCATCTGTATATTATTTCAGATGCTGCGGTAAAGATTCCTGGTATGAAGGAAAAAAAGGCAAAGCCAAGGAAGGATTCACAGGACAGGAGAAAGAGACAAACAGACCCCGTACCGGAGATCTGTCTAGGTTGGTTTGTAAATACGAGCTACTCCAAATCTACTCAGGATTATGGCTATGGCTAATGAGTCCAGAGAGTCCAGGTCACTAAGTTTCTCATAGTTATGAAACGGATGGTTTGGTTATATAATTTAAACTTCAAGCCCATCCGCCCATCCATTTAGCCAACCTGTTAAGAGATAAGCAAATTGTCAGGGTGGGTCTGCTCCGCCCGGGGCCCGATGTTTTAAATAGTAGAGGACTGTGGTAGCTGTCACACCAATAACTTTTCGTTCTGTCATTTGATAAATAGAATCGGATATTCATTTAATTTAAAATGATTGATTGATTGAGTGATTGATTGCGGTCTCGGGCACCTATTAATTGATGTGGCATCTGGGTGATTTGGTATGCGATTGATTCTCATGTAATGCATTTTATTCCACAATGTGTCCATAATCGTAGTATCGACTCCCGAATGTTTTGTATAATTTGCATTCATTTTGAAATGCCCTGGTTCTTTTGGAGTTCACCATACATGTATATACATCTGTTCACAATGGTCGGACCGAATTTGTACAGATGCATGCATTTTTTTAAACCACTGCAGATTCATCAGACGATGAGAGTGAGATTGAGCTGGTTACCGAGGTGGTGCTGACTGACACAGCAGACCTAGAGGAGTTTGATGAGACCCGCAATAAATCCTCGAAAAGGCGTGAGCGGAGAAAAAAGAAGCAAGCGGAAACCCCGCCGCCCACTGTCACTCATCTGCCAGGTACGTGCGAAATTGACAGCGCGTGCAATGTGTTCTCTATCCAATGGTCATCTGCATCCACAATACTGCAAGATTGTGTAACTACATGTAATTTACAACCCATTAGATGTTAATGGTGCGAAACTAAAACACCGAGATACGATCTGGCTGTCCAGGTATGAGATTCGTTTCTCTCCAAGCGATGTAGAGGCTACTTATCGGACCCCAGATAAGCGCGAGCTTGTCAGCGAGGAATACTGGATACACATAGACTCCGCTGGGCAGCACGGTCGTGGTATAGCTGTTGTTCTACTTCCCGTAGCGAAGTTTCTCCGCTGTATTCGTTCCTTTGCATTCCTCCGAGTAGTTGTAGCTTGCTGGGCCTATCCTGGTTACAACCCTTGCCTCAACTAGCTAGTAATACCGTTGCCCAGTCCACACCGCGAGGAAATTGAGGTTGACTTTCGTAGAGTGTGATCAGCCAGGGAAAACTCCCTCTAGATACTCCGCCATGATCGGGAATTGAACCCGGGCCACAGGGAGGACAAACAGTGAGTTATCCCACTGAGCTATCATGACTGACTGTACTTAGAGGCTACTAACCAATTGAACCCTTATGTCAGTTGTTAAGGTATCTTATGTCCTTACAGTACCAAAGGTACCCCATGTTCTCATCCGTCCAGTCCCATTTTGATAAGATTCCATTCAGATAGGTCAACTTTATAGTCGGTAAAATACGTACAAATACATTGCTAATAATTGAGTAGGAGATCTCAATTACAAAAAAACATTGTCCGATGATCAGAAACACAAATCCATGCGTGGTTGTTGTGATGTTACCACGAGCTCGGACGTAGTTCTATGGGCGAGTCTGTGCCCGTAGGGCAAATGCCTCTCATCAATCAGCGTTACGGAATTCCAGTATGGCAGATGGACTTTTCAGGATTGCAATTTGTTTCAAACCATGGTTGATTCTTTTTACCGATGGCGCTGCAACCACCATCCGCAATCTAATGTCACATGGTGCACTCAATTCTGAATGGCTTCATGGTCAGCTGTCACTTCTGTTTTTGACTCGATCGCTCTCAGTTACAAAATAGTAGGTATCATCTGTAGCCCAGTATTTGGCAATGAACCTTTTTCATGGGTGAAGTACTAAGGTCAAAGCGTCATATTCTGGGTGGGCTTCTCTTTGAGCATTATAAAACAATTTTGTTCCTCTTGATGTCAGCCAGGGGTAATGTCGATATCTGCCTACTGCGTGTTTTGACTCCACATTACCCAGGGTACAATGTTAGTAAACCGTCTGCTTCCAACTGCGTGCTCCATAGAGAAGGTTTCTATATGGGAGGGCTACGGTCCAAAGATTCATTGCCACCTGGTGAAAATAGGCATGAAAACATGACAGACTCAGATGAATTAATCTCTTCTTTTTTTTAAAGTAATTTGTCAGATTCTTCACCAATGATGGTCGAAGTTGAAACCCCATTTGTTTCTTCTGAATAATTGTGGCGTAATTGATTTCAATCATTTCTTTCAGGTATTTTATCTGAAAGAAAAGCTCATCTTTGCAGTGAGTTGTGTTAACCTCCAAGGCCGCGCCTGCATATTGATAGAAAACAGTGAACTTGTATTTCAGTCATGTCATACCAGAGTGAGCTATACACTAGCTGTCACTTGGGAGAAGCTGCCATCCTCCAAGAAATGCTGATAACCCATGGTGAAGTGATATCCGCTGGCCAGGACAGTCTGTCTGCGGCCATCAGTCAACCTATTGATAAAGCTGGTCACACTCTTCTGCACATAGCGTGCAGAGCGGGTCACTGTGATGTGGTAACGGTTTTGCTAGAAATGGGATGTGATCCTGCAAAAGAGTAAGTGTAAGACTGCGCAGCCTCCGAGTGCTGCGCTTATGATTATTAGTGATGGAAGTAGACTTTAGGTTTAATGGTTTGTTTGCGAGCATTATCACTATGTAATGTGATGGTAATTCTACTGATAATAATCCTTCTGATGCTGCCTGCTTTGACCACTTTGCAACGCATTGTTTTCTATACTGTTCAAACATTCATGACTATTTCTCTATTTGGTGCTTACCAGAAAGTACATTCTCAGAGTAACACTTGGATTGTAAACCAACAGATTGTTTTGGAGTTGCCCTCTTCCGTTTATCCCCTCATGGAACTGCATTAAATAAGGATTGTTTCAGGGATTTAACTGGTACTGTGCCTTACCTATGCACACAAAATAAGAATGTGAGACACGCGTTCAGGCGGTTCATGGCAGATCACCCTGAGAAATATAATTACAACGCCGCACAGGTATGTTCCTGAAATGGTTATTCGTTGGATCGTCTGGCCATCATTATTTTAGGGTAAGCACCATAGAGTTATCCTCCTCATAGAGATATGAGAGGGTAACTCCATGGTAGGTCCAGTTTAATGATCACTATTCTCATTGATGGTGTGTTTTTACTCTTGACTGTGTCCTTTCTACGCATTGATTTTCTTATACTGATTTCGCCCATGGCACACAACTTGATACTTATTTCAGGTTCCTGGACCGTTGACTGCTGAAATGGAAGCAGAAAAGCAAGCTAAGGATGCTGAAAGGAAACGACAACTTCGAAAGAAGAAGAATGAACGACTAAAGGTAAAAAGGAGATTGTATAGAATTGGGAATTGCCTACTCCCTGATTAGTATTCTCTCTCCGAGCTCATACTGATGCTCTCGCCTCTGGATTGTATAGAAGTCAATAGGGGATACAATGTTAGGGCAGCATTTTCTCAGTGGTTCAGCGCTGTTCGATATGCGCATAAGTTGTTATGTGAGGACAACTCTCAAAACTAGAGCTTTTGTGTTTCAGTCTAAAAAGGAGGAACAAGCGAAGGAAAGAGCTGAGGAGGAAGAGCGAAAAAGATTTTTGGCTCTGAGTGATCGTGAAAAGGTGAAAAGATGGAATATTCAATACAGTTGATTGATTGTTGATTACAGAGTCATTAATTCTATAAGACATATCGAAGGACTTCGATTTAAAGACAAAAATGTCTGAATCCCAGGGCATCCTAAGAATTTACGTTAAAAATTTCAGCCACTTTTGGCCATTGCAGTCACTGAATTAGTGTAAACTGTCATAGCTGAGCACCCACGCTCTGACTTGTTATGACAGTAAGCACAGCACTAACCGGCAAACTCACTGCTTTGCAGAGGGCGCTTGCAGCAGAAAAAAGACTTCTCGACCGAACTAAAGGCACTGGAGCTCAGCCAGCTGTTCTCAGGTATGTATTTAAGATCTGATTTGAATTGGTTTGCTAAATATTATCGATCAAACCCCATGCAATAAATCCGATCAGAAAACATCCAGTCTAGCGTACATTGGTGAAGGACAAGCTAGCGCCAGAATTTTATCGGAGAGGCCTTTTGTTTTCATTTATACCTCTCAAAAATCTTTTACAGCTGACAGCTATTCGTTTGACAGTATATTGATATTGTGTCTCCTCAGTAGTGCTCAACCAATGATATCTCTCTTGTAGCCGATGTTATCAATGTGCAACTGATATCACAGGGAAGGTGCCATTTGAATACAATAACTTCACTTTCTGTACCGCTGCCTGTCTGAAGAAGCATCGTCTGTCTACTAAGATGACATCATGAGGCAAGATTTAACTAGGAAATTGATGACCAGTTCAGGAATATTAGAGTGTCTATCTGCATGGCAATAGAAAGTAGGCCCTGATCCAAGTCATGTTTACAGAAGCTGTATTAAAAAAAGTATCAAGATTCGTATTGAATGCATTATAATGCATAGAAATGATCTTCCACTTCTAGTCCTATAGAAATTGAAAAGGAAATAAATTCTTTGGTACCTGGGAATGTAATTCCAGTTTATTGCTTTGCTATGCCTCGAAAAGTTCAACCGATGACCAACATAGTAAATGTATTCTATTCAAACGAACCATAGCCTTTAGGTTTTTGCTAACATTGTAGGGACCAAGATTATTCTCACAGCTCAAACAAAGTAAAATGCTTCTTACCGTATATCATATGTGGCAAAAACCTCAGAGAATGTAACAGCAAAGATGCTGGTTGGCACAAAAGCGCAACTACTAAAGCAGTAACATAAAATTAACGAAGAGAATGATGTGAGAGCACAAACTCATTGTAGAAAATGTTGCAAAAAGCCAATGGCTCCACAGATCTATAAGCAGTTATAGATCTACTGTGCATAAAATTATCCCTAATTTAATGCCTTCAGCCAACCTTTTCATGGTGGTTAGCCGAGATGCCTGCCCAATCCATCAGCATTCTATCTGGGTTATCTGCCCATTCCTCAAGTTTAAGCTGTAATGTAGGATTAGTTCATCAATATATAGCGAGACTGAGACACCCCTATACAACTCCATCAATTTTTACCAGCTTATAATAACGGATAATAAAACCCATTGCTCTGTCGCAAGTTTGAGGCATTGTTAATGCAATGTCCTTATCGGACCAACCGCTAAAATATGTTAAAGGTTGGATGAAGAGGCAAATTTTTTGGCTGATCAGAATCAGCATGTCTAGAAACTTATCTGAGTCAAGTTATAGTGCAATAGACACAGCAGAAGTGCCCTTAAATCCGTGCTAAAGATGGCAAAATTGGCACCCTCTGAAAACGTTTTTAAAAGGGCGGAGCCTAATCGGCCATTTATATGACATATTATTTGGCAAGTTTGATGACTAGTCAATAGCCAGGCACTCAAAGTTGATCATTTTCTACCTGGCTTTACAGAGTGTGTCCCAATATTTGGGACACCTCATAACCCCTGACACATTCCTAAGGTTGTACACAAGCGCTGAGAATGGGTCTAGAGTGGCATTACTAGCTTCAGATTTGTCAAAACAAGCGTAAAGAGAGCCACGTTTGGCCGATAATACCCGGGAATCTCGGGGAATGCACGTGACCTGCTACACCGATCATGCTAAAGGGTAGGGTTGACGCCATGGCTTCAACTGGTAGAAAACCGTACATATTACAGTGTCAGACAGCCACTTGGAATGGGACTAGGTTGCAAACATACTGCTGGCCTGTTTACGCAATAAGAGCACTTGTTTTGCCATTAGTAACGAACACAAACTAAGACTTAAAGACCGTTTTCGAAAAAGGTGAGTAAATTCACTCGGTCACCGAGTTAGTATCACTCACTTTGATTGCGAGGTAGACCAAGAGTTAGGACTACGCTAAACTCAGTGAATTCATAGGTATTTGTTTTCGTTTTTGGGCCCATCTTGTGCTCATACTTCGATCCCAGTAGTCAAAAGTGTGACAAAGTTGTAGAAGTTGGGCTTTGGCTACCAATCGCGCATATGTAATAACATGGACCCGCTGTGATGTCTTTTGCGACCATTTACGTCATGGGGAAAATTTCAACTGAATGAAAGTTCATTTGAGAATTCCAAGATTTAACCGCATTTTTTACTACATCTCCTGCTCAGTATGAACTTTTATTCGACTCAGGTAGGTTTTAAGACACACTGATTCTGATAGGCCAAAAAAATTTGCCTCGTCATCCAACCTTTAAAGAGAACCCCTTGGGTTGTCTGAAAACCTCTATTGTATTAACAGGATTATTTTATTAGGGCTCGGGTTTGCTATGCAACCTGTTGTCGGATCCACATACCTTTCTATTATGTAATTTCTCCACTTCTTTGCGCTCCCAGGCTTTTTGTTTCAGTTGTAAAATCTTAACATCAGCTGGGGCACAACCCCATACCTACAGATCAAGTTGTTGGGGTTAAGCCCGGCCCGAATGCGTCTTCTCTCGTTTGCAGATTCTGAAGCCTACCATGAACAAATGGGTCCAATACCCAGTGCAAATGGAAGCATAGACAGAGCCCTATCCAATGCGCATACTTAGAGTCCTCGGTGACGCACTTTTCAGACCGTCTACGAATTGGCCTCGATATAGGAAATTAACACGGAGCTGTTGGTGTTTGCATTGATTTCTCAACTTCTGTGCTGATGTTTGGAAAAACTTTTGCAGGTGCATACTAGACTTGTAGTTACACAAGTCTGAATAAAGAAAATTCACAGCAAAAATATAGAAACAGGGTTTCAGAGTGCAGTTTTTCACATGTGAGCGAGCGTTAATCCCATTACTGCATTACTGCACAATGATAGAGGTCCGAACGCAACAGTCTCTATGCAGAGCAAGGGAAAGCCCAGCAAACCACTTCTTATAACTTCAGTTTTCTCCGATGATCATTCAATTTCAAGTTCTACTCTTGTTATGAGGGAGTAAAGATCATTAGGTTACTAAGTTTTGGTAATTAGATCCCATTTTCTTTCTCTTGGGTCCATTCAAGCCATAGTTAGAAACACCGATATCCGTTCTTTTGAAAAAACACCACTCGCTATCGCTGCAATGAATACAGAGTTGTCTTCCTTTAATAATGCGAAACAACTTTGAAAGTGCGTACATCATCAACCATTGCTTAACCCCTTCAATTGCGGAACGAAGGGGCAAGCTTCTCTGCTCGAGGCTATACCACTAGTTGGTACCAGTTAAAACTGGTTCAAATAAATGCATACTTGGGAACATACACCATGGTTTAACAGACCATTGACCTGTCGCCAATAGAAGCGTATTTTGATCACCAAGTAAAGGACCACAGGCACATACTCAATGGTATTCACATTCAAGTTTTATGATACACAAAACTATTGTTGAAAGGAGAAAAAATATTATCACTTGGACAAAGGACATGAAAAACCCCTGCATGTCACCACTCATCAATATTAGGTGCATTCGCGTGATTGGTCTTTCTGTGACTGTCGCGGCCTCAGATGCCTGCTCAAAATTGCAACCGAAAAGTGCGATTTTAAAAAGCATCCCCGAAGGCTGCGACCGAACTGACGACTTTGGGCCCTAGCATGGTGGTTTAGGCAATGTAAAGATTACCCCAAAGATATTTGTTTATTTTCTTGGGCTAACGACTCGCAAGCAACCGTTTGGCTCTAACCGATCAGCTAAAGTTTGAAGAGGACAACTTCTACGCAATTAAAACTTTGGGGGTTTTTGACTGTGTGTGCCGGTGTGTTCGGTGATTGCCACTGAATTTTTTATGACTGACCGAAATCATGTGAATAGACCTATTGTGGCCAGACCAGCAGCTACGCATCAGGATTCAGAAAGAAATCCTTGCTACATTATGGCTCAAAACAATACCACTATATAAACAGCACAATCGACTTAAAAAGGATGACTTCAGACCACACGCAGCTAATCATGAAGACCTAGTGGTTACCCAAGACACTAGGATATCTTTGCTGGACACATGCCTGAAGGGTGTACAAGGGTGTAAAAGGAGTTACACAAGAAAATATAATATGTCCATGGACAATGGGAACTGTGTCAAGTCAGATGGAAGACAGCTTATCTACCAGACGTTGTGGTTAAGTAAATACTAATTTCTCAGGTTCACCTACTGACCTCGACTAGTTGTAAGTCCATCTCTACTCCATAGTGCTTTACTGTAGACATATCACTGATCTTTATCACAGGCTTCTTGTTGTCAGAGCCAAGCTGAATGCCTTTAAACATGCCTCGGGCATGATGGTTCAGAAAAACAATTCTTCCCTCTAGAGAAAATGGTATCCGTCAGTAAATGCGTCTACCGGTATTACATGGACGTCTATCTGGGTACTATCCGGTCCCCACCGGGCCAAACCTGCAGTAGCTTTGTAAAGCCAACCTGACTACATTCAAGCACATAAATAGATCGGAACACAAACGAAAGGACAGGGTTAGCCAAAAATGCGTGCTTTTGAACAGAGTGTGACCAGGGGAGGCAACTGAGCAGAGAGGGATCATAGACCATAATGGTTTACTGACTAGAGACTTAGTCATAAGACAGTGATTGAAATTGAATTGAATAGGACACAAAGACTGAACAAACCAGTAAGTAACAGAAAGCATTGGGGAAGATTCACCCGACCAGAAGTACCCAGCTACGATGAACTACTGGAAAATACATACATGTATTGGCACACTAAAAAAAGTAGTAGGCAAAATTCTGAAATGTTATGAATGGGTAAACGGTAACAATACCTCGTGCCTGGGTGGGAGAAATGTGATGTTTTATCTAGTAACTTACTATCAACAACAGAGAATCTGGGATGAAGTTGTATCAGTACGCAGTTGTCTCCACCCCAAAGATAGCTGTTTTCCCTGTAAAATAATGGAGAGTTGTACGCAACATATGCTGGGTTTATACGTGGATGTTCATCGGCGAATCACTGGTCGACGATCCACTTTGTCAACCGAAAAAGCCCGTATGAAGCGGCGGCGCACAATTGTCGATCGAGAGTTGAGATGGCTCCAATATCCGAGGAGACCTCACGCATATCCGTGGAACCTCGATACTACTACTGGACGTTAGCGCTGTTATTAGTGTGGCTCGCTGTAAGGTTTCCGGCCTGAACCTCAAAATAAAAAACTGGTGAATCGAGACGAACATTGAATGAATATCTTGAGTCGATCTCGGTTCGACGCCGGTCGCTGCCACACGTTTTTCATTCATTTTCACTGCGTGAATCATCAACGAAGGGTTTCGTCAACGAACATCCAGCAATAGTATTAGGACTAAAGTCTGTAGTTTAGGTAGTCCAGAAGAGTATAGTAATGAGAGTTTTGGTGGACCACTAACATTAGCCCCAAAAACCTTGATTAATTGTCTAACAATTGGACCCGTCAACACTCTTTTGGACAAGGTTTAGCGAAACTATTTACATACAAGAAGTTGACACATCCCTTTATTCAACTACGTCGTACATACTCTGCAAGGGCTGAACACCGGATAAGCTCATACCGGCCAATTAGCCAACAGAATCAAATAATTACTCCAGCGCCAGCACAATTAAGTAAATGGTGAGTTTTGGAGACTTGGGAGTTTGACAGCCCAATCTGAACTTTGTGGGATTTAAAGCGTGCTTAGACAATGTCAGATCAGGTAAACTCTACCCAATACTATTGGCCACTTCTCTATATACCATTCAGTAAAAGGAAACACAACTAACTGCCATATCTATAATAAACTGCCATATCTATAATATCTCCCCCATTCCAGTATTCCCAACTATCAAAAGATAAGGGAAGCCTGTCCAAATTAACTGGAGACAAAAAATGTAGTTATCTAGTGGATGGAGGCCAAGTTACACACTTAGCTTTCTTGAGACTGTTGATTATGGCACGGCGGAGTGGAGTGCTATGCTGGAAATGTTTTGTAATGCGGATTTGCAAAATCATTCATTTCCATTACTCACTACAGCTCATCATATTGTATCAACATTGCAAAATGGTTGATACATTGGTGACAGAGTCTAGAAATACAAGTACTATGCAGTGAAATAAAGTGACACATTCCTTTCTGCCACTGTACTATGCTGCCACAACAAAGCAGCCCGCTAGATTGGTACACAGTTGACCTACCTCCATTCCTGGTCACAAGCCAGTGCGTATACATTGTTTTCAAAATGGATCAGCATCAATGTGGGTCCTTTGTATGAGAACACATGATGTTCAAATCTACAGCATAATACATACTCTTTATTAGATAATAGGCGCATTCGCGTACTAGCGACCGAAATATTCGGAAAAATCTGGTTCACGAACATACGGTCGCAGCGAGGAAACGCAGTTGAGTTCAGGATGGACTTTGATCCGATCAGAGTTGTCTTCTCTCAACTCTAACTCCGGTTAGAGTCGAACAATCGTTCGCGATTCGTTATCTCAACGTAGTAATCAGGCCTTTCTGCGGCAAGCTTGACATTTGCCTAAACTACTAGGCCAATGCCTACTTTCGGTCGCGAAATTCTGTTTGCTTGCTTTCGGTTGCAGATCGCGACTGAAAGTGAAAGATGCTTCCTATGGATCGCGCTTCTCGGTCCCGCTCTTGAGCAGTTTAGCAGATTTTGATTTGGTCGCGAAAAACCTGAGCACGCGAATGCACCTAATGTAATGTAAAATGAGAAATATTGGTACATCTATGTGTGCTGTCAGCCGCATTCCCCAGCTAGAGCCGCTGTATGCTATTTAAAGAGGCATCAGAGTATCTTTATAATATGGGTATTTGTGATGCAATAATGTGTCTATATGGACTCTAGATGTACTGGGTACCCAATACTACATAGAAAACGGATTAATTGGCCCAATCCTTGCAATACAGACCTATTGACGCTGAGTCCATCCTGATCACTGTTATACAGGAGACTCCATGGGTTGTGTTCAGTCATTTGTTGCTATGAAACAAATATTTGCTATTTTATCAATGCACAGTTTATCTGCGTCGTCGGCCATCTATCATTCCCAGACTGGAGTCTGCTCTAAGGTTCTCACAATACCATTTTGATGACAGCAATGACTGCATATAAACTGTGCAGAAAGAGCCTGAACACCACGCATGCCATATGTTGAAGCCATTAGAGGCTGGAATATCCAATTGGAGACTCCCCAGCCAGAAATGTCAATTCAAATGATCCATTGGTGGCTCTAGGGTCTCGCATGGGTTTCGAGTGCATACAATAGGCATCAATCAAGATAGCTCATCAATCAACAGAGCTGGTAGCATCGCAGAGCTGATGGCTTTGTGTAGACACCACCTTGGGCAATTACATGGCGAGAATAAACACTAGTATGCTTACCAGTCGGCTGATAAGAAAGTTAGGAACCATAGAACCAGTATTTGCAGCCGCTGTCGTTTTAGGTTTGTTGCCCTGCACATACAGGTTCGGTATGGTAGTGGATAACAGCCAGAGGATGGAGTGGTTGAGAGCAGTTTCACTCTCACTCATGTGACCAAGCATTGCGATGGATGCATCAGACAGCTTACCCTGCAACAAAATAAGTACAAAATATGTAGGCCTTTATGTCAGTGAATGGGGCGATACATGGGTTAGGTTAGGATGCCGAGAGAAGACCCGAAACCGCTAGGCATTATGTGCTAGATTAAGGCTAGAGATGATTAAATTTACCCTTGTCACAATCCATGTATCACCTTGCTAGAAACAGTCGGACTTCAAATGAATATACAGATATGTACATAGTTCTGTACATATAATGCACAATAAAAGAGGACAGTAAAAAGCTGGGACTAAAGTTACAATAATAACTACACTCAACTCGCTCTGCCCACCATCAACAGAGTTAACAACTACATGCCGATGAAACAAAAACCCATGTATACAACGGAATAACAGACGGACGGACGGAAAGATTGCCTTCACAAACAAGCGTTATAAGCTATAGAAAGATCCGACTCCACGGCAGAAAATACTGATACTATGCCACATGTAGAAACAGTGTTACACACTCCGTGCCTAAGCATTATCTCCACAACTTTGTGCCAAAGTTGGACAGCTAAATGAGTATGGAAATTCATTTTGTTTTACCTCATTAGACTGGTGAGCTGGCTACAAAGGTAAGATCGGCTTTTAACTGACAAAGTCAACACACACGCACGCACACACCTCCTCCCTTCGACAGTCATCATTGTCCGTTGGTTCAGAGCCATACATGCCTATACATGTATCTAATGGCAATAACCTTTGTTATGACCTGCACAAAGTCAGATACATTAGGAAACATCTCCGTTGATGTCCTACTGTGGATGTTGTTAGTTAAGTTAGTAGGTACTCACTGGTTAGTTATAGTATAAAGTTTTGTTTACCTGATACAGGAGAGAATGATCCTACAAATGCAATGGGACAAATGTTAGCTCAAATAAGATTTACTTAGCCAAAAATGTCAGCACAATTTGGTCAGTGAACTCTAAGGTACCAATGAAAAGAACATAACTGGACCGAAGTTTCCAACCTACAAAAATCCCAGTGGGTAACCATTGACATCCAATGCTATGCTTCTGAGTGTATTCATCATGAATTAAATCAACAATTTTCAATATATATGTATTTCGACTGTATTGAGAGTTGAATGATGGAAGTTTTTTATGGTTTGACTGCATGAGGGTTGGCTGCTCATTAACTTACAGCTGACATGCGTCGGTGCCATCCACTGTCGTCAAAACTAGCACCGGACAGTTTTATAAGAAGAAATCTATGTATGCCATTGAAGATATAGGGCGCGTGTTTGGTAGCCCAGTCGACGAACTCAGTTTGAGATAAAGTGTCTTTTGGTCCCATCTGCAAAGATAAAAAGACATTGAAGGCTGACAAGGTGCGTCCTAGTTGGTCACCTTCTCGCGTAGAACCTTGTTTAGGCTGGATTAACTTCTTTATTGTATACAAATCAATGGATTGAATGGCAAATTTAGTCATGAAGACCAAACAGGATTATGCTCAACTCATTGGAGAGATTGAATCGGGTAATAGTTGTGAATGAACATTGCTGGTATACGCAGAGTTGGGTGATCCAACAATTTTTTGATTCGCCTAGTTCACCAACATTTTATCGCATTGGGACATCAGCTTACACACATATCCAGAGAGTGTTACAGCCAATTGTTTCATGAGAAATGTTTTGTGACATCGGTCTGTGTAAGTTCAGTGGTCAGTAGATTACAGCTCCTGGCAGTCTTGTGTATCACTTGGATAAACTTTTAACAGTGCTAGATATGAGCTGAACTAAACCCAATTATTGAGCAACTGTGTTGTTGACATTCATTCCAAACAAACCTAATGATCCCATCACTAGGTGT
>Ga0224501_10002784_pt1 | contig 13760 bp, 12 predicted proteins | sample SF_Oct11_sed_USG_4_FD_169105 | JGI IMG/M metagenome (GOLD analysis project Ga0224501, IMG submission 169105) | Sediment microbial communities from San Francisco Bay, California, United States - SF_Oct11_sed_USGS_8_1 | ecosystem: Environmental > Aquatic > Marine > Sediment | place: USA...
TCAATAATCCCAATGGAATATATCTTGACCTCGGCTCTCTTGGCTGCCTCCAGCACCTGAGCCTCGGTCATCTCCTGCACAGTATCCTCCCCATCGGAAAGCAGGATAATGGCTTTTTTACCTGTTTTATCTTCCAGCTTCTTTATCCCCTCCCAGAGGGCTACATTCAGGTTAGTAGTCCCTTCAGCGTAAGAGGAGTCAATAGCGGTGAGGAGCTCCCCTTTATCGCTGGTGAAATCCTGAAGGACCTTGACCTTGCTATCAAAATCGATGAAAAATGCCTCCTCGTCGTCTTTCAGCGTGCGGATAAACTTTTTCGCCCCTTCCTTTGCCCGGACTATTTTAAGCCCCCCCATGCTTCCACTGCTATCGAGGAGCAAGCCTATCACCAGAGGGCGCCCCTCCCGAGTGAAATGGGTAATCGCCTGAAGAGCACCATCCTCATAGACGCTGAAATCATCCTTATTCATACCGGAGATATACTTGTCTCTTTTGTCGGTGACCGTGACATCAAGGAGCACCAGATTTACCATTGCCTCAAAGAGATAGCCCTCTACATCACGCAAGACGATAAGGTCGCTTCCCTTCTCTCCTTCGCTGTTATAGGCTACCACCTCTATTATTTTGCGGTTAAATCCGTGCCCGACATCATAGGAAAATTGATAGGCTGGGTCACGGTCGGTGAAAACCAGCTTTTGGTCGACATAGAACTCCACTCGCTCGACTGATGTTCCCGGAGGGGTGGAGACTTCGGCGGATATGGTTACCTTTCCCGACAGGTAGGTGTCGGGAGGGGGAGAGGCGATCTTCACCTTCAGGCTCTTTAGCTCCCGAGGGGGGATAGCTTCCTCCTCTCGTTCATAGGAAGAGTGGGTCTTATGGATGGTCTCCTTTGGGTAGTAGCCAATACTTGCTATATCGTGCTCCCGGGTCGCTACGCCGAAATCATAATAGCACTCATAAGGTGGCTCTCTGTCGGTGACTATCAGCTTGCCATCGATATGAAATTCCACCCAAAGCAAGTCTTTGTCCTCAATGTTCAGGGTTATCTTCTGCCTGCCCTGAATTGTCTTAATATCGTGAAGAAGAACCTTAGCCACCGTCTCCTGCTTGTCAACCTGGCAGCGGATAACGGAGGAAATTGGCTTTATAGTCGACTCTGCAGAAAGGACCGGGGAAAGCCCCAGATTCAGAAAAATAAATAAGATGAGGAGATAAAGGGTCTTCGCCCCTCTCTGGCGGGCTGCTATGGAATCTCGATGCGACATATTATGCAAGCTCCCTCACCGCTGACGAGCATAGTAGCCCTTGCGGGTGCGGACTATAAGGTCTGGCCGGTTGCGTATCCTGACCTGAATAGTCCGCCAGGTGCTGTCTTTCTTACGGTTGGTAGAACGGTAAGCCAGGGAATACTGGCTCTGAAGCTCCCTGCTTATCTGGCGGTAAATCTGGGGCAGATGGTCGATGAAGCTCGGAAAATACGCCCTCCCTCCGGTTATGGAGGAGATTCTATCCAGTTGATTGATAGTTACATTGGTATCCTTGATAAATGTCTGGGAGAAGGTGAGCCTTTGCAAGCCGACGGCATAGACCAGTATATCTGAGTGAGCGCTGTAGTCCAGCACATCGTCAAATATGAGTTGGCTATGGGTATCGTCCCCGTCAGATAAAAGGATGATGGCTTTCTTCCCCGACATATTTCTCAGCTTGCGCACGGTATGGGCGATGGCATCGTAGAGGGCAGTTCCTCCGTCGGCTTCCATCGAGTTAATGGCACTTTTGAGGAGCGGGGGGCTGTCGGTGAAATCCTGGAATAGATAGACACGGTCATCAAAGCCGATCACCGTTGCTCGGTTCTCGCCGGTTATCATCCGCTCAACCATGTCCACGGCGGCTTGTTGGGCGCGGCTCATGCGGGCGCCAATCATACTGGAGCTGATGTCAATGAGTATCACCATGCTAAGAGGAACATTTTCCCGGCTAAAATGGCTTATCACCTGAGGAATGTCATCCTCGGTAAGGATGAAATCTTCCTGCTCCAGATTGGGTACCAGCTTTTCCTCCCGGTCGGTAATAGTGACATAGACCGGAACCAGGTCTACCTCAACCTCAAAGCTGACCTCCCTCTCCCCCAGAATTAAGACATCCCGGGCAAAGTTTCCCTCGGTATCAAAAACCAGAACCTCTATCACATGACGAGTAGCTGCTGCTCCTGCATCCCACCGGCACCTGTAAGGGGGCTGCTTCACATTGGCGATTAACCGGTCGTCAACATAGAACTCCACCTGCTTCACAGGGCTCTTCGGCGAACTCACCTCTGCCGCAATCTCCACCCTGCCGGTGGGGAAAGAGCGGGCTGGCGGGGAGATTATCTTAATAGAGAGTTCTTGCTCCCTTTCCTGGAGAGGGACAAAGCCCAGGAAGAGAACCATCAGGCTAAGCAATGCGGGAACTAATCTCCTCATACTGTTCACCTGCCTGCATTGGGGGGGATGATTACTATATAATTATTGCTCAGGTCGGGCTGCTGGATGCGGCTTATCTGCTTGAACTCCCTTTCGTCCTTTACCATATAAAAGGAAGCTTGTATCTTGACCTTGCCACTTCCCCGGGGAATGAGATAGTGGTCTTCGATAGTCCGCTCCTCATAAGGGGCAAGGCTGATGAAAAAGCTCCTCCTCCCCTTGGAGCGGATATTGGCGAACTCAGCTAAAATGACAATTCCCAGACCCTGCTCGCTATTGGTGATATTCTTCACCCTTAGTTTGAACCTGTCCTGAAAATAGCTTCCCTCGCGCTGGAAACTCCTGGCTAACGCGAGCTCTCCAATCTGGAAAAACTGGTCGATTTTAAACAGCTCCTCAACGGTAGCTACCTTTCCCAGAGCAATATAGTTATTAGCTCGATTAATGTCGGGGAGAACTTCCTCCGGGTCGAGCTCCACCCGCCGGGGAGGAGAGGTGGTGGTAATCTTCAACCGCTCCCTTCTCTGCTGCCCTTTTACTTTTTCCAAGACCTCCCCTCCATCCTCCAGAGAGACCCTGACCATTGCCGGCATGAGCGCTCCCCCTCTCCTGCTGGTGACCTCTATGGTGGTAACATACTCATTTCCAGCGGGGTTCGTTTTTATCTCACCCAGCTGGTAATCAAGGATTTTATTCGTCTTCAGCCACTGCTCAAAGAACCATCCTAAATCCTGTCCGGTAACTTCTTCCACCACCTGCTGAAAATTCTCCGCCGTGACAATCCTCCCATAATAACGACGCAAGAGCTGAATGAGCACCCTATCAAACTCCTTCTCCCCTATGAGATGAACCAACATATTGACAATAGCCAGAGATTTCCCTTTAGCTACAATGTTCTCCCAGTCGGGAAGCCCGCTCTCCAGCTCGGCAATCGGTCGTAAAACCGTGGTATCCAGACCATCTGCCGCCGCCTGCAGATAATATTGCAGTAGGTTATAGTACACCGGGTTGCTGAAACGAATAGACTCCATATATGACCGGTCGCTGTACAATGTCAGCCCATTGGTCAGCCAGGGAGGAAATGGTGGAGCGTCAACTATATAAATCCCCCAATATTGTGAGGCTATCAGGTGCGCAATGAGCCAGCGAGAAAACCCCAGGGCAAAGGAGACGCCGTAATCAGCCGCCATGTTGTCGAAACTCTGGTGAACCACGATGATATTCGGCGTGGCATACCCCCCCTCTTCTGTTGTGCTTCCGGGAACTATGCACAGCTTCTTATAAGGATAAAAGCCAAACTTTTGGCTGTAGAAGTCTATCACCTCGCTGGCGATAGCCGCCAGCCTCTTGCCCCAATGCTCATACTCCGGTTGGAAATAGGATTGAATCTCCACCTCGCTGGTGGTGGTAGCCAGTCTCTCCCAGCCGGAGCCCACCATCAGAGAGAACCCACGAAGGAGCTCTCCCTCATAGTCAATCCGGACCCAGCCTTCCTCCTCCTGGGAGCGAGAAAGCTCCTTGCCCGAAGCTGCCACCTCGAATGATGATGGGAGAACCAGAGAGACATTGTAAAGGGCGGACTCATCCGATGCTCCGGTTTGCCTCGCGTTGACGGAGGGATACAATCTGGGATACCAGGTATCGGAGAGAAGATAGGCATCCTCCTGCGGAGTCAAACTGGCGGCGAATTTCAACCTCAGCGTAGTCTCTTCCCCGGAGAGTATAGGAGTAGGAAGAGCTACCTCAAAAAGGAAAACATCCCCCTCGGACAGCGCATCCTCCGGCGTTATATATCGCACCGAGAGCGGATTCCCTCCCCTATCGCTCACCTCCTCCACTCGCTTGGTTGAAGCGTTGAGACCCCACTGGAAGAGCAGTGACTCCCACGCCCCGGTGGAGGTATTGGTCAAAACCACACTCTGCTCTCCACTGAGAACTCCCCTGGAGGGGTCCAGCCTCAGCCTGATATCAAAAGAACTCTGCCCCCACACCGAAGCGGAAAGCAGCATGCCAGAAGCCAATAGGAGAGTTGTTACCCATAGTCGACGCATCGTATTAAAATCTACCCTTTGATAAAGCTCTTAATAAATACCGGGCTATCCTTCGGCGAGAAGAACAACATCCTACAAGAGATTTTGTTGAACTTTCAAAAAGGAATTTCCTGTATATTCAAATTTCCCCGCAGTTGTCAACAGAAAGGCATTTTGTTCAATTTAGTAAACATCATAAACATTAGATGTTTATGATAAATTCGCACCTCTCTGCTCCGGTAATTATCGATTGTATGAGTTCTACTTTGACCGGTTTTTCCAGCGCAGATTGAAATAATTGCCTGAGGTATCCAACACCGCACTGGCAATAAGTATTTGTAATGAACGTCTCTTTGGTATGCTTGACTTGACCACAATAACATTTATTATAAGTTCCAATTATAATGTTGTTATCTTTTAAGATAAATCTGTAACCTCCAGCACTAAATTTATTGAGAAATTCTGCGATCGATGATGACTTACTCATCAATTGCTTTGCCCGTTTTATTACTGCTGAGCTGCAGCATTCTAAGCCACAAGATTCCATGATCTTAACGGCTGTCTCTTTATCAACCAGCTTTTCTAATCTCTCGATAGCACCTTTTAGCCACTCTGCTTTCATGGCTTTATCAGATGCCGATTGAAATTGATCAAAATCTTGCATAACTTTTAGTAAAACAGCTCGATTGGTTTCCTGTTCAATGTTTCTGGCTAATCTCCCGATCCTCCCTGTTTTGGGGATTTTTGATTTTTGATTTTCGTTTGATTTATTTTTTGACTTCATTACTGAACTTTTCCAGTTTTTCTTTTATTAAGCAACAACAAACACATACCGGACAAATCATTTGCTAACAAATTTTATCACAGGAAGCTCATCCATTCAACTTAATAGTTATCCTGGTCCGCTTATAATTGCTTTGTCCTCATTTACATATCAATTGCAATCCGGAAGTATTTGTGGTAGAATTTTTGTAAGCTGGATTATAGTATGGTGATGGGGTTTGCTTTAATTTAAAAATTAGTCTCCGAGCTGACAAGGAAGCCAATTGGGGTGGAGGGATATTTTTTATGAACATATCTTCTTTCTTCCGAAGGAAGATTGTTAAATTGCAACAGGGGAGCTCAGTAGAAAAAAATGACTACTCGCTTCCTACCAGCCTTCGCTACTTGAAAGAGAGTCAGAAGGAGCAGAATCTCCCCCTGAAGGTTTCTATTATCATTGCTACAATTATCCATATGCTGCTTTTATGGATTGTATTTCCCAGCAAGCCTGTTAAGGTGAGTCAGCTCGAGATGAAGCCCTTCCGTATAGTAGCCATCCGCTCATTCAAGCTCCTCCCTCCTGCAGGTGGTGGCAAGCCGAAGAAGGGAATACCAGAAGCTAAGAAAAAGAAATTCGTCATCCCTATCCCAGACCCCACTCCCGACGAACCAGAGCCGGTAGTCTTATTAGATGAAGATGTAGTCTTCAGTGACACCAGCGATGTTGATACAGAATACGAGTTTGGCGTCCCCGAGGGTGTACCCGGAGGGAGAGGGTTTGGTGGTGAAGGTCCCTATAGAATAGGGGGTAATGTTACCCCTCCTGAGCTGCTCAAGCAGATAGACCCCATCTATCCAGACGAGGCGCGGAAAGCGCGCATTGAAGGAGATGTGGTGGTGGAGGCTATTGTTGACATAGATGGAAAACCGGTCCAGATGCGGGTGCTCCAAATCCCCGCCAAGGGGTATGGGTTCGAAGAATCAGCCCTTGAAGCGGTAGAGCAGTGGAGATTCAGACCGGGGATGCGAAACGGAAAGCCGGTGCCGGTCATCTTCTCGGTGATTGTCCACTTTACTATCAGCTGAGGGGCGGAGTTTCAGTTCCGGGGGTCTTCTCCTTTACAATCCTTTTTAGAGCTTCCCCTTTTTCTTTTATCTCCTTTAGCGTAAGACCACACAGCTCATGAGGAAATACCAGCCAGCTGTCAACTTCTTTCAAATAGTAATGCGGCTTAAGCCCTGAGGAGCAGCGGTGGGGCTTGTAATAGAGGGTGGCTATTCTGATTTCCGCAGGAACCTTTTTTCCTCCCATCTTCTTGATCAGCTCTATTATCTGCTGAAGGGTCAAACCGGTATCAAAAACATCGTCCACCAGAAGCAGCCGGTCATCCGGAGAGAGGTGGGAGACAAGCTCCGAAACTCCCTCTATTCTCCCCTTCCCTTTTCGCTCTAATCCTATATAGGCTCCCGATTTAACGGTAGCCAGGCTTGCTTCCCAACCCTGATACCAGAAGAACTCATGCAGGGCAATACCTATGGGAGCACCCCCTCTGCCGATAATTACCATGACCGTGGGACGGTAATTGTCCTTCCAAACGAGGGAAGCCAGCTTGAAAGAATCTATCAGCAGGGAGTTGGCATCAATAAATATCTTTTTCATCTCTATAAGGACTTCAGAGAATCCCTCCCCCAGATATAAAGCAGTCTTATGAACACCGCTATTCGTCAGGTATTAGGGTGATTACCAGAACCTTTTTGCTGTCAACCTTCACTCTGGCTTTAATCGGTTTGCCCCAGTATTCCCCTTCGGCGGCGAACCAGATGCATATCTCATCCCCCTCTCTCACCACTCTGCCGGTTTCCACCTCCTCCACCCTGACGAAGTCAACCCGATATGCATAATATTTCACATCCCCTATCTCCACTCTCTCCATCTCCTTTACCAGGATTTCTGCGGAATACTCTGTTTTATTGAAGCGAGTATAGGTCTGGTATCTCTCCCCGATGTCCAGCTTCCTTCCTTCAAAGTGCTGGACAAGGGAGGGTATCCCCTCCAGGCGGGGGGATAGGTTTAGCTCCAAAAACTCCTCGTTGAGCTTTGTCTTCGCCTGATAGAAGTAGAAGTAATCCCTCTTAACAGAGCCCTCAACACCCTCGGGGGTAAGCTGTCGCTCTATAAGCCTTACCCGATAATTTCTCCCTTTGTTGTCTTGCTGGGGATTAGTTTTGCCCTCTATGGTCCACAGGCTGAGCTTATAGCTCTCGGTCTGGAGGTAGGACCGAGAATAGCTGAGAGTCCCGGTATCAATGTCGCCGAACATACCTACCAGCGTCCACCAGGAAAGGTCAGTCTCCACCTTATAGTGGTCGACCTCCTGAAAAGAAAACCCTTTCTCACCAGAGAGCTGCGCACCTCCGCCAGAGGAGAGCCACAGAACAAAGGCTAACATGAGGATGGAAACCACAACTAAGCTTTTCATCTAATCTTTTGCCTTACCTTAAGATACTCAATGGCTGAGGGTATCTGGGGGATCTGATGAGCAACCTCAAGGTGGAATACATGAGAAAACACTCAACCGTAAAAAATGGGAAGCCAAAATAGCCTAATATCGGCATCTCAAATATCTTTATCTCCTGGAGATAGGGGACGGTATAAAACCATTTGGTATACGCCCAGTAGTTCCAGAACTCCCACAAAATGCCGCACCAGAAGCCCGCCAGCAGCAGGGAGACCAACCTCCGACCATCCCCCTCTTTCCAGTCCTTTAGCAAAGAACTCCCTGCAAAGCGGTAATTGACCGGCTCCAGAATGAAGATAAATCCAAGCCAGACCAGAGGGGACATATAGTTGGAGGGGAAGATAAAAGGCAGCACCAGCGAGACCACCCCGATAAAGAAGAGGGGAGTAAGCCAGGGGGTAAAATCCCTCGGTCGCCACTGAGACAACCTTTTCACCCACCCGAAGCTGCTTATCAGCTCAGCGGTTTCCAGCAGCGCCGGGGTGATGGTTGCAAAGGCGAATCCATATCCCAGCAACCGCATCCACAGCTGAGCAGGAAGGTTAAGGTAATGCCAGCTACGGATGAAGAGGTTGTATAACTCAAAGATAAGCCACATTCCGATAGATAGGGGCAACATTAAGAGAAATTCCCGCGGGCGGCTAACTATTAAAGACTTTTTGTTTAATCGGAGGACGATAGCATCGACCAAAAGGATATAGCCCCACCACACAATGGGTGTGAAGAAGGCGGCTACCGGCTGCACCCCCCTCAGCATGAGAATCTCTGCTGCTGCTATTACCCCTGCCCCGATGTAGCCGTGAATCCCCACCCCTCAATCGCTCCCTATCTGGCAAATAGCGGGATGATCGCTTCCTGAGGAGGAGAGGTAGTCACTTCCACTCCCTCCTTCCCCATGAACACATCGATCTCCGACCGCACTCCAAACTCCGGTAAATAAACCCCCGGTTCTATGGTAAATCCTACTCCGGGAATGAGCTCCCTCTCGTCCTTGGTCTCCAGATTATCCATGTTCACCCCGTTACCGTGCACATCGGTAAGGCCGAGGCTGTGACCGGTCCGGTGGAAAAAATAGTCTGCATACCCTTTGCTCTTGATGAAACCTCTGGTCACATCGTCTACCTGCCAGCCGTAGACCTTCTCCCCCTGCTTAACCTTTTCTTTTATGAATTCCACCGCCTTATCCCGTGCCCCCTTGACCACCGCGAAGAGCTCGTTATATTTCTGGGGTACCTCCTCCCCGGCATAAGCCATCCAGGTGATGTCGGCATAGGCGCTCTTGGCCATATCCTTGCGTGCCCATATGTCTAACAAAAGAAGGTCTCCCTTCTTAATGGGCTGGTGTATCACTTTGGTAGGATTATAGTGGGGGTTAGAGGCATTGGCATTGACTGCCACAATGGGGGCCTCGGTGGTGACCAGACCATGCCTGCGATAAGATTCCACCACCCACTGCTGGACGGAATATTCGCTAAGCTCTTCACCTTTGGCCAATTTTTGAGCGACCATGTCAAAGGTCTCATCCTTAATCTTCATCAGCTCCCCCGCGGCGTACTTGTGGGTCTGGTAGAGGTTATGGTCCCAACGAGCCTCAAAATACTGCACCAGATTAGCGGAGGTGACTACCTCCACGCCCATCTCCTTTATCAGCTCCAGCATGCCGGCATCCACTTTGGAAACATAGGGGATGGAGCTTCGTGGTGAGTATTCCATGGCTACTACCCGGCTGCCTTTCAGGAGCTGGGACAGCTTAGCCTCCATATCGTGCCATCCCACATAGGTCATCTTGGGGACATCCAGCTCGGGATAGTTCTCCTTCTCAATTTGATGGAGCAGGGCAACCGCATCGCCCCGGGAAGGGATAAATAAATACCAGCGGCGGGTTTGCATCCCGCTGAGCCCGGTCAGCTCGTAAGCAATGGAATTGATATGGTGAAAATCGTAGATTAGCCATCCATCAAGCTTCTGCCTCTGCAAAAAATCCTGTACTTCTGAGACCTTGATTTTCATTCTGACTTCTCCTCTACTTCATGGTGTGGTTAGATACAAAAATAAAACACTATACCTTTATCTTATTTGGATTTATTTATAACAGAGTCTACTTAAATAGTCAAGGAATTCCGGCTCTACTTTTTAGGGGCATTCCCCGAGATGCTATTCCAGAGTGCTGGGCTAATAATCCTTTCGGTAGAAGAGGTAGACGGTAGCTCCGAAGACTGCGGCGCCGAAGAGGAGGGAAGACCACAGAGGCATCCAGCTGGCAACCTCTTTCCCCTCGACCACCAGGCGGGTGATATTGCCCAGCTCAGTGGTTTTGGGAAAGATATAATAGAGAATCTGGATGAACACCCTGGAGGATTGATGGGTAAAAAAGCGAAGAATCCGAGGCTGCTGGAGTAATAAGAGTAGAGGGCTAATGGCGTAAGCGACCAGGAAGGTTATCATTATCGACAATCCTGTGCTTTGAGCGAGAATACCAACAAAGGCGAGGATGGTGAGCAACACAGCGTAGCTGACGATTATGGTCAGCCCGGAGACGAGAAAGCCGATATTCCAGATACCTATCTTCGAAGAGAGAACCAGCCACATCCCAAAGATAAGAAAAAAGACATTGAAGGTCACAATGGCTAAGTTGCCGAGGAACTTGGCGACAATTATCCCCGTGCGGGAGATGGGCTTAGACAGCAGCAGGTCGATGGTTCCCTTCTCCTGCATGCTGGGGAAGAGGCTGGCAGTAGCAAAAAGCGAGATAAAGATGCCGCCGGCAAAGAGGAGAGAGGCAATAGCAGACTCGGCAGTAAATATGAACTTCTCCAGGTCAAAAGGAGTATCTCCGGCCGACTGACCAAAGATGGTAGCCAGCCCCAGGGCTCCTTCTACCACATCTATTTTTAAGGCGAAGATAAAGATGAGTATGGTCAGCAGCGAGAGGGCGGTGAATCCCAGAAAGAGCTTCTTGGCTAACGATTCCCGAATGGTATCCGTAATTACCGCCGTCAACTTCACTACACCACCTCCCCTTCCCTGACAACCCGGATGAAAAGCTCCTCCAGGCTGGTTCTTTTCGGTTCCAGGGAGAGCAGCTCCACCTTATGCTTCCGAAGGAGGTCGATCACCGAGTTCAGGGTGGCGGTACTCTCGGCGCAGAGGCGCAGCTTCTCGTTGTCGCGGCTATAAGAAACCACCTTGCCCTTAATCTCCTGCTCTACCACCGGAGGGAGGTGGCTCACCCGCAGCTCATACTCATGAGGGGCTCGGGTTAGCTCCTCGAGGGGACCCGACTTGATAACCCTACCCTCATGCAGGATGGCGATATGGTCGCATATCATCTCCACCTCGGAGAGAAAATGGGAGTTAAGGAAGATGGTCTTCCCCCTTTCCCTCAGCTCAAGAAGGATATCCCTGACCTCGCGCCTCCCGATAGGGTCAACCCCGGCAGTCGGCTCGTCAAGAATCAGCAGGTCGGGGTCGTTAATCATAGCCTGAGCTAATCCGAGCCTCTGCATCATCCCCTTGGAATACTTTTTCACCTTCACCTTCCTCCACTCCTGCAGCTTCACCAGGGGGAGGAGCTTATCAATCCGCTGGCAACGGTCTTCCGGAGGGATTTCGCTCAGCTTGCCGAAATAATGGAGCACCCCTTCGGCGGTCAGGTAGGGAGGGTAGCGGTGGTCTTCGGGGAGGTAGCCCACCCGCTGACGGCAATGGTAGTCGCTTATGGGAAGCCCGAAGATGTTGGCACTCCCCAGGGTAGGATAGGTTATCCCTAATAAAATCTTCACCAGGGTGGTCTTCCCCGCTCCGTTGGGACCGATAAGACCGAAGATATACCCCTGCTCCACCTCAAGGTTTACCTGCTGTAAGGCATCTACCCGTCTCTTCCGAAACAGGCTCTTGAAGGTCTTGGAAAGCTTGAAGGTCTCTATGACTTTCATTGAGAAACCTTGCCTGAAATTGGTTATAAAAATCCCATTATCTTTAAAAATACGGAATCTTATAGAATAATGTTCCCGAGAAAGATAAAATCAATACCGGATAGATAAAAAATAATAAAGACCCTGTTTCTCTCCAGCTCGTAAAAGGGCTTACCCATTCCCATGTTTTTCTTCTCTGACAAGCCACTTTCCACAGCCAGAGAGCTGAGAAAAGAGATAGCTACTCTTTCACCTTGCGGTGTTTCCCCACCTCTTCCTCATAGTATTTGCGGAAGAGGATATCCCATTCCTGGCTCCCTTCGGGTATGTCCTTCTGCATACCTCTGATTCGCTGGCGAGCCCGGGCTTCCAGCTCTTCGTCTCTTTTCAGCTCCTGGATTATGATGCGCACTATTTCGTTGCGAATCTCGTTCTTATCCTCTTTGAACTGCACATCCTCATTTTTTCCCAGAGCATCGACAATCAGATGGGACATATGGATAATTTTATCATGGGATAATCTCATCCCTTTAACCTCTCTAAGCTCTGCCTCTCCTTTATTGTTACAGAATCCCCCTTGAGTTTACTTTCTCAGATTATAATATTCCTGTCCTTTACCAGCTTGGCCTTAATCATTTTGAACATCTCATAATACTCTATCTCGTTGCGTCTGAGCTCATCAGAGTGCTTGCTGAGAATTTCTCTCACTTCCTGATTGAGCTTGTCCTCTACCATCAGCTCCTCGGTGATTACATGGGCTACTTTCTCGGTAAGCTGGTCAACATTTTCCGTCTCTATTAATCCCTTTTTTACTAATAATTTCACCATCTCGAAGGAGAGCAGGTCTATCTGATTATTAGTCAGCCTCATAGTCTTTCTTCTTTTTTTTGATAACTTCTTCTTTAACTTTACCTTCCTGAGAGAGGAGTTGTTGTATGCGTTTTATCCTCTCGTTGGCAAAATCTCCCTGTTTGGTATTCTTATATCTCTCTGCTACTCTCTTATATAGCTTAATAGCCTCATCCCACTTCTTTTCCTTTTCGTATATCTCCCCTGCCTTGAAGCAGGCGGTCATAGCCCACATGGGGTTGGTGGGATGGAGGTAGGTTACCTTTAGATACTCCACCACCGCTTGCTCAGGCTTCTCCCACAGGTAAAAGCACTCACCCAGATAGAATTGAACCTCGGTTTTGATGTCCTCATCCTTGACCTGGTTTAACAGGCGACGGCAGGCATCAACCGCCACCTGATACTGGCGGGCGACCATCATCACCCGGATCAGCCTCATCTGCTCCTCTACCATTCTGGTGGCGTCCTCCAGACTGGCAAGGAATCTCTGGTAGTAGACTATGGCCTGGTCGGTGTCGCGGAGCTGCTCGTAGGCGTATCCGATCAGATAACTCAACCTATCGGATATATTGCCAAAGGCGGGGTCTTCCAAACATAGCTTGTAGTGGGTAATCGCTTCCTCCCATTGCTTGGTTCTGAAATAGCATGTGCCCAGCTTATGGCGAGCATCGGGGGCAAGCTCACTTTGCGGAAAATCCTCTACCACCGCTTTATAATAGGGAATGGCTTGGTCAAAATTATCTTGCTGGTAATATATCTCTCCCGCCTTATAGTTCGCCTGGTCTGAGACCGGGCTGTTGGGAAAATCTTTCAGCAGACCGTTATAGGCTTGCAGAGCCTCCTTCTTCCTTCCCTTTGAGAGGAGGTTATCCCCCTTTGCCAGCCGTTCTTCAGCCCGCAGGAGGCTGCCGGGATTGTAGAATGCGAAAAGCGGCAGGTTGAGCAGAAGGCTCTGATAGTCGCCTCGCTCCAGCAGGGTCTCCTCAATCCGCTGCTGAGCAAGGGGGGCAAAATCTCCCTCGGGGAATTTTTCAATCAGCTGTTCAAAGACCTCCACCGCCCGCGGCGAATTCTTCAGGGTAAGATAATTGTTAGCTATCAGCCACAAGGAGTGCTCGGCGTATTTGCTGCGCGGAAATCGGCGAATAAGCTCTTCAAACCGCTGGTTCGACTCCTCAAAGCTGCCCGCCGAAAGATGACTCCAACCGACCCAGTAAAGCG
>Ga0224501_10002786_pt1 | contig 13753 bp, 16 predicted proteins | sample SF_Oct11_sed_USG_4_FD_169105 | JGI IMG/M metagenome (GOLD analysis project Ga0224501, IMG submission 169105) | Sediment microbial communities from San Francisco Bay, California, United States - SF_Oct11_sed_USGS_8_1 | ecosystem: Environmental > Aquatic > Marine > Sediment | place: USA...
CGTCAACAAGATTGTATTATTTTTGGCTTCGTGCAATAAGCGATCTCGTTGTATCGGGACTACTCCCGGGTATTCACATACAATACCTCCCCCTAAGTTGGCCAATTCTGCTGAGAAAGACAATGGCAGGTCAAGTGCAATTGCCAGTGAAATGATGCTAATGACTGTGTCGCCTGCACCGGATACGTCAGAAATTGATCGTACATGGGCAGGGTGTTGGCCCATTTCGTTCTTATTTTTATAAAAAACCCCGTTTTCCGAAAGTGTGATCAGCGTGTTGTCCACGTGTAACAGTTCGGCTAATTCCGTCACGGCAGTTTCGATTGCCTTTTCGGATAAATCCACTTCGAGTTTCATGCCTTCCCGCAGTTCTTTGAGGTTGGGCTTGAACAAGGTAGCGTGGTGATAGGCAAGGAAATTCCTTTTTTTCGGGTCAACGGTTGTTGGTATGCCTTTTTCCTTTGCTTTCCGGATTGTGAATTGAATTATTTCCGGATCCAGGCACCCTTTGTCATAGTCTTCGAAAATAACAACATCGCACCCTTCCAATAACCGGAGAATATGGGAGCTTAGTGCCGACCTGTCTGTTTCATGAAGCGGGGAATCTTCCTCCTCGTCGATACGAATGAGGTGGTGCCCTCCCGATATTACCCTGTTTTTTACCGTGGTTCGTCGTTTGCTGCTTCTCAAAATTCCTTCGGAAGACATGCCTTTTCGTTCCAGTAAGGCCCGGAAATCATCGCCTTCCCCATCATCCCCTATTACCGAGCACAAAATGGGTACCGCACCCAGTGCCTGAATGTTGAGTGCTACATTGGCAGCTCCACCCAGTCGTTTTTCCCTTGATTTCACGTTGAGTACCGGCACGGGAGCCTCGGGCGATATCCGGGTTACCGTACCATGGATATAGGAGTCGACCATTACATCACCTATGATCAATACCCTGAGTCTCTCAAATGAAGTAAAAATTTCCTGTATGGAGCCGTACCTCATCAATAGATTTTTTCGAGTGCTGCTTTCATTCTGGTAATGGCCGTTCTCAGGTCTTCTTCTGATGCTGCATACGAAAGCCGAATGCAATCCGGGTCGCCGAAGGCCTCACCATCTACTAACGACACGTGTGCTTCGGAAAGCAGGTAGAGGCAGAGATCCGGAGCATTTTTTATTTGTCCTTTACCAAAATAGCTGCTTACGTTCGGGAAAAAATAAAAAGCTCCCTGGGGCATATTTACGTCCACACCGGGTATTTCTGAAAGCAGGCCATACACCAATTCCCTTCTTCTTTTGTATTCTTCAGCCATTTCATAAGAAGGCTCGTAGGTGGTAGTGAGCGCAGTAAGTGCCGCTCGCTGTGCAATGGAGCAGTTTGCTGAGGTGATTTGACCTTGGATTTTATTGGCAGCCTTGGCCAGCCAAAGTGGTGCGCCGATGTACCCCACACGCCAGCCTGTCATGGCAAAACCTTTGGCAAACCCGTTCACGGTTACGGTTCGATCCTCCATGCCTTCAATGGCACCGATACTGGCATGCTTGCCCGTATAATTGATCATTTCGTATATTTCATCCGAAATCACGACAATTTCCGGATGGTCTTTGAGTACATCCGCAATTTCAGTGAGCTCTTCCCGGGTAAATACCGAACCCGTAGGATTGCAGGGGGAAGAAAAAATGACCGCTTTGGTTTTGCTGGTGATGGCTGCCTTTAATTGACTGGCCGTGGCTTTGAAATCGTCTTCTATGCCACCTTTGATAAATACACATTTGCCTTCAGCCAACTCGACCAGGGCACTGTAGCTGACCCAATAGGGAGAAAAAACAATTACTTCGTCGCCGGGGTTTAGCAGGGCCAAAAACACATTGGCAATGGATTGCTTGGCTCCATTGGAAACCACTATCTGCTCGGCGGTGTAGGACAGGCCGTTTTCCTTTTTAAATTTTTCGCTGATGGCTTCCCTCAGGTCGAGATACCCGTTTACCGGAGGATAGGCAAAATATTTGCCTTCGTCTATCGCCTTCTTGGCTCCTTCCTGTATGTGTTTGGGCGTTTTGAAATCCGGCTCACCCAGGCTCAGGCTTATCACATCAATTCCTTTTTGCTTCATTTCGCGGGCTTTGGCCGCCATGGCAAGGGTCGCTGACTCCACCATGTTTTTAATTCGCTCCGATCTTAAATCCATATTTTCAAAAATTCGCTCAAAATTAAAAAGATACCGTGCCTGATTTTAGTATTTTATGAAAAGATTCGTAATAACTTTCATCATGCGTAGAAATTTTGTACCCTATGTGTTGATCCTGTTTGGGTTTTCGGGATATACACAAGAAGCTGATCTCCGATTTTCTGCCTATGTGGATGGATATTATTCGTACGATTTCAGCCAGCCCTCCGACCATCAAAAACAATATGTGACACAAGCAGCCCGACATAATGAATTTAACATCAACCTTGGCATGCTGAAGGTCAGCTATGACAATGGGGATGTGAGGGGAAATGTGGGGTTGCAAACGGGAACCTATCCGGCTACCAATTATGCCGGCGAACCCACTGTCCTTGCCCAGCTAATCAACCAGGCCAATGCAGGAATACGTGTGTGGGGCAAGTCATGGATTGACATGGGGGTATTGGGCGGGCATTTTGGTTATGAAAGTGTGTTTTCCTTGCGAAATGAGTTGTATACGCAGGCACTGGCTACCGAATACACTCCCTATTACCAGATGGGTGTCCAGTTTTCGTCGCAGCTTTCCGGTTCCCTGGCATTTCGTGCGGTGGTGGTCAATGGGTGGCAGAATATTTATGAAACCAATACCGCCAAATCTTATGGGATTGGGCTGGATTACCGGGTATCAGAATCGTTTTCTGTCAGTTATGGCAATTATTTTGGAAACGAAGGCGATGATTTGACCGGCAAAAAATACAGGGTGCACAACAATGCATATGCCAGCTATAGCGGAAATGCCCTAAAAAGCACAGTGGTCGTTGACCATACACAACAGGAATTGTTTACGTCTGGCCAAAGGGGACAGGTTCTGTTTATTACCTGGATCAACCTCTTTTCCATTAGTGAAAAACTGGGACTGGGTGCCCGCTATGAATATGTCTCGGATCAAGACAATATTTTGTTTACCACTGTATTTCCGGGATTTCAGACCCAAATCGTGTCTGCTTCCCTGAATTATAGTGTCATGAAAAATGCCGTTTTAAAGGCCGAAGGGAAATATTATTTCGGACAGGAGGATATCTGGCAGGGACAAAAAGGCATCGCCAATGAAAATGTAATGATCAATGTGGGACTGGCAGTAAGCCTTGAAAAGACCAACGAGTGACAAAGGTAAGCTTGTTAGGCTTTGTCCGGCAACCACTCAAAATCTTCTGTTTTGGGGATGCTGTTTACCATGTCGATGATTTTTTGCGGAGGAACGATCACTTTACGGGATTGCAGGTCGAGCCAGGCACCGTCTACTTCTACCTGTGCAGAGAGTGATCCGTCCATTTTGTATATTTTCTGGCGAAAGGTCCACTTGGTAGCGTTACGCCGGGCCTTAACCAGGGCAATGTCCACTTCCAGTTTTTCGCCTATCCTGATTTCTTTAAAAAAACGTGTTTCCTCCCTGAACAAAATTGGCCCAATCCCCATTTCGATCAGATGGGCAAATGAAAACCCATGCTCCTCAAAGTATGTCACGCGTAATTGAGCCGCATAATCGTTGTAGGCCGTATGCCGCATGTGGCCATTGGGGTCCAGATTGGCCCAGATGGATTGAAATTGCCTCTTGTATTCGGCCATGTTTAGGTGTTTTTATTTTTCCCCTTCCGGAGCAGTATCGGTGTCTTTGTTGGTTTCTGATGTCAGTACTTCGGGTGCCACATCTACCAGCTGGTGGTACCAGGCCACGAGTTTTTTGATATCGCTCGCATATACACGGTCTTCATCGTAGTTGGGCAGAACAAATTTCAGGAACGATTTGAGTTCTTCACCATCGGATGTTTTGGTCAGACCCGTATCGCCTTTAAACTCGACATGGATTTTTTGTAAAATGTCTTTTAAGGGTACCGATCCATCCCCGTCGTTGGTGTAGATCGAAATATCGGACAATACCGATACTTTGGCATTCATGCCCACCACTAGTTTTTTGTTTGTTCCATCGAGTGTTTCGAGGATAACCCCGGCACGGGTAGGGTTTAAGATTTTGAAAAGCCCGCTTTTCCCGGAAACGGAGGCCAATTCACTAAAGTCCATAGATCGTAATAGGTAATTTCAGGCACAAAACTATAGCAATTAATTTTTAACCGAATTATTTATGTCCCGGATGTATTGAAGCAAATCGGATTTGCCTTCGCCTGTTACGGTCGATGTAGCGAATATGGGCGGGAGTTCGTCCCATTGTTTGCGCAAAACACGTTTGTACGCCGCAAGGTTTTGTTGGGTTTTGGTTTTTCCCTGCTTGTCGGTTTTGGTAAAAACGATCGAAAAGGGGATGCCATTTTCACCCAGCCATTGCATAAATTCCAGGTCAATTTGCAGGGGTTCGTGTCGTGAATCTACCAGCAGGAACACATTGTACAGGTTTTGCCTTTGCTCAAAATACTCGTTCACCATTTTTTTCCACTTGGCCTTTTCAGTTTTGCTTACTTTGGCCCATCCATATCCGGGCAAATCCACCAGGTACCAGGCTTCATCGATCAGGAAATGGTTGATCAGTTGGGTTTTTCCGGGTTTGGTGGAAATTTTGGCAAGGTGGTTTTGCTGGGTCAGCAGGTTGATCAGTGAGGATTTGCCCACATTGGAACGACCGATAAAGGCGTACTCCGGCAGGTTGGGTTCAGGGCAGTCGGCCATTTGGGCACTGCTTTTCACAAAAAGGGCTTTTTTAATTTCTTGCATTCAATTTGTTGCGTAATGCTGCCATTCACTTTCTAATCCGTTAATATTGCAGCCATTATGACGGTAGTACCCTACAAAGATAAGGAGGGCGGCAAAAAGGAACAGGTCGCAGAGATGTTTAACAATATTTCTGGCAAATATGATTTCCTAAACCACTTCCTAAGCCTCGGTATCGACATTTGGTGGCGAAAAAAAGCGATCCGGCAATTGCGTGACCTGAAACCGGCACAAATACTGGATATAGCCACGGGTACTGGCGACCTGGCCATTGCGGCCCTATCCCTCCATCCCGAAAAAGTAACGGGCGTTGATATTTCCGAAGGAATGCTGAAGGTGGGAAGGGAAAAACTAAAAAGAAAATCTCTCGATACCAAGATCGAGTTGCTGGCGGGGGATTCTGAAAACCTTCCGTTTGCCGACAATAAATTTGATGCAGTCATCGTTGCATTTGGAGTTCGTAACTTTGAAAACCTCGAAAAAGGACTTTCCGACATGTACCGGGTGGTAAGGCCCGGAGGACGCGTCGTTATTTTAGAGTTTTCACGGCCCAGGACGTTTCCCTTTAAGCAATTGTACCAGTTTTATTTTAAGTGGATATTGCCTAAAATTGGAAAGATAGTATCGAAAGATCAGGCAGCTTATACGTATTTGCCCGATTCGGTACAGGCATTCCCGGATGGGGAGGATTTTTTACGTATTTTAACAAAAATCGGATTTCAGCAGACCCAATGCAAACCCCAGACGTTTGGTATCAGCAGCATTTATATTGGCATAAAATAGCCGTATTGTCATTCCTGTTCCTTTTGTTAGGGATGGGGCAGGGATTGGCACAGAACAAAATCCATGAAAACCTGGGAGATTATGACGAGCAGTGGATTCATTATGGTTTTCTGATAGGGGTCCATCAGTCCAAATACAAAATCTCGTATTCGGATGCCTTTGTTCTCCCTCAAATGGACAGCCTGCATTCCATTGTACCGGGAAATCTCGGGGGGTTCAAACTCGGATTTGTGGTCAACATGTTCATGTTTCAATACCTCGACTTCAGGATTTTGCCCACCGTGGGGTTTTATGAAAATGACCTGACCTATCGCTATACGGACGGATCCTCATACCGGCTGCTCAAGGATGCCACAATGATGGAATTGCCCCTTTTGCTTAAATATAAGTCGGTCAGGCGCGAAAATGTGGCCATGTACCTGGTAGGCGGGATCAATCCGTCGCTGGAAGCGGCTGGAAAAGGGGACGAAGTGACGACACGGGAAAACCTGGAGCTTCGAAACTTCAATGTGTCGTTTGATGTGGGTGCAGGGTTTGACCTCTATTATCCCATGTTCAAATTCTCACCGGAAATCAGGTATTCTTTTGGCGGGCGAAATATGCTGACCCCCAAGAAAAATGAATACAGCGTAAATCTGGATGAATTAGTAACACATAATATTGCAATTTTCATCACCTTTGAGGGTGGGCCAAATTACCTGAAGAAAAGAAAGAAAAAGCAGTGAGGTCCCGGATTTTCTAACCTAATACCCTTCTGATGAAACCAATAGCATTTATTACCGGTGCTACCAGTGGCATTGGTGAAGCCACAGCAAAAAAACTTGCCTCAAACTATTTTTTGGTGCTTTGTGGCCGAAGAAAAGACAGACTGGATGCCCTCGAAAAAAACATCAGGGTGCATACCGACGTACACACCCTGTGCTTTGATGTGCGTGACCGAAAGGCCGTATTTGATGCCGTCGATAGCCTGCCCCCTCAATGGCAGGATATTTCCTTATTGATCAATAATGCCGGAAATGCCCATGGCTACAGCCTCATACATGAGGGGGATATGGATGACTGGGATGCAATGATCGATATCAACGTGAAGGGCTTGCTGTACGTGAGCAGGGCCATTATCCCGCGTATGGTCGAAAAGAAAAAAGGACACATTGTCAACATCGGATCCATTGCCGGAATAGAGGCCTATCTGAGGGGAAATGTATACAATGCCTCAAAATTTGCAGTAAATGGGCTTACCCAGGGTATGCGCATGGATCTCAATCCGTACGGGATCAAGGTTTCGGAGATCAAGCCGGGCCTGGTGGAGACGGAGTTTGCACAAGTCAGGTTCAAGGGCGATCAGGAAATGTCGGCAAGTGTATACAAAGGAATGGAACCTTTGTTAGCCCGTGATATTGCCGATGCGGTTGATTTTGTGGTGAGCCGACCGGCCCATGTCACGATTGCCGATATGCTGGTCTTCCCTACCGCTCAGGCAAGTGCCGCTATGGTACATCGTACTGCGTGAAAGTTCTGTATGTATCGACTGAAGAATAATCGAATTAACCTGCCATTCCCGGATTGGACAGGTTTCTTTTTTTTACATTACCGCTAAATAAATTCCCGACCCAAATGAAATCGGTACTCATCCTGGGAGCAGGTCGCTCCTCTACTTCCCTGATCCGTTACTTATTGGACAATAGTGTTGCGGATGGTTTTCAAGTCATTATTGGTGAAAAAGAACCCGATATTGCCCACAAAAAATTTCCCAAAGCTGAAATATTGGCCTTTGATATCCTCGACAAGGAGCAGGCTGCACGGGAAATAAAAAAGGCCACCCTGGTGATCAGTATGCTGCCAGCGTCGCTACATGTCCATGTAGCCAGGATTTGTGCCTCGGAAGGAATCCATTTGCTTACAGCTTCCTATCTGTCGGAAGAAATCAAGGCACTATCGGATGCGTTTGCTGCTTCTAAGGCTATATGCCTGATGGAAATGGGCCTAGATCCGGGAATCGACCATATGTCGGCCATGAAAGTCCTTGACAGGATTCAAAAAAAAGGGTTTGAACTGACTTCCTTTGAAACTTTTACCGGTGGATTACTGGCCGATGATGCCATAAAAGACAATCCCTGGAACTATAAATTCACCTGGAACCCGCGCAATGTGGTATTGGCCGGGTCAGGCTCTGTGAAATTCATCCAGGAAGGTAAATACAAATACATACCCTATCACCGTTTGTTTCGCCGTACAGAAGTAATCCATATACCCGGCTATGGGTATTTTGAGGGGTATGCCAATCGGGATTCACTCAATTACCTGGATTTGTATAATCTCAGAAACATCAGGACGCTGTACAGGGGAACCCTGCGAAGACCGGGCTTTTGCCGGGCCTGGGATATTTTCGTGCAACTCGGTGCTACCGACGATTCGTATCAGATGGAGGGAGTAGAGCAAATGACCCACCGCCAATTCATTAATTCGTTCTTACAATTTAATCCTCATGATTCGGTCGAACTAAAACTGGCTCATTACATGAATTTTGGGCTGGAGTCAGAGGAAATGTATAAATTAAACTGGTTGGGGATTTTCTCGGAAGAAAAGGTAGGCCTGTCACAAGGAACACCGGCGCAGATACTTGAACATATTTTGAAGAAAAAATGGACGCTGGATTCAACAGATCGTGATATGATCGTGATGTGGCACAAATTTGATTTCCTGGACAAGGGGCGTCACAAGCAAATTCAGGCTCACATGGTCGCGGTTGGGGATGATGAAGTAAATACAGCCATGGCTAAAACCGTTGGTTTGCCTCTGGGGATTGCCGCCCGGGAAGTGCTGGCGGGAAGAATTGCACTTACAGGTGTTCATATCCCGACACAAAAGGAAATATACGAGCCCGTATTGGCAGAGCTTGAGCGGATGGGGTTTGAATTTATGGAGCGGGAAACCCTTTCGTAAGCCGGAAGTGCCAGCTTTAGTCCGTGTTTGTGGGAAATGTAAAAACAGAAAGTCATGAAAATAATCCATTATTTACTCGTACTGGTCGTGTCAGGTATAGTCCTGTTGCGCTGCGTCACCACCTCCCCTGCCTATAAAGCCACGGAAGATTCAAAACCGATGTACAATGAGCTGGTGGATTACCTGCGACGGGTGCCTGGTTTGCAAATCACCGGGGCCAATGGAAATTATTCCATTGCGGTACGGGGGGCAGTCAGTCTTAACGCATCGTCGGAACCCTTGTTTATCGTAGATAATGTGCAGGTAGGCAGTTACCAGTCGGCAGCTTCCCTGGTCGATCCCAACAATATCCGCTCGGTCGAAGTGTTGAAGGATGTTGCATCCACCCAGCCGTATGGGATGCGTGGGGCCGGCGGGGTGATTTTGATCCGTACCCAAAAGCCAAAATAAGGCTATAAGCCCAGGTAATACGGGGACAGGAGTTGGGTGAACTGATCCGAATAGTGGCCATCTCCATCCCGGATAACCAGGCTGTTGGTTGAGAGGGTTTCCGGTGTTTTCTTAAAACCCTGGATCATCCGGAAGGGTTTTTGGCCGGGATTGTTGATGATTTCCAGTTTTTCACAGGCATAAAGCCCCTGCTGTAAGGCGAGTTGTTCAAATTTTGCAGATTCATGTACGGGATACAGTACATAGGCAGATCCTGTATCTGACAATAAGGCAGCGATGGCTTGAATGAGGTCAGCCATTGGTAATGTGTCTGTGTGTAGGGCCATGTTTCGCTTGGGATCGCTTGGTTTAAGGTTGTTTGTGAAAAACGGCGGATTACACACGATCAGGTCAAAGGTTTGTTTTGTGGAGTCGGCAAATGTCTGGACAGGGGAATGGATCACCGAGAGGCGATCCCGCCACGGACTGTTTTGAAAATTTTCATCTGCCTGCACACACGCATCCTGGTCAATTTCAATGGCCGTGACAGGCATTGTACCTCGTTGGGCACACATCAGGGGAAGCAGGCCGGTACCGGTGCCAATATCCAAAAGGGAATTGGCAGTCTCTACGGGTATCCAGGCACCCAACAGGCACCCTTCGGTGGTTACTTTCATGCCACACATCCCTTGCTGGATGGTGAAATTTTTGAATTGAAAATAAGAATTGGGCACGGTATTACTGACCACTTTCGGCTTCAAATACCGCATCAATCAGCAGGTCGGGTCGTTGGGAAGCTTGTACGGCCAAAAAATCACAGCGTTCGTTTTCTGCATGGCCGGCGTGGCCTTTAATCCACTGGAAGGTCACCTTATGCCTACGGTAGCTCTTGAGAAAACGCTCCCATAAATCCCGGTTTTTTTTCCCCTTAAAGTCCTTGGTGACCCAGTTTGCCAGCCAGCCTTTGGATACCGAATCCACCACATATTTGGAGTCAGACACAACCCGTACAGGCCATCCGTCTTCTTTGATGGCTTCAAGGCCTGCAATTACGGCAAGCAGTTCCATTCGGTTGTTGGTGGTCATGCGAAAACCTTCCGAAAGTTCTTTCTTTTTCCCTTTGTATTCCAGGACGACACCATACCCCCCGGGCCCGGGATTGCCTTTTGCTGCACCATCGGTATATATTGTGATCATGAAAGGAACCAGTGATTTTTAAATAATTTGATGGCAATGGATAGCAGGATGATGCCAAATACTTTGCGTAAAATATTAAACCCGGCATTTCCTATTTTTCGTTCGAGCCAACCGCTGGTTTTTAATACCAGATAGACAAATATCAGGTTTACAAATATGCCGACAAGGATGTTGATGGTTAAGTACTCAGCTTTCAGTGATATCAGGGTTGTCATGGTGCCGGCACCGGCGATCAACGGAAATGCAATGGGAACGACCGAAGCAGATTTGGTGTCGGTCGGATCGGATCGAAACAATTGCAGGCCAAGGATCATCTCCATGCCGAGAAGGAACATGATAATGGCACCGGCAATGGCAAACGAACCCAGGTCTATGCCAAATAATTTCAGGATGCTTTCGCCAAGAAACAGGAAAATGACCATGATCAAACCCGAAATCAACGTGGCTTTTTCTGATTGTACATGACCTGCCTTTTTTCTCAGATCGATGATGATCGGTACACTTCCCAGGATATCAATGACTGAAAAAAGGATCAGGGAAACCGATAGTATTTCTTTAAAATTTAGCATGTGGGGTTTTTGTTAAAAGCAAAAATAGGCTTTCAATACTTTATGGGATACCCATTTCGCTGTATTTGTATAAAAAGCCGCCCTGTAGGAAATTCACATGTATGAATGGTCGGCCTGGATTGCCTTTCAGAGGTTTTTTTCAAAAAAATGAATCAGCTTTTCAATCTCTTTTCCCCTGATGGCCGGGAAATTGGCAATACGAAACGTGCTGTCTTTCCATTCCCCATAGCCGTTTCCTAAAATAATATCAGATTCGCGGGCTTGTTGGATGATTTTTTTTGGATCCTCACAGCTCAGTGCCAATACCGTTGGTGAGCGGAGGTTTTTGTCTTTCACCAGCCAGTCCAACTGACGAAATGAGTCGATTACCCGTGTCCACGATTCAAATCGCTTCCTTGTTTTTTCGTCAATGACTTCAATTCCGTCCGAGGCTTTGAGGGTTCGGTAGAGGAGGTAGATAGCCAGTACATTGGGCGTATAATGGGTTTGGTTTTTCTCGCTGTTTTCCAGGATAGTCACCAGACTGTTATAATGCGACGTTTCGCCAATTTCGTATGCCCTTGCCACAGCCCGGGGCGAAAGAATCAGAATCCCCATACCCGATGGAAGGCCCAGGCACTTTTGAACAGAGGCATACCAGTAATCGCCCCATTGGAAATCGATGGAGATCCCTCCCAGCGAACTGGTGACATCCAGGGCGATCAGGGTTTGTTCTGGCAGGACGGATCGGAGGCCCTGAAGGCTGCTTGCAGGCAATATGGTGCCATTTGATGTTTCGCAATGTGTGAGGCAGATCACATCGGCCGAGGTTGACACTTGCTCCAGGGGAGGGTACTCATTGATCCCAAAAGGGACAGCCAGGGTGTTGATGCCCAGCTTGCCGGCGGTCTGGTACCATTTGGCACCAAAGGCCCCGGAATAAAAGTGCTGGCTTGTCTGCAGGGTCAGGGATTGGGCAATGATCTCCCACGATTCGGTAGCAGAGGAGACGAATGCAAGCGTATAGTCTTTGGGAACGCCGAGTTTGCGATGGAGAATGAGCCTGGTCTTTTGCATCAGCTCCATGAAATCCTCACTTCGGTGGTTGACTGACAACACTCCTTCCATGTAGGCTTCATAGAAATATTCGGTAATGCGTGGGTTGACACGCCCGGGACCCGGGTAAAACGACGGTATCTTCATTTTGCAAGATGCAACAGGTGACCGATGGCCATCTGGTAGCCATGTAATCCAAAACCGGACATAACCCCTATCGAAACGGCACTGATGTAACTGTGGGCGCGAAAGGCTTCCCTTGAAAAAATATTGCTGATGTGGACTTCAACTACAGGGGCAGGGACAGCAGAAACCGCATCGGCCAGTGCGATAGACGTATGCGAGTAGCCACCGGGGTTTAGCACGATGCCCTGAAATTCAAACCCGGCTTTTTGGATGAAATCGATGAGCTCTCCCTCGTGATTGGATTGGAAATACGTGAGCTGGTGATCGGGGAAGGCCGCCGAAAGTTCCTCAAAATAGGCCTCAAATGACAAGCTGCCATAGATATGAGGTTCTCTTTTTCCCAGTAAGTTTAAATTTGGGCCATTTACAATTGCAATTCGCATCAGGTGGTTAATTTTGCAGCTCAGGTGAGCTGGGACATTTACATCAAACAATTCAAAGACTTTCTCAAGTTAGAAAGATCCCTGGCGGATAATTCGGTAGTGGCTTACCTGCGGGACATCACGAAATTAAAGGAGTTTTTCGAAATAAATGGACGAAATGTCAACCCGCTGCATGTTCAGCAGCAGGACCTGGTAGATTTCCTTGAATTTCTCAACGAACTGGGTATGTCGCCCTATTCGCAGGCACGGATGCTGTCGGGACTGAAATCGTTTTACAAATTTCTGACCTATGAAGAATTTGTGGAGAAAGACCCAACCGAACTGCTCGAAGCACCCAAATTGGGCAGGAAACTACCTGATACACTCAATATCCACGAAATTGAACAGGTTTTGTCAGCCATTGACATGTCTACTCCGGAGGGAACCCGCAACCGGGCGATGCTGGAGACGCTGTACAGCTCAGGGCTTAGGGTTACTGAGTTGATTGAACTGAAGATCAGCAACCTCTACGAAGACATAGGTTTTGTGCGTGTGGTGGGCAAAGGAAGCAAGGAGCGGCTTGTGCCCATCGGGCGTGTGGCACTCAAGCACATCGGCATTTACCGAAATGAGATACGAAGCCATCAGGACATAAAGCATGGTCAGGAGGATATTTTGTTTCTCAATAGACGGGGAGCGGGCCTCTCACGTGTGATGGTATTTATGATCATCAAAGAGCTGGCTCAAAAAGCAGGATTGAACAAAACCATCAGTCCGCACACATTCAGACATTCATTTGCCACTCACCTGATTGAAGGCGGGGCAGATTTGCGGGCAGTACAGGAAATGCTGGGGCATGAGTCCATCACGACAACCGAAATTTATACCCATCTTGACAGGGATTATTTAAAACAAATTATACGGGATTTTCATCCACGCAGTTAACGTTATGTATACACTCATTCGCAACCTACTGTTTTTAATGCCAGCCGAAACGGCCCATCAGGTCACCACCCGCCTGTTAAAGTTCCTTTTTATTTTTCCGGGGGTCCGGTCGTTGTTTTCCCTGCGCTATAAAGTAACGTCACCCCAACTGGAACGTACCCTTTTTGGTATTACATTTCCCAATCCGGTAGGTTTGGCAGCCGGATTTGATAAAAATGCCGATTACCTGCATGCCTTTCAGTATCTGGGTTTTGGTTTTTTGGAAATAGGCACCATTACACCGAAGCCCCAGCCGGGTAATCCCAGGCCACGTTTGTTCAGGCTCAAAAAAGACCAGGCACTCATCAATCGGATGGGCTTCAATAATGAAGGAATGGAAGTAGCGGTCAGAAAATTAAAAAACAGGCCCAAAGGGCTCATCGTGGGT
>Ga0224501_10002787_pt1 | contig 13749 bp, 9 predicted proteins | sample SF_Oct11_sed_USG_4_FD_169105 | JGI IMG/M metagenome (GOLD analysis project Ga0224501, IMG submission 169105) | Sediment microbial communities from San Francisco Bay, California, United States - SF_Oct11_sed_USGS_8_1 | ecosystem: Environmental > Aquatic > Marine > Sediment | place: USA...
AAAATGCAAAACAGGTCATAGACCTTGTCCTATCACAGTGGGATTTGTTTATCAGGTTTGTCTTGTATGTTGCCATGCGATTTTTACCCATTGCGATGAGGTCAAGCGGGTTACATGGATAGCGGTATAGTGTAGGGCGTTGGTGACATCCTAGATTTGAATCCAAGTCATGACGGGCTCTTGTTGAAAGTGTAAGCTTCTCACATCAATCCTCGCTTAAAACAAATTGACTATTAATGCTGATACGCTTGTGATGCTCCATGCTAAGCAGTAACTGGTGAACAATCAAATATCTGAAGTGGCAACTTCACCGTAACAGTGAGGACGTCGCGCAAGGACAATAAAGCAGATTATATTTGATCACAACAAACCTTCTTCTGCATTTCCGGAGTCCATTGGAACTACCTCCAATTCCTCCTCCTCCTCCTCCTCCTCTGCATCTGGCTCTGCTGAACCTGAAGTTTCTGGAATTCCACCTAGTCAAAAAAACACAGACCTGTACTCTAAGTTTCTCGTGATAATGCATCCACTTTTGTTTAAAATCAAATGGCAATTTCAAGCATCAACTCGCATTGTGATCATATGATTGATCGCATTGATTGGGTATGCTTGTTGTTAAAAATTTCATCTCAGCTTGACTGTATCAGTAAACCTGCCAGCATTTTTACTTACTAGGTTGCTTCAGAAAAGCTAAAATAGATTAAATACAATCTCGATGATCTTTTAGTTATAGTACTATGTGCAATAGTGACTAGCAGTGTATGTTCTAACAGAAATCATGTATAGTTTTACCTTCATGGATAATGTGATATCTCTTTTTGACTTCAACTCCACCTTTGTCATCCTTTTCAAACACACTGAGTTCGTAACTACCATCCTCTGGTATTTTAACTGTTACTTTAGAGACAACTCCATTTTGCTCGACAGAGATTATGTCCGCATTTGTTCCCAAATATGCGGCTTCCTGAAACATTCACCACAGCGAAAAATTTTATTTTGAGTGATACATGTAGTAACGGTATCCAACTATCCTAAGTTTATGGCGGCTGCCGAGATAGTTCAGCTGGTAAAAGCGTTGAGTTGGATTGCGGATTCGAATCTCACTGTTAACGAGGTTGCTTTCTTGGTATAGGTCTTTACCATGCAAACCAGTGGATAAGGGTCAAGATCACTCTATGGTTGTCAAAGGTCCACCTCTCTCTCCTCTCAGATTTGTGGCGGATGAAGTGCGAACAATTGGCCTAGGTTGACTGACCTCCAACCTCCTAGGACTATCCCCTCAGTCTTGTAGCTCGTACTTGACACCGAATCAGCAGGTGCTATGGTAGAATGAAGCTGGCCCTAGGCATAATCAGCTTCTACTATGCCAACCCTGCCCAGACTATGATAGCTTGATGGTGCCCATCCTTACCTTTTTTAGTTCTGCTACCACTCGGTCTGCATCAACGTGTGTGACTGTTACTTCTGCTTTTCCATTTCTAACATAGATGGTTTCGATGGCAGGCAGGACATCGCCCGATTTCCCTGATTTAGTTTTGGATTCTGCGAGGTTGTCAATGAGATAGTTACACGCATTATAAACTTGAGTTGGATCAGACCTCTACAAATTAAATTTGTAAATCTAGTTGGAGCCTAAGGATTTTAATTCCACCGTAGTCATAAAGCTCTCACTTTTAAATTCTACTTCATAAATTCAAATCTAATTGCACACGGGTGCTTTAGGCACAGCGTCTACCAGATTGAGGCACATATTCCAAGCCTTTTTGCAGGAAAGGTTTTGAATCAACAGATTTGATTCAACAGTGTGTCAAGAAAATTCAGTCGAGGGTTCAACTCACCTACACGTATATTGGGTTTACTGAGTATGGTAGGGGCCAGGGAAAACCGTTGGGTGTTTTCACATTAAAGTACAAATAGCAAACGTGACCACAGTCATGTTGGGCATGTATGCCATTTCAGGGTCAACTAACAGAACCTGGCAACTTGTTTGAAGGTGAACAAAAAGAGTGCTAGCAGTCACAATGATGTACGTATGTATGTGTGTAATCTTTGAAGGTCAAGGTCTTCGAATCAGAAATTGGATGAGCGTGTCAGCAGTGTTAATCAAACACACATGCTGACTTCACTACCAAGCCAAATGAATCACAATCATATACCATATTTGACCTTTAAATTACCTTGGAAGCAAAAATACCCAGCGCTTGTTTGCCATTCATCAGTAAATCTAGGTCGATAGTGACTTGATCTCCATCTCTGCTGATAGTTTGCTGAGTTTTGGCTTTATCTGCTGATAGAGAGGGATGATGGTGATCCAAAAATAGCTCCACGTCTTCCGGTACTTTGAGCTTGATCTTCACCTGGTGTAGAAAACCTGCGTTACCCTGCGTTCTGTTGACACTAGAATCCTTATTCATTATAAATTACGATGCAGTGATTTGCACAAAAAATGGGTATCTACTAGTTATATTGCGGATTGTCCATTATGTACAAATTCATATTTAGATCGGTATTCAGTGAACTACATACCTTACCATCCTCTGTCACTATGTTTGGATCAAGTGGGTCAATGAGTTCGATACCCAATTCTTTTCCAATTGGAAACAATCCAATCTTGCCATTCGGTATATATGGGAAAGGATCATTTTTCACTGGTTTGGTACACTTGATGACATAGTTGCAAACATTTTGAAGTTCACCAGGGATGCTTTCCTCATTACAGAACAACTCGCAAGCATAAGTGCCAGCCTCAGGAAGGCGAATGTGAATTGTGCATTCACCGTTTATTACCTGAAAAACAAGTGAAAAAATGAAAATTATCCAACTTCAAGTTTGTTATGTAGGCATATTAGACCTATGTTCTAAAAATCTCAACAATGGCTATCGCCGCAACAAGACAGTGCCAATCTTTTTATTTTAGTCTGAAATTGCGTGATAGTCTGCATGGGATCGAAAGTACAACGTCCAACGTGAAATTTCACTGCTGGCCTGTGAATTGTTACATAAGACATTGAAAGTTCCATGGACCACTATGTCCACAATGGAATCATATATAGGCTATGCCCTGTTCTCTGAATATGCCTCTCCTTACACTCTCAATAAATTTACTATTTCACTACGGAAGTGTCGAGAATAAGCCTAGTTTTGATACGTCAACAACTTTTCGTCCAAAGAAGTACAAAGAGTATGACTCACACCTGACATGTTTGGAGTGTGGACAGAATTAACACCTGTCTTGGGTAAGCATTTGGCATAATGCACTATAAAAAGTAGCTAGGCTAGCTGTTCTGGAGCCAAAGAGTAGATGTGCAGCACGCAAGCAACATACAAGAAGTGCCATCACAATTGAAATTATTACACAGTGCAATTTAGTGGATCAACTGTAGAACAGAATAATCCAAACTGTGTGGGAAAACAGAACCAACATGGCCTAATTTGTAAATCATCTTCTGAATGGTCTGTACAACTACAACCTCTCAGGGTTTCTACTCTAATGTAATTTTGTTGCCTAAACGTGTCTCAAACTTTCAATGGTCAATCGCAAAATGAAAATAGATGATTGATATCAGAGGAAATGTTAATCTGTAGTTTTGAGTTTTGAGTTGGGCCAAAACATGGGTGATAGATGAAGATGCCTGGCTTCGTCAGACTTTGTGGGAGCCTAGAGGTTAATTTAATGGTGGCATTTCCCTATTTAAAAATGTTTGACTGATCAAGCTTATTTGGAAATTTTGTGGTTTTGAAAATATATAATAAAGCCTTGTCTCACTCTAACTTTAAAGTGACTGAGCTTTAGTCCATACATGTTTAAAAGCTCAGGAATGATCCTGCATGAGTGAGAGCTTATGAATGTTGGCGTTATGTCCCATGCCCCATGCAGTATTGAGAAGGAGTGTTTCACAAGCATGCAAGAAGTTGATTGAGCATTTTGCAATACTGCACGCAGAATAAACTAATTTCAGCGATATATGGTTGGCAGGTAGCATTTGTGTGAACATTCAAACACAAGGGCATCTGCCTCGATGTTTGTAGACATTTCAGGTTGGTGACTTTTACTATAGCAGTGGTTACTTCATAACATATTATGTTTTTCTTGACACTGAACAAATACGTCATTGTATACTTACATCTGTTCCAGTTGACTGAAAGTGAACGAATAACTTTGAACAATATTCTTCTTGCAATCATGCTGGGTTACGTTCGGTTTGGTTTAATCCCACATATGCCTGTCCTGACTCATATGAAATGTACGATCATGAAGCTTGGCCACCATGAACTATTCATTATCCATCATATTTTCACCAATTAAACCCAGCAGTTACTGGTTCACTATATGGTACATTCATTCCAATTCATGTTTAAAACCGTAGGCACACTTTTCAGGATAAGACTACTTACAGTCATATAGGCGCAGTTGGCCAATGATTCCTTGTTTGCCGAATTACTTAACATCAAATTCATCAGCTCCAGTGGCTGTGTTAGCTTATATTTGATGTCTACGATACCAGTATCGGTGTAAATGATTCCTTCTTTATGAGAGATAGCTTCCATGCCATATGCCGCCAGGTACCCTCCATCGGGACCCCAGCCAATAGCAGGATCATCCGGTAGTGGGTCGCTATTGTCCGGGCTGTTCTGGCAATCAATCAAATACGAGCATACGAGATCCAATGACTTGTGCTTTCTGCTGTCTTTTCCGAAGATATCCATCTTGAACAGGCCCCGTATCGGAACATTCACTTGGTAGCTAATCGAGCCAGTGCCCCTCTGGTACATGACAAACTTTGAGAGCTTCGAAGCATCTTCACTATTTTTAGCCATGAAAAGCATGTACTGTAAAGAGGAAATTTTATTATAATATACCATAAAAAGCTTTGGTGAATGCTACTGCACTGCAAAACTATATGAATCACATCAGCATAAGATGTTATCAATTATAGAACATTGTGGTGCACTTCCATAGGCTCTTGTTTTTCATAACAATCAGAATGAAGCAGTTGGTGGCCATGCAATTAAGGCAATCTGTTCAGAGATCAGATCCCCTTCAGTATCTTCAATAGCCCACATATTTACAACACCCTGTTGCCACGATTCACAGAAATGAGATGTTTCTATGCGATACATTACGCATCATCGTTGTGTGCATACCTTGAAGTCAATACTGGGAGAATCCTGAGGGATTTTGAGCTCAATCAACAGTTCACCGTTGATGGCGGTCACACGACACTTTTTCAGATCATCTCTCTCTAGATGAATATCCAATTCATAAAATCGTTCTCTTGTATAGACATTCTGAAAATATGGAAGAACAATTAACATCATTGTAGTTAAATTCAATCTTAGAAAAAACAAATAACCACCCTCTTTGTCCTTTGTCCTCTGTCAATTCTGTCAGTATACATGTACAAACGAGATTCACAACACAGGATACAATCTTTCTGTTCTATTATGTCTTCTCATTCAGGGAATCCATGTTTGACTCTACTACAGCCTAAAAAACATTATATTCTTCATTTTAGTTGATTGCAAAAGATCAAACCCTACGCGTATAAAATAACGACCAAAAGAAGAATCTTGATAAATCATATACCATTGGTTCTAATCCCTGCCAATTTAAGTATAGCAACATGGCATAAAATCCAATCATAGAACAACATAAGAAGTTTTTATAACAAAATGTTTTAATTCATATGTGTCAAAATGGTGTTGATAATGAAGGTGATGGAAATCTTATCAGAATGGACATACCTCTTCAAAATCTTGTTGAGTGAGCATCGAGCTTTTATCCAGTAGCTGCCACCTTTCATCTCTTGGCAAATGTGTTGCTATGAGTTTGTGTGGATCCGTTAGAAAAAAGAACTCATTGATTCGGTGCGCCATTTGACCACTTCCTGTAGAAGGTATATCATAGTTTCGCATTGCATTGATGATGCTAACCAAGTTCACAAAACCTCTAAATTTACTCCAAAACCACCAAACCCACATCCAGTATTGAACTTCAATAAGAATTAAAAAAGTTATGACTAGAACACCCGGTCTATCTGCTAAAGGCTATATTCTTCGCTTACCATTCTGCTTTTGTGTATTGTCGAAGACCTCTAATAGAGAAAGTACCCTGTACTTGTTCTCCATTTTTACACTCTCACATTCAGGTTTTCCATTACAGCCAGGCACAAAAAGACATTTTCGAATCAGCAATAACACTGACACAGATTGCGCAACGCTTACTTGTGGTGGGAAGCTTGCCAATCACCCATACATCTATGAGATTCTGATTCACAGCTTGAGGTGTGAAGTTTACCTGCTATTTTCTTTCCCGTAACAATCCTTCCATCGACATCCAAGATATCCCACTCCCCCTCATCATCTCCACCAACTACGCAAGCGCATGACCAGAAGCAATCCACCAACCGCCATTCTCCCCTCACATAAACAGCATTCCATTGAGCAGCCATTTTCTTTTGGTCCACAGGACGACCAAGCTGGTAGGCTGCTGATTTGTTTAATCCAAAAATGATCTCACACGGGATATTTGCAGCTCTGCAACCAAAACACTCGTGAATGACAGACTTGGCGCTTGGGTAATTTGATAATGCAGTGCAGCAGATATAACAAGGCAATGACGAAGATGGAAACAAAGTCAGCAAATCGTTTATCTTATTTATAGATTTTAAGTCAGTGAAATTGTGAGAGGTATGTGAAAGCAATGAGACCGTCTAAAATGCCCAGCAAAAAGTTATAAAATGCAGTCAATCATCAAACTTACTTGCAGAGGGCGCAGAACATGTGGGCATGATTTCCTGTATAACCTTTGATTTTGAGCAAGTATTCCAATGGTCCATTTGGCTCATAATCATCTGCTGGCTTCTGAAGTTGGCCCACATCGATGGATGCTATGAACAGGAACAGGGCTCTAACCTTCAATAGTTCATCTTCAAGGCCCTGGGTTAGTTCATTGACTAGCTGCACTGTTGTGTAGTTGGTTAGGTCAGTTCCCATCTGCAAATAGTGAGAATGGAATCAATTTTATCAGAGGCTAGTTTCCAATATGATCTATTTGATATGCGTCATAAGGAAGGTTACTGCATGGTGGGACCTCCTTTAATTCACACTGCGATCAGAATCCAATGTACTGAGTTGTTAGCCCAGCATTGGTTCATAACAGGAATTACACGGTGAATACTCCCTTGTTTAGTATAAACCATACATTCAGCGGCCTATTTGTATTTTAGTTGCTTTCCACGCTCACTTCTCTCAGGTCTTGCATCCCCTGAACCAGTTTGTGACCTGATATCCATTGATAGCAGAAAGTACATGAACATGTTATGCAAGTGTTATTATAATCCCTCTTTTCAACGCCTATGGGAAGTGCACATGAACTGAATCAGAAATACAATATAGGTATACTCTCTAGGTCTCGAATTCTGACTGAGAATCTGTGACTTGCATCAGTCAATAAGCCTTCTCCAAGCCATAAGGTACAACCAAAAGGCTCCCAATGAAACACCCTTGGCATAGCTCATTCTAAAGATTTTATAGCATATGTTGTGCAATGGTCTTGGCAGGTGTAATGGAACAGAATTTTTTATTGCTTCACGGTCTTCACCACAGGTGAGAACACAACAAAAAAGACCGCATTTTCCTATGGTGAAACAATTGCATGGATGGTGATTTAAACATAACTGGGAAGCAATGTTATCCTGAATGTCATTAATGATTGAAGTCATTTTTAATAGGAAAAGATCTTCTTGCATTGATAGCATCACGGAGCCAATGATTTGTTACCAGTGTGGCTGCTGGTATGCCCATACATGATCTGACGAGGGTATAAGAGTGTAGTGCCATTACAACGGGAGCTCGAACAGGGACCTCTGATCCTAAACCAAGTGAGATATTCACTAAGCCGTATGACCAGGTGTGTTACTTTACATGACTATTTTCATTAAGCCAAAACTTTTCTTCAGAAGTTTATCCCGTATATATGTATGTTTCCTTTATTCAAGTTGTATCCAAATCTGGCATGGGGAAGTTGAATCAGGAAACTCTGCCTACAGCCCGGTATGCTTCTACCCACAGGAGATATGACCGTATGCGATGTGACACTAGCCACCGACCTGTCCTATATTCTTCTCAACCACAGAGAAGTCAATGTCACCAACCAGTTCCTCCTTAGTCTTAACAGACGGGAGTATCTCTGGGTTGAGAAGTCGGCACTTGGCTATCTCCGATATGGAGAATCCACTGAGATCCTCGCCTTGCTAAAATGATTCAGACGTATCAGTTAACTATCTACTACTATAGTAGCTATCAGTAGTAGCTAGTGATGTAGAATGAATTAACTTAATCTGAATGAAACTTTTTTCGGCGAGTACGCACCAACAGGTCAACATACAATTCAGACAGATGTATGAGAGAACATCTACAAAAAGTTCTCCAGTCACGATAGCCATGAAAACAGAATACTGTGGAAACTTAAGCTTGGGGTGATTTCATCATGCAGGAGCAGCACAGTCATCCCTAGACACCTTGGTACTCAAGAGTAGCAGCGCAGCCAGCTGCTACCCGTGAAACTAATTATAATAATTATTATTATTAATCAGCTATAGTGTTATTCACCAGATAAGGCACCAGCGGTGTACTATATTCCCACCTTGAGTGCCAAAACCAGCGCGTTGTGTATGGACTTGCGGGCGCCTGCCGATCCATTCCGCGTTATGTCATTAGACTCTGAAGCATGCACACTTGCTCCTGTACCCATCTCGTCTCGCTAGAAAAACATCCCAAATGCAACCAACCTTTTCTCTATTCAAAAATCAGGAGTGAAACTACATGTAGTGATAAAACCAGTTATATAACTGCCATTATTACTAATTAACACAAACTAGGAGATTATATTATCTTGGATGGCTTATATCTACCGGAGGAGTAGTGCTTATCTTACCTAGCTTGTTACTTGTATTTGTAGTTTCACATTGATAAGGCGCTCTGTACTACACTCTATGTTATCCTGGTCCTACTGCGGGTCATACATACTATTGAAAAGAGAGCGCTACGCAATTTCAATTTAACCTCCGGCTAATCTCTTCTGATCCGTGATGCATTGAACGCTTATGGCAGTTTGTATGTTTTATGATTGAATAAGTAGGAAAGTTGTTTGTAGACCATGGTTATTCAATTGATCTGATTATGTGGTCTTGTCTAGGACTATGTAGTTTTTATGGTTGATCAGCGCGGCAAAACCACTGACTGTATGTACTGACGTCTATCCATACCAGCACAGATTTCAAGGCTATTTCACAAAGTCTACAACTTGTCAGCCTTACCTTGTAATCGGATGTAAAATGGATGCGCTCGACCGCCTTGCTGCTAGGAAATGGTGCGCACCAACTTTACATATTTACAACACATGTAAAAGAGGCTATTCATTCAATGGATGTGGTACTTACATGACCAAAACAGAACTCTCCCGATTACACAACCACCGCCTTACAATCGCAAACTAGTTCTGTTGTAAACTCAAGATATCTCTATTTACCGTACATAGTTACAGAATGCCCCTTACTGATAGTAGATTGGTTAGGAACAAGCTTTTCATGTCCATCTTATCGTAATGCATCAGTATTTACGACAAGCTGCCTCCTGGCTGGTTTCATTTTTATGCTTTTATTTCGCTCTTAGTGATGGAGTGATCACTACCCAGGGGTGATCAGCAAGGACCATTACAGATTAAAATTGACAGTTAAGTTTAAGCACACACCGAATACCTCCTATTATCCTCATGCAACAGGACACTCAGCTCTGAAGGAACTCTTGATGGATTTTTTTTTACACTGCTGGACACTTGAGCTTCCTAGCTATCCGATCTCTTCTGATTGAATCATTCTGGAGTGGAAAGCGCCGGGAACGATATCAAAGAGTCATCCTCAGTGTGGAAGCCCATGATCGAAGGCTGAACTCACGATCCTGAGCCAAGCATAAACTGCAGAGCAAACCAGTACCCTAATGATCTAACCAAACCCCCCCCCCCTCTTCTCCTCTGGTGCCACTAGTCAGTCACTCATAATTAGCTCTTTCATTATTCAATACTGAGCCCAATTCAATAGAATAAAATTGATTGAATTTTATAAGGCCTGGCCGTATTAGCCAATAATGAAACAGCTATATCCCTACAAATGGGTACTATTGTCTACCATATGTAGACGAATGTTAGCATCAACCAAAGGAATGCAATCTCCAATCTCGAGGCCATTTTCCTAACGGATAGATTGGTCCACTGTGGACCCACACGGATAAAAGCAGATGACTGATGTTACCAATGCAATGGTAGATAACCCTGTGAATATTTCTTGTTGCCTCTTTAACTTGAAACAACTTTAACTAGAACTGCTGCAAGTTAATTTCCCATGGGCAAATATTGTAATTTGTGTTTGATTAAGATGATGAATAACACATTTCAGATAACTGGTAACAGTTTGATGTATAACCTGTTTTAATGATTCGGTTTCTCTGATCTATCTCGTTTATTGATGATGATGTTGGGTCTGGCTGCTACCATGTTTACCTTGAACCCGCCTGATTCTATTAAAGATATGACATACCCTCGAGCTTTAATCACATTGAATCATTCTTACTGCTGAATGGGGTACGAGAAGCGAACGGGTCAGAAATGAAAGTATTTGGCTTTTAATCAGATTACAGGTTCCATAATAATTATACTCGGGTGGAGGAACTCCCGCTGTTAAAATGAGCTCTTCGCAATTTCCTAGCTTCTGTGGTACAATTAGCTTCAAGCCCAAGCCAAGGACTTATCTGCCTGCCCGGATTGGAATGAAGTGTCCCCCAATAAACAAAACTACTAAGCTTCAACAAAGTCTCAAATTGCTCTAGGGAGAAGTGGTGGCTTAGTGGCTAGGCATTCAACTTTGAACCAGTTGACCCGGGTTGGATTCCAAGCATCAACTCTATGGGGCAAACCATGAACCATTCTGGGAACAAACCATTGACATGGTAATGTTATCCATATAGAACAATCTGATCTGACCTTCACCTATAGGTCTATTGATGCCATGATCCACCAATACCAATGACATTGACATCGACACAGTACCTGTGGTAGTTACCTCTCCTTCATATTATTCATACATCGCAGTCATGTCATTGTCTCCTGTTTTTTGGCTACGTAGTGATCTCTACAACAATGAACAATACCACCAATTGATTATTAGACAAGTGATGTTACTTGAGAAGACTCAAAGAAGTGACATAATCAATATATATCTATCTCTCTCTCTCTCTTATTGTTTATCCATCTGATGGTATACAGAGTCATTGATAACCTCAACTAAACCACAGGTCGTATAGTGTAATCTGCAACAACTTACTTTCGCGGTTGGATACAGTTTACTCCTGATTCTGCTATGAGTGAATACCGCCTAGTCTACAGCTTAGCAGCTCTACTAATATTTCTAAGCTTTTCAGGTAATTGTCTGGTAACAATCCATAACAATTCAGCTCATTTAGTTTGATTTAATATTATATTGTGTTCAATAATTAAACCAGCAGCTGTAGTTCATTCTACCTAGACTGAATACTGAATAGTCTGGATGACTTTTAGCTTAACCTTCACAATCAAGGTTGACTACTTGACCGTGTTATTCTTGATATCTGAAGTATTTCCCATACATAGATGATGGTAACTGAATTACTAGTTTTGTAGAAATATTTCACACCCTGCCTTACCCTTAGTCTACAGACAGCAAGAATATGTTCCATGGGTAGGAGTGACAGGAATACTTTTGATCTATATAATAACATTTCACACCCTGCTTTACTCATAGTAAATGCCATCAGAATCAACGTCCCACGGATAGGAGTGACCAAGATACTGTCGTTCCCAACACCCGCCTCGACGGTTTCGGACTGTGATGATAGATAGAGGAGATCCACCTTTAGAGTTACCTACGCTATGAGGCATATGGGTGTAAGCAGAAAGTCTCCTAATGGCTAAACTCAACCCAGGAAATGTTGAGCCAAACAATAAACTCAGTATAGGCCAATTTCTGCACCACTCCCAACAGCTATTCTGTCATGGGGACACAAAATCACTTTTTACCAAGATCTTTGGGTCCATAAGAATGCACTGCTTTTTGTTTTATCCATCGTCTACAGACAGAGTGATCAGCCCATGAGGTTATAATTTTGTTTACCCGTAGTATATGGACAGAATGACTGTCCCATGCTGTCACTACCAGCTGGCACTAATAGGAGTAGTGACTCTGTCACTGTCGGATCTGTGATAACTTATGAATGTCTGGAGCAAGATGATGTATTTGATGGTTCCCAGTCCAACACCATAGATATTACGTGCTTACCGAACAGCCAATGGAATATCCTGCCACCGCCATGCAAATGTAAGTTGTTTTTTTGGTACCGGCCTTTAGCAAGCCTCCAAATTGCTAGCATGGTATCAGCACACCACGGTAAATAAAGGTCCCAAGCAGTGGATAAGGGTCAAGAAAGGCTCCACGGTTGTCAAAGATCTACCCTTCTTGAAGAGAGTAGCTGTGTTTCGATGAATGATGCGTAAACAAATGGCTTAGGTTGACGAACCCTCTGGCTCTGAGGACCATCCGTTCAATCCACCTTAACAATCTCTTGTTGATTGCAGTCAAAAGATGTCCAGTGCCTCCTCTTGTTCAGAAAGCTATCCTGACTACCTTCCGTACACTACCTGGCATGCAGGTTACCTACCGATGTAATTACGGTTATGGTTTTCCTGACAAAGCCCCCGTGAAATATGTCACGTGTAATCCAGCAACTTTACAGTGGGATCCGATGCCGGGGGAGTTCGCAGCAAACTACACATGTGTTCGTAAGTCGAATGCGATTTGGCAGCTTAGTTCATGCAGAGCATGTAATATGATCAACAGCCATACCAGCCTCGCCTATAGTAAATAGGGTCGTAATAGTCGGTGGGGTGACTATGGTCTAGGCAGGACAGGAGAACACCCCTCTATAGGCTAATCATCACCACCACGTACCTGAGACAACGCGTAACTCAAAAACCAAAAACCAGCCACCTGGTAGACCCGAACTAGCTGAGTTTGTGCATCACTTCATGCTTTCTCTCTCGCCAGATTGAATCGCGGTGCTCACACAGAGTACCAACTCTATAGGAAAAACCATGGACCATCCTGTGAATAAGCTTAGTGATGCCATTCATTTAAAACAAGAGGAAGACTTTTCCTAACCTAATACTTGGTGATATTGTAGTTCAGTATTGTGCGGACAAGCCAGCTAATGTGAGTTCAGTGACTTATGAGGGTATGAGGGTATGGGATGATGACTACGGATTACCCTCCGGTACTTTCATCTCAGCGTACTGTAAAGAAGGCATGAAGACACCTAGTAATAAATACATGGTGACGGGAAGGTGTACCGCTGCTCTGACATATTCAACCACATTCAGTGAATGCGCTGGTAAGTTTGCTAGTTATGTAACTGTATTCTTTCTGGAGCATAACAACTTCAGTATCAGATATTCGCGGTCTCTACTACTGTACCGGCTTAGTCAACTGCAATGTCCCATTTTCACTTTTACATACTGTGACTTTATATAACTATACAACTATACAACTATACAACTATACAACTACACAACTACACAACTACACAACTACACAACTACACAACTACACAACTACACAACTACACAACTACACAACTACACAACTACACAACTACACAACTACA
>Ga0224501_10002788_pt1 | contig 13747 bp, 11 predicted proteins | sample SF_Oct11_sed_USG_4_FD_169105 | JGI IMG/M metagenome (GOLD analysis project Ga0224501, IMG submission 169105) | Sediment microbial communities from San Francisco Bay, California, United States - SF_Oct11_sed_USGS_8_1 | ecosystem: Environmental > Aquatic > Marine > Sediment | place: USA...
CCAGTCCCGGCTCCGGTCATAGACGGCACGGTTGAGCAGGCTGTGGCTCAGCCCGTGAGAATGCCTCACGATGCGCAATCCGCTGTCGCGGCGGTCCGCCTCACAGGGAAAGGACTCAAGGCCGGCCTGGATTGTTCCTTTGACTTCGACCGAATCCCTCCACCTTTTCGCGGTCAGGATGAGGAGCTGTGTGGTCCGTCCGTCGCTGCTGTCCGCTGCGGTGTTCATCCGGTATTTGTCTATGTCTGTCAGGATCTCGGCTTTAAACAGAGGCTTCCCCTCGTATTCCCAGACGATTTGGTCCGCTTTGACAGTGATTTTTCCCGGCTGGTTAGGGGGCTCTTCTGGGTTTATCGCCGGAGCTGCCGAAGTGGCCGTGTTCACAGCCAAAAAGAGGCAAAACATGACGAAATACATGAGCATTTTTTTGTTTTTCATAGTGTCATTATGATAATGGGAAGGGCCGTCTTCTTCAACTCAAGAATTCTGATCCACCCTCCTTCATCGCTGGCAAAAAAAGAAAATTGGGGACAGTCCCTAATTTTTGCTGCAGATTTTGCCGATTTTAATGCGATTATGGATTTATCAAGACAGCCGGAACTCAAGAATTATTTTAGTGTTTTTCTTTTTTCTTTGGAGGCTTTTCAGAAGAACCCTCTCCATGCTTGTAGATCCGGTAGGTAGGATAGGCGAAGTCGATGTCCGGTTCCTTATTAAAACGGTCGAGTATATCCTGACAGATCGCGTCCTGCGTGGACCTTCTCTTCCGGGCTTCCGTCAGGTACCTCAACGTCAATTCCACCCCGAAATCAACGATCTTTGTCCAGACGATGGGGGTCAGCTTTTCGTAGTGAATCATGTATTTCTTGGACATGCTTTCAATTTTATTTCTGACCCTCTCACCCAGGTCCATGTAATCCTTTGACCCTATGTCCAGGATGATGTCTTTGGCTTTCTTCCAGTTGCTTTCGAAGGTGACCACGATCTTGATCTCATTCCAGATGTATTCGAAACCGCGAGTGTAGTTAAAGATAGGCTCGGTGAAGACCTTGCCGTTAGGGCAGTGGACTATCCGGCCTGTGCTCTGGTCGGCGTCCACCCAATTCCCAATCTCGAGAATGGAAGTGAAGAAGAGCCTGATATCTATCACGTCTCCACTGATGTTCCCTATCGCGATTCTATCGCCTGTCTCGTAGGGCCTTCTGAACAGGACAAGAAGCCATCCGGCTATGGATGTGATGGGCTGATGAAGGGCTAAGGTCAGCCCGGCACCCAGGACACTGATGATGGTGGTTACGGAAGCGGCTCTTTTTATCCAGATCAATATGATAACCAGGATACAGATTATGGTGGCGATATAGGCGGTGAATTTTCTTAAGGTATACTTTCTCTTCAAATCTTTTACCGTTTTGTTGATTATTTGAATGATGGAGAAGGCGATGAGGTAAGTGATGATGACGGCCGCAACAGAAAAAACGATTTGAAGAAAAACAGGGGAAGAAGTCAATTCTTCAAGCATGCTGTTGTGGATATATAGCACAGGAATAATTTGAAGTCAAAAACATAGACGAGCCAGGATGGTCATTCGCATTCAGGGTTTCTAAACAGAATAGAAAATTCAGAATTTCGTTCTCTGACCATGCGAACCACATACATAATTCTTTAACTAGCGCTTTTCTTTTGAGATGAGTTGTCTAGAAGTAAGGGGTTTTTTCCTGGGCAGGGGAGATGAAAAGGATGTGAAGGAAGAGAATCCCGGCGGCTACTCTGTTTGCTGGCCGATACGGAAGTCTAAATAGGAGCGCAGAAATTTTGTGGTCGTATCCAGAGTCTTTTTCAATTCCTGGTATTCCGTTTCAAGAGGAGACTCCGCCTTTACAAGCAGCACCTCAGGAGAAGCGGCATTCACCAGTTCAGAAGGATGGCCAAAAGGGCCCATATCTCTTGAACGATGAACCGCTATAAATATGATACTGACTGAAACGGCTGCAACCAGAAATGCGGCGGCAAGAGAGGGGACAAGGACTCGCCTTCGAGCAAAAGATTTTCGGGAAATCCTTTGACGACCGGATATCGGTGCTTTCTCTTTAGGTAAGGCGGATATGATCCTTTTACTGAGCATGCCGTCGTAATTTTTGAGAATGGCGTGTTTATCCTGAGCAAACTTGGGCTTCAACGATTCACAGAGCTGGGCAAATTCACGGCAGGAGTCACATCGCTGAGTGTGATTTTTGACAAAGCCGGATACCGGTTTGCCAGAATCCGCGGCCTGGGATATCAACCATTTATAAACGGTGCAAAACATTTTGCCTCTCCTCTTCATAAAAATGAAAGTTTATGCTTCGCCGGGGCGGTGCCTGCGAGTTTCTTAGAGAATGCAGACTGATCGATTCTTTTGGCCAGGTTAAGGCGAGCCCTGTAGAGAAGAACCCGCACTGAAACCGGCTTTTTTTTCGTGACTCTGGCGATCTCCTTGATGGACATATCTTCAGCGTAACGCAGCCAGAGAGCCTCATATTCTTTCTCTGGGAGTTGATTGGCCAGTTCCCAGATATTCTGAGATTCTTGCTTCTGGATGACTATTTCCTCTGGACCAGGAATGGATGATGCTACGGCTGGATCGGGCTTCATTTTTTTGTTGGACCGGTGACGGCTGATAGCTGAACGGCCGGCAATTGTATACAGCCAGGTGGAGAATTTCCATTCCGGGTTGAAACGGTCAATACTCCTGAAGGCTTTGAGAAAGGTCTCCTGGACCATATCCTCGATATCCTGGTCTGTTTCGGTCCTGTGCCGGAGGAAATGGAACAGACGCGCACTGTACCTGGAAACAAGTTCCTCGAACAGAGAGCACGAGCCTGCTGCGACTTTCAAGGCCAGCTCCTCATCGGATAAATGTTTGACCTTCGAGATTCTATCCATCTATCAACTTTTTATTTTATGAGATTGCTTCACTCCGTTCGCAATGACATAAAATCCTGTCACTTTAAGACCTACTCTTTTAATTATAGCTCTCTATGATAGCAGATTTATGTATTCATAATAACCGATTTACAGATTAGGGATGAAGGTCGAACCCGGTCAGTATATGAAACGGCGAAAATTTCACCCTTCCCAACAGTATTTCGACAAGCTCCTTGACAGGATAAAACATCTCTACCCGGATTTTCTTACCTTCGGTCGCGATTTTAATCTCCTCTTGAGGAAGCCGTACAGTTATATCGGCTTCTTCCATCTGCATGGTCGCCAGAGAAATGAGACCTCTTATGACACTCTCCATGTTTTTAGCGTCTTCAAGTGTTTTGACGGTAATATTGAGCTTCATATGGATATTCTCCTTCTCTTCTGTGAGAGTGTATAAGGCTGATTCTGTCTTTTTAAAGACGAAAACTTTTGTGTCAAACCCTACCATTTCAGAGATGTCTTTGGCTAAAGCTGCAAAGAAGGCATTCGAGGGGATCTCATTCAGATAGGGCATCAAGGAAGAGGCTGTTATGTTGGCTTTTTTCCCGGCGATGACATCCAAGGCTGTCTTGATGGCGGTCTCATCTTGGGCCAAAAGAGCGAGATGGTCATCGGCAAAAGCTCCGAATTCATGATAATCCCATTTGTGGATGGTGAAATTGCCGTGTTGGATCTCCCTGTGGGACTCTTCCACTGCCAGAAGGCCGAGGAGATACTCTCGATCGAAATTTCCCCTTAGACAGGTTACGATATTCTTCTCGCCTTTTCCGAATCCGTAGATGGTGACTCCGTTGATGTCTTTCAAGATGTCGATCTTGTATTTATCGTAAAATTCAGCGTTTTTACCCCTCAATCCGAGAATGTTCTCATTATTCAAAAGCTGGTCTCCAAATCGGGTGGAGGTGAACTTTTCCACATCAAAGTGTATCACCCAATTTGTCTCAGCAGGGATGATCGACTTTTGAAGGGGTGTGGCTTTTAACTCGCCTAATAAGAAAAGCGTCAACAGGATTATTACAAAGAAAATGACTGCCTTTTTCATCTTTTTTCTCCTTTTTCCGGATTGGTTTTGTTCACCCTATTATACGCTGCAGCTTCTCGAACGTTACATGGAAATTGGGGACAGTCTCTATTTTTTGAGAAAGGAAAACAGGAGTGGATAAGTGGTTAGACTGATATTTTGATGTATTCTACTTTGGTAGATGGTTCAGGGACGGCCAGGCCCTCTTTTTTCAGCCCTTCAATATGAAATTGAATGGCTTCTCTCATGCGTGATAGCGTTTCTTCTATAGTCGCTCCGGTGGAGACACAGCCTGGCAAATCCGGACTGTAGGCAGAATAGTTCCCGTCAGCCTTCTCTATTATGACAGGGTATTTAAACACTTTTTTCCCTCCCATGTTTTAAACCTGCTTGTTTGAGTATGCTGTTGAGTGTTCCTTTTGCAAGTTCATCATTCAAATGCCCAGCGATAGTGACAACACCCTTTTTATTTTTATGTTTAAATTGCCTATGACTTCCTCTCATTCTTACCATGAACCAGCCATCCAGTTCAATAATTTTTATGATATCTCTGATTTTCATTTTTGATCATGTATAAATTGCCTTGTTCATCGGCTGTGTGATATGGAAGGGAAGTCTTCAAAAGGGTATGTCTTCCTGTTTGTTGTCTCTTTATGTTCATAGACGGCGGTAAGATTATTTATTCTCGCTATTATGAAACATCACAGAAAATAGGTATTTGAGAGGAATCATTAAGAATCAGGCAAGAAATTTGAATTTTTAGGTTTGAAAGCCGAGGAAGCAAATGGTGATGAAAAGAATGAATAACTGGTATTCTGAGCTGAGTGAACACTCAAAAATTTTGAAACAATCCTATTTACTCTTTTTTCTTCGGTAAGCCGAGACGAAAAAGATAGGAATGGCCAGAATCAAGATAGAGATAATGGCCGTCAATAGCGGACCAAAATGGACCATCGAATAACTGAAGGCGACAATCGGAAGAAGATAGAACCGGATTACGGTCTTCAATACTCTGTGTTTGGCGATGCACCGGGCAGCAAGAGGTGAATATTTGTAATAGAGTTTGACCAGGCGCCGGCCGGGCTTTGTTCGCATAAGGTATTTGTCCCTGAAATCCCGCAGAACTCTCACATGGGGGTGCGAGGGGGAGTCATAAGCCGCGGTAGCAATGGTGCAGGTCGCAATCCTGAATATTTTATCCAGCACATTTTTATCGTCCTCTTCCACGGGAATAAAATTAGCTGTTACGCTTTTGTTTGAATTCAGAATTACTGTTAGTGGATTACTCGTCCCTGAAAGGCACCCGCTCCATTCGCTGAACTGATATCCGCTTTCAGGAAGAGCCTTTATGCTGACTTCTGTTCCGGAATCCTCGACGTAAGTGCCCGGCTCAGGGTCTGTTGTGCCACCTTCTCCAGCGAGTATGGTCAATGAGAACTGCCTGATGAAGTTGGCCGTCAAAGACTTATCCGAATCCATGATTATCGTCAGGGGGTTTTCTGTCCCTGCCGCGTCTCCGGTCCACTCCGCAAATCTATACCCGCTTTCCGGTGATGCTGTAATTTCAATCTCAACTCCAGAATCATTGATGTAGGTTCCCGGCGCAGGGGAGGTTGTCCCCCCCTCAGAACTGATTATCCCCAGAAGAGGCTGCTGGGAGCAGAGCTCATATTCCGTTATATCTAAAGCCTGAAGATATAAATCTGTTCCTGAAAATCCAATGTAATTATCTTCTTCTTCAGGCGATAAAGCTCCCATTCGGTCACGCCTGAAACTCACGGCTGGCGCAGCAGTAGTCGACTCGTTTATGAATCCACATGGCAGGCCAATTTGCCCGTCGGGAAGAAGCTTCAAGATCAAATAATCAAAGGACCCGGCACCGAATGACTGAATCGAGCCTGCGGCTAGATACCCATCATCGCCTGTCTGCTGAATGGAATGAGCCATTTCGACCGAATGCGCTCCATATGTTTTTTGCCAGTCAATTTCTCCTGACGAGGAAAGCTTTAAAATCCAGATGTCCATTCCCCCCCCACTGGAAGAAAAAGTTGTGCCCGCGACAATGTACCCTCCATCGCTTGCCTGCTGGATGGAACAGGCGTAATCATCATCATTTCCTCCAAAGACATGGCTCCATTCAAGGTTTCCTGTGGAGGAAAGCTTTAAAACCGGGATATCTTTATCTCCATACTCATCCACCGTGTATTTATATTGAGTGTATCCTGTCAGGATGTACCCTCCGTCACTTGTCTGTTGAATGGAGCAGGCCGAATCATTGTTATATGCTCCTGATCCATAGGTCGCCTGCCACTCCATATCCCCTCCCGGGAAAAGCTTTAAAACGATGATGTCTTCTCCATAACCGGAGTACAAGACATTGCCCGAGAGAATAAATCCCCCATCAGCTGTCTGCTGGATGGAATTGATCTCATTCGCCGTGCTTATTTTGTACACTTTCTGCCACTCAACATCCCCGGAGAGGGTGAGTTTTATGACCTGGATATTCCCGACCTGTCTCCACTCCTCGTCATACTCCCAATCGTATCCTGCGAGCAGGTATCCTCCATCATTTGTCTGCTTGGCGGACTGGACAAGCCAGCTAATGTACTTTCCAAATGAGCCCTCCGAGTCAATATCTCCCCATGGATCCAGCTTTAAGGTCCAGAATCTTACTGAGGAGTAGCCAGTCTCAGCACCAGCAATGAGATATCCTCCCTCACCCGTCTGCCTTAAAAAATATAGATGGATATTGGAATCAATGCCATAGGTTTTCTGCCACTCGATTGCTCCGTTTGAATCGAGCTTTAAAACCAAAAGCTTAACCAGAGAAATGCCGATTGGACGGGTTGTACCTGCGATAACACATCCCCCGTCATTCGTCTCCAGGACAAGATAGGCCCGGTCATCACCGCTCGTTCCGTAGATCCTGATCCATTGGGCATTGAGCAGGAAAGAGAAAGAAAGAAGGATTGTTCCGATGAGGATGATTTTTTTCATGGTCCCTTTTACTTACATTATATCTTATCCAGGGGAAAATCGAATTGTCAATTAATCCTTCGCGACTCTTATCGATTTCCGCTTGCTGACATCCAGAGATGGTGGTGCTGCCGGTAAAACAGCGATGGCTTATGAAATTGGGGACAGTCCCCAATTTTCAAATTTTAATACTTGAACAGGGGTTTAATATCGACCGGGATGTCTTTGAGCTTATCGATCGTCTGGGTGATTATTTCCTCCATCTTGGCATAGCGATCGATGAACCTGGCGGCGTTCTCATAATTGCCGTCTCCCTCCAGGACCAAAAGCTCCCTGGCCAGCGCTCTCACCGCTTCCTTCATCTTTTCCGGATTGACCTTGTACTTTCTCGTTGCCTCGTCATAGGCGAACCCGCCTTTTTCCTTTATGAAATTGAACTCCATCAGGTTAGCCATCCCATGGGCTGAGGCGACCCCGAAGCGCATCGACCTGAAGAAGCCTGTCAGATAAGTGGTGTAGATCTCTTTCTCTTTTTCCCTGGGAATCAGGCCCTTATCCATCAGAAGATGGATGTTGTAAAGCCCGACAATATCCGCCTTGGCTTCCTCGATGGTCGAATAGTGGTCTTTGAGCGTCTTGTTGACCGTGGTCCGGGTGCCGTCAGGAAGAGTGACATAATTGACACCCAGGACATGGGCGATCTCATGGAGGAGCGTCTCGGTGAAATAGGCGTAGAAGGAGACAAACTCGGCATCTTCGGCTGTCAGTATCCGCTTCGAGATGGGGACAAGGGATTTATTGAACTTGGCTTCCATCATATTCTTGAGGAAGACCTTCTTGGTCCCTTTCTCCTCCCGCACCCTCTCGTCGTTGGGAAGGACAAAAGCCGAAGTCTGGATTCCGGCCTTGGTATCGCCGGCTGTGAAAACCTCGATGACCACGTTGAGCGGCGACTCCAGACCCGCTATCACCGCGTCCCTGTATTTTTTCTCCACGGGAAGGTTCTTCTGCATGTCGTCCAGATGGTCGAGGTAGCCCTTCAGCTTTTTCATCTCCTCCAGGTCGTTGATATAGACGAAGGCCTCATAGGCTGCCTTGATCCCCATCAGGTTGTCCTCGTAGACCTCGAACGGCCCGATAACGGTCTCTACCACATTATCCTTGAGGTCGATCCAGAGGCAGTCGCTCTCGTAATAATCGTTGCGCAGCAGGTCTTCAGCTCTCTGATTGAGGTATTTTTTGAGCGAGGCGTTCGTGGTGATCGCTGCCGCTTCCTTCAAGTAGCGGGCTGCCGGCTCCAGTTCGTCCCTGTATTCCTCGTTGTAGGGGACAGCCACCAACTCTCCGCCCTTCCTCTTGATGACCGTGTAGGGGCTTTCGAACGACTCTTTCACCGCCGAATGGCTGGCGATATACTCCTGGAACTCCTTCTTGGTCAGGTCAGGGGGATAGAACCCGGCTCCTGCAGGCTTGAACGCTGTCCCGATAAAGGGTTTGTTCCCGTCCTGGCGGTCGAACGGCCCGAAGTTGATGAGGAGAAAGTCCAGATAGTCCTTATCGAACGGGTCGCCGGATCTTTCCAGCAGCTCCTTCATCGACAATCCCTCATGATAGGCCTGTCTCCAGAAGATTATGTCCATGTGTTTGGCAGCTTGAACCATTTTCTCCAGGACATGCTTCTGCTCGACTGTAAGCAGCGCTTCGTCAGAAGCGATCGGTGTGGGCGCGTATTTGAAAAGGCGCTCGACAATGTCCGGAGCTTTCTTGAGTTCGCTGGTTATGCCGACACCCTCTTTTTTCCCCTTGCAGCCGAAGGAAAAGGTGAAGGCGAGAACCAGGAAGATTGCCGCCGGGAAAGCGATTGAATTTTTTCCCAGTATATACATTCTCTCCTCCTTACCCGCAGTTATAAAAAACGGGCAAAATGCCGAAATTTATTACTCTAGGTCATTGAATTGAGTGGTCCCTCCTTTGAATTCTACACAAAGAAGCGAAAAAATGCGAGTCCTATCCGTGCAGCCGGGGCCGGATCACTCCTTTGGAAACAAAAAATTTGCTTATTTTTTAAAATTTGTCTATCTTACACTCGCTCATGTAATCCATGTTCGATTTTTAAACTGATTAAATGAACATCAGTCTTGAGGAGGTAGGAGGATGAACACTATTGAGAAAGCATTGATGCATGCCTTGTTCCTGCATCTGCATCACAACATCGACAAGGCGATTGACTTTGAAGCCGTCGATGCCTTGAATAAACAGGTCGGCAAGATTTTCCCCGGTGCTCTGGTCGTCGGGCCTGGAGATGACGCGGCTGTCTTTCAATTTCCTGACATAGAGGGAACGTTTGTGGCCAAGATGGAGAGCCACTGCTCTCCCTGTGTGCCGAGACCCTATGACGCTGCCGCAACCGGAGCCGGCGGAGCGATGCGTGATGTCCTGGCCATGGGTGCGCGGCCGATCTTTCTCTTGAATTTCATCGGGACACGCCCTCTCCATGAAAAGGTCATCGTCGGGCCCTGCGGGTTTGAAGGAAAATGCACCTGCGGCAAGTGCATCGAGATGACGAGCAAGGAGAGGGTCGATTTGATGGTCAAGGGACTCAGAGATATGTGTAAAGCCATGGACGTCTTTATCATTGGCGGCGGGTTTTCGACCTCGTTCTCTGATATCGTTCCGGCTGTCGTGGTCTCTGTGATAGGCAAGTTGGTCACTGCACAGCCTCTGACAAAACCGGCCAAATCAGCCGGGGACAGGATCATACTCATCGGAGAAACCAGCAATGACGGCAACGATACTCTCTACCGGGCAGGGCTTGTGCAGGAGATGAGGCCTGCCGTGGCTCTGTTTGAAGAGGAACGGAAGGTCATGGAAGCCACCCTGGCTGCATTCCGGACGGGAAAGATCAAGGCCTGCTCTGATCTGGGAGCAGCAGGTATCGGTGCGGCTGTTTGCGAGTCCGCACGGTACGGCGGATTCGGCGCCAAGGCAGATCTGACCAACGTCCCTCTCAAGGTTGCCGGCTTGACTCCCGAAGAGATCATGATTTGTGAGACCCAGGGCAGGATGGCTGTCCAGGTGGAAGAAAAGGATGTCGATGAAGTGTTGACCGCGGTCAGGTCCAAAGGAGTGAAAGCAGAAATGATCGCCGAGATTAACGACGATGACAAACAGGTGTTCGAATACAAGGGCAAGACCATAGCGGTCATCCCCAACCGGCCTTCAGAGGAAGATTTGAAAGAGCTCCAGAGGAAGAGCTGACATGTCCGGAAAACAGCCCAAGTCCGAGTATGCCCAGGCCGGTGTGGATTACACGAAAATCGAGCCGTTCAAGATGGCCATGGTTGATGCGGGGAGGCGGACGCTGAATTTTCCCAACAGGAGAGATGTCTATATCGAGGAAGAAAGCCTGGGGCTGCATGGCGTTGTTTTCAGATACCGGGGCACCAGGCCCCATCTGTGGTGCATGACTCAGGAAGGCCTGGGCAACAAGAACTGGATCGCTGAGTGGATGTATCAGCATGCAGGCACCGGAAGGACGTACTATGAGGGCATCGGGATCGATACGGCCTTGATGGCTGCCAACGATGTGATCTGCCAGGGCGCCCTCCCTGTGATCTACACGGATGAGGTTGCGGCTGGCGACAGTGAGTGGTTCATGGACGGACAGCGAAGTCGTGACCTGGCTGAGAGTTTCTACAGAGCATGTGAGATGTGCGGGATGGCCCTGCCGGCCGGGGAGTCCCCTGCGCTGCGCTATCTCATCAGATCTGAACCGCCTGTGAAGAGCGCTCCCTCTCTGTCCGGGTGCGTGACCGGGATCGTCGCTCCCGCAGAGAGGATGGTCACCGGAGAAAAGCTGCGTGTCGGCGACCACATCATCGGCGCGACGTCATCCGGGCTCCACTCCAACGGGATTTCCCTGGTGATAAAGCGGGCCTTGACCCTAAAAGACAAGTTTCTCCATCGACTGCCGAACGGGATGACCCTGGGAGAAGAGGCGCTCATTCCCACCCGCTCCTATGTGGGGCTTGTCGAGGCCCTGCTGGAGGACAATATCGAGATACACTCTTTACTCGGCGGCACAGGCGGAGGGATCTCCAAGATTGCCTTCGATAAGAGGCCGTTCACTTACCGGATTAAAAAGTGGGTGGAGGATATTCCGCCGCTTTTTCAATTCATGCGGGAGCTCGGTGTGAGCCTGGAAGACTGCCTCACCACCTTCAACTGGGGAATCGGGTTCTACATCTTTGTGCCTGAAGGAGAAGTCGAGCGGACATTCGAGGCAGGCAGGAATGCCGGATACAAACTCCTGGACCTGGGGCAGGTCGAAGATGGTGAACGCTGTGTGATCTTCGAACCGGAAAAATTGACGCTTCCCCCTGTCGAGTAAGCCGGTTTTTTCCCGAGCCGCACATTCGTACGCCTCGTTTGAATGGATCAAGAAACTGGCTCGGAAAAGATAATCGCGAAAGAGCTTATAATTGAATTTGGAAGTTGACTCTCTGTTGCATTGCCTCTGATTCCATTCAATTAAAAAATAATCATTTTTTTTAAAAAATAATCATATCTGCTGACAACTATTTCTACGGTTATTCCGTATATATGATACAGGGAGAAACGAATGAAGGAATTAACCTTGTCCGAGATCATTTTTATGCTGGCGATCTGGCGCCTCGAAGAAAGCGCCTACGGGGTGACCATCCGAAAGCACATTGCCCGGGTGACAGGGAAAACTTATACCTACGGCACTCTCTATAGTGCTCTAGACCAGCTGTATAAAAAAGGCTATGTGATAAAGAGTGCCGGTCCGCCGACGCCTGAGAGAGGCGGGAGGAGCAAGATATTTTACCGGCTATCCCCGGAGGGGATAGGGGCTCTGAATGCTGCCCGTCAGCTTCAGAAAGAGATATGGAAAGGAATCCCGGAATTTTTTTTGGATAAGGCCTGAAAGAAATGAATCCTGAACATCCCCAGCCTCCCCGATTAGCCATGAGAATCCTCAGGCGCATGGCTATTCAGGGAGAAGAATTTTCGGCATTAGGCGATCTTGAAGAAGAATACAACGAGATCGCCAGGGATAGAGGTGCGGATAAAGCCAAATCCTGGTTCTGGCTGCAGACCCTTAAGGCCATCCCGGGATTCACAAAAAATAAAATCTACTGGAGCGTGCAAATGTTTAAAAACTACCTGAAAATCGCTTTACGGAATATCAAAAAACATAAAGGCTACTCCTTCATCAATATATTTGGACTGGCTGGGGGAATAGCCTGCTGTATTCTCATCTTTCTCTGGGTTCAGGATGAGTTCAGCTATGACAGGTTTCATGAAAACGGCGACAATCTCTACCTGGTCGGGACACATCTGCGCCTGGGCAATCAGACATCCACATCCAGCGGGACTCCCCCCGCCCTCGGGCCTGCCTTTAAGGAAGAGTATCCTGAAATCGTCAATTCTGTCCGCTTCTGCAACGGACCCCACGCTCTGATTTTCGCTTACGGCGAAAAAAGATTCAGAGAATATGTGGAAGCGGTTGACGGCTCACTTCTTGATATGTTTACCTTCCCTATGATCCAGGGGAACCCCAAAACGGCCCTGACAAATCCCTACTCGCTCGTGATGACACAAAGGATGGCTCAGAAGTACTTTAATACTGAGGATGCTCTCGGCAAGATCATCCGTGTTGAAAACAGGTATGATTTTGAAGTCACGGGAGTACTCAAGAACATTCCGCGCAATTCCCTCCTCCAGTTTGATTTTCTTGTCCCGATTCAATTTCTTGAAGAGCACTGGAATGAGCCGAATCATCTCGACACCTGGTACAATCTTTCATTCACAACATTTGTCCAGCTTCGCGAAGACGCCTCCCCGAAGGAGGTTGAAGAAAAGACTGCCGGGCGCATAAAGCAAGGACATCCTGAAAATGATGTCACCCCCTTCCTCAGGTCTTACACGAAACTCTATCTCTATGGGCTGACCGGGAGAGGCCGGATTGCAAGCGTCCGAATGCTTTCTCTGATCGCGGTATTCGTGCTCCTTATCGCCTGTATCAATTTCATGAACTTGACGACTGCCCGCGCTGGAAACCGGGCCAGGGAGATCGGCATGCGCAAGGTGACCGGAGCTTTGCGCTGGGACATCATCAAGCAGTTTTACGGAGAGTCCGTCCTGATGGCATTTCTCTCTCTTGTTTTTGCGGTTCTTCTTGTCATTTTTCTGCTTCCTGTTTTTAACAGCCTGACCGGGAAAGAATTGACCTTGGACCCCTCTCACAATCTGAGTTTGACTCTCGGGCTGCTGGGAGCCACCCTGCTGACCGGTCTTATCGCCGGCTCCTACCCCGCACTGTTCATGTCGTCGTTTCGACCCGTGAAGATCATGAAGGATGCTTCTGGTATCGGGTCAAAAAGCTCGCTTTTCAGAAAAATTCTGGTTGTCCTGCAGTTCTCCATTTCCGTCGCTCTCATCATCCAGACTCTCGTTGTGTACAAACAGCTCAATTATATGCGCACCAGAGACCTCGGGTTCAACCGCGAACACCTCGTCTACATCCCGGTGAACGGCAGCCTCGGACAACACTATGAAGCCGCCAAACAGGAGCTGCAGCAGGTCCCGGGCATTATCCACGCTTCACTCACGTCCCGGACACCTTTGCTTTTCGGATCGAGTGGAAGCGGCTGGGATTGGGATGGAAAAAGTCCGGAGATCGACCCCATGATCCGCTATTTTTGTTGTGATTTCGACTTTGTCAAAACATTTGAAATGAAAATGGTTCAGGGAAGGTTCTTT
>Ga0224501_10002790_pt1 | contig 13739 bp, 11 predicted proteins | sample SF_Oct11_sed_USG_4_FD_169105 | JGI IMG/M metagenome (GOLD analysis project Ga0224501, IMG submission 169105) | Sediment microbial communities from San Francisco Bay, California, United States - SF_Oct11_sed_USGS_8_1 | ecosystem: Environmental > Aquatic > Marine > Sediment | place: USA...
GGGCCGAGGTGTTCCGCAACGGTGACGCCTGCTCTAGACGCAACGGATACGTGTGTCAACTGAGACGTTAGTTGATTACGCGCGCACCTTTCCCCTGGATTCCTTCCCTTTGTTATAGTTGTTAAAATCTAGGGTACCGCCATTCAGTTTGATGACATTGACAAATGAAGTGACTCACTGATGGGTAGTACGCTATAATTCTAGCCTGCCATAGCCAGAACCGTATCCCACCTCCATCCCATTCCCTGGAATTTTATGTATATGATATGTCATTAAAATACCACTCAACTCCTGCATATTGGAACTCTCACACAGCCTGCCACTAACCACTCTCTCAGTGAATGGCATAGCTGTCCTTCGAAAGTGGTCCTAATTTGCATTTGGTAGGGTTCTGAAGACCAGGACATGAATGTGGTCAGCAAAACACTGACAAAACAAGCCAGCAGCTTCTCTCGGTATTTGATCTTCACTGTCTTTAGTGAGTAACCTCTAAGGGGTTGTTAGGATCTGTTCAGTGGAATTGGGTGTTATTTAGATATGAGTCTATGAGTAGGCCTTGCTGCTGCGGAACTGTTACAAGCTTACAATCGCAGAGCTACAGTACAAGGGTATATTGGCAGACAATCACAGTTTCGATCATCCATCATCATTCATGAGAATAGGCTTACCCCCAACTGACCACAACACCCAGAATACCAGTGGGTTGTGCAATCACTACCCTTTGTTAATTCAGAAATTTCCGGCGTGTTTGGTGTTTTTGTGTAATTTGCTAAACAAGCTAGCACAACAACTAACTAATTACAAGCCATCATGGTCTTTAGCGAAAGTTCACCCAGTCTGTAATGTTTTGGAAACAGTTGCTAGTTTTCTCATTTAGGCGCCCTTCGCCCGTTGACCATTGAACAATGATCATAAAGTTATTGGTGCGCAAATTGTCTTTGATTACCATAGAAAAATTTTCTGTTTCAAATGTCCCCACATTTGTTGCTACGAAGTTACTTCAATTACATATATATGTGTACAGTACACACTAGATTGGTCCCGACTTTCGTGAAACAAGCTTTACGCGCATTCTTCACCCTGAAGATAGCTTGCACCACAATCTCAAGTGCCTCATTAGCATTGCTATGGTCTGGTAGTTAAAAGATAGCGCAGAGTGCGTGGGTACATGGGGGAGTCCATCCAGAGGCTATTTATGGGTTCTAAGTCTATGCATGGTTGTAATTCAGAGTTCGACTGATAAACGCAGGCATCCGAACATTCCCTGTATTAGGGATTGTATCTGTGCTGGATTGTAAACATAAGCTTGCATAGAGTGCGTAGGTGGCACGCTACAGTCAAAGTTGTTCAATGAGCTCTAAGCAGCCTGTTAGTGGCTGTATGCTTGGGGATACACTTCAATACTAGAACTGAGCAGAAAAGTACAGTTCAATGTGAGGTCAACTATGAGTTTCTCTATAGGCGGAAAAAAGACAAAGTTTTCTGGCCCAATTTTGTGTCGCCTAGTCGTAAATCACACCTTTGACCTGACTGTTTTACTGATTAATGAAGCCTTGAAAATAAGCCCCCATAATAAGATGTGATCGGCATAATCACCGACCATTTTGTTGTTGTTTCCGCGCATTGCGTTCTATAGCTCTAGTGATGATAACTTGTTCCTGAGTTTGTACTTATCCAAAATTGCACAGGTCTCTACTGTACCTCTGCCATAACTGATTACATTTGAAGACTTGCGTAGGTGTGCTGGTTAGCTGTATGCGCGGCTGCACAGCGTAATATCATTGGATGTCTAGTAGGTGATATTGATTGAGTTGAGTAGAGAGGAGGTGCCATATAGCCGAGCACCTAGTTACCATTCAGTCATCACTCTGGCTGCCGTGCCGTTTTGGCTGCTCTGGGATTCTTGCCGCACATTCTCTGGATATAGCTTCTACCTAGGTGAGCGTTAAGTGTGTGATAGCTGATGCCTGGTTTGAGTCGCCTCTCTGAACTGGATGATCGACGCCGGAAGAGCATCCTGTATGGTTGGTGTTACATATTGAACAGTGTACATGTAAATTTACTGTTTAGTTCAACAGTGTCTCATGCAATTGTACGGCAGAAGTGCATGATTACCAATTGGTGATGGTTTATGGTGTTCATAGTAAATGAGCCTGGTCAGTTGTTGGGTAATAAAACTTTGTCACCCTGGTTGAATCACTATTTGAAGTTACACAATCACAGTGGTGTGCGGGACAGTTTCCATGGTTTACATATGGGGTGTAGGTGATGCTGGTAACAAATTGACAGTATTTCCGTGTTGACTATAGATTTTACACAAGAGAATCAGCATGCTGTGGTTTCCACCAGCTGCTTCTTCTCTGATGCTGCTGATCTGTATGATTAAGTGCTAACGTAGGTGCTGCTATTTACTTCAGGATCCAGTGTCACGATATCGCGGGTACGCATTTCAGAGCCGTAGTTGGTCAATGTCAGCCCGTCCCAGTCATTGATTGGACTGAAACTGATCAATAGGACTTTCTATGCATGCAAAAATGTCGGACTAAGACAGATCTTCAGTTTAGCCTATCATTTCCTGTCTGGACAGAACCAGTGGTTATTATTATTAGTAACAATGGCTGCCAGTTTCCTCGGCATTTATTTCGCTGATTTACGAAAAGTCTTTGTCGCACATTGAGACCTAGTAACGCGCACCCACCAGTGTAACACGCACACACACAGCATACAATTTACAAAACGGATTAACCAGACCTGGCATAGCATGTAAAATACAGTAGTTACTGCGAATTGGAAAATCCGAACCAGTTGAGGACTTGAGGCCGGTATTGGCAGCATTGAAGTGCCTGCTGTATTTGCCAAATTGACCATGTGTTGCTATTATGTCTAAAATGCTGTAGATAAATGGATTCTCTCCTAATTGATGAAGGGATGAATGTATACAATTATTCAGCTGAGGAAGATTCAAAAGAATAGTTTTGGTAAACCTCATTGTTAGCTATAAGTTCTAGTGTGGTAAACTACATTTAACAACTAACAGCCATACGATATGATATGGTAGATGGACTGAACTTGGAGTGGACTAGCTAAATTCTCATTGGTCGAACATGGTTAATTCAGACGGTTCCGCTGGGTGTGGCATACAGTTGATTGGGCTCTAGTCGGAACTACTGCGTGGGCTAATGTAACTGCATATTGGTTTGCCACTGGGAATTGTCAGACTTCGACGTAATCAATTTCCTTTTTGAGCATCCTACCCCTGCTATTGTTTTTAGTATTGAACAGGTCATCGGAATTGATTCGGCGAATATGTGTTCTCAGTATCGATTCCGCTCTACGACTTGTCTGTAAACCCTGTAAGCCTATATCTCCTCTATCATACTTTGGTCTCTTTCTTCGTCGGCTATCCTTCCTGGCTATAAATTGGCTTTGTGGAAGGAGCTTTGAACCACAGAAAATCAATACAGCTAGATGTGGTAATGGTCTAATAGTCATCCCACTGGTCTTGGCGGGAGCCCTCAATCACCGAGCCAAATTAGCAGCACTTTGCTCTCCCACCATTAGTTCACCTTATTACTGCTCTTGGGATGGGTGCTCTATCTCCTGCTTAAAGGAAAATAGCTCACTGGCTTGTCATCTACCTGTATGTGCTACATAGATGTCTCACCACATTAACTTGTGAGCAGTGCACTAATGTTATTGCAAATCTTTCAGAGAATTCTGATTGTGACAAACTGTATTAATATCAACAGCATAAGTGGCATATTAGCATCAGAAATAAAATAAATCTCAAATTAGTTATTTTTATATTGTTATGGTCAGTCATGATAGCTCAGTGGAATAGCTCACTGTCTGTCCTCCCTGTGGCCCAGGTTCAATTCCCAGCCACGGCGGAGTATTTCAAGGGATTTTTCCCGGGCTGATCACACTCCGCCAACCTGTCCTGAGTCACCGTGGCAGAAAATGGCTCAATCTCCCCTCAATGACACCACACAACCTGTGGACGGCGAGAAGGAAGGTCAATGTCCAACCGTAGATAGAAGATGGCTGAATATATATATTGTTATAAATTGTAGTCTGAGGTTGGCGTTTTTAGTCTCGGATTAGTTAGACAACTAAATGAGAATCTTGTTGCAGTGTGAGACCCACTTTTCCTTTGAAAGCTGCAGTCCTAATTCGGAAACCTTTTGCTATGGCAGGTCTATGTTGCAATACAAACGTACGCAATTCTCTTACTAGTATTCAGTCATGCAGAACAGGGTTGAATGGTGTCTTTTCTGCTTTAGATGTATCAGAGGTGTAACAGGATCTAACCTAATCCCCAGGGCTGTCACTGCTGGTGAGTCTAATCTATCATTTATATCCCGCCAATTATCCTTACATTGTGCCTCAGCCATGTGTAGCGCCCTCCTCCATTATCCATCCAGGACGGACTACACCAATGCTGCCCGTCATGTTTTTATAGGTCTGTGTGTGTCACCGCTGCCGATACAATTCCGCCATTCATGCATGGTACAACACGTCCACCGCCCAGTTTTCTTCTAAATATATCACCTAACTCTGTCCATTTTATCGGTTCTGAATGGCCATGGCACAAAATCAATCCCGGCCCATTCTCGATGCGGTTCAGTTAAAGGTTATATTCCATTTTCACCGAAAAGACCAGTTTGTAGTAATTGTTCTGAGCTAGACTTTCTCCTTGGTCTGCAACCTAATCAGGCGAATCTCCTGCCCGCCCGCATAAATTTGGCTCGTTTAACTTAGGAGGCCTGGCTCGTGGTAGCATGAGTAAAACGTGGCACAAAAAATGGAACAATGTAATTCTATATCTCAAGTGTTGCGGCCCTGTCAACGCACTCATTGGTTTGGTATTTCTGTTTGAAGGCTCTGATGAGCATCATATCATGATGGATGAGTCAGAGCGTGGCTTTGGTCTATCACCAACGGCCCAGTCCGATGATGAGATGAAGGAATCTAGTCAAACGTCGCCACCTGTACCGAGTATAAAAATCGAACCCCCGTGCGATATGACTGACATATCGGTGGTCACTGAAGGAGAAGACTCGTGTTCGCAGCCGTGGAATTCTCTTTCGCCGAGTATGAGTCCGAGTCATCGACCGGTCGACTTGCGCAACCAGCCTGGTAATTATAAGAAGAACCTCACCGCTCGTTTTCTGCAGCAGGGACACAGCGAGGATGATGGCTACTACCGGTCATCAGACCCTGAGCTGTGCCAGCCGGAAGAGAAGCGCTCACGCAGCCTGGATCGCGGACTTGAGTGGGATCCAGCCGAAGTGCAGCCGCTTGACCTCAGCACCAGTCTCAGTCGCTCCAGTACGGACCTACGCACAAAGTTTGAGGCCAGAGCGCGCAAAATGCATAGACGAAAATTATCTGACAGCGAGGAAAACATAAGTCGTGCTGATTCGTTGCTCCCAGGTCCGACGGCTCATTTGCTGTCGATGCAGCGATTAAGTCACAGTGAGAGGCAGCTCAGCAGCGCGGAGCGAGCGTGTAGCCCTCCGAAAAGTAGTAGTTTCAGTCAGTCAATCTCGAGCAGTGGTGACGGGGATTCAGACCCACATGGCGACCAATTGGCTGCACTCTCGAGTCCTCGGCCCAAGTTTATGCCTCTACCACCCATCGGTATGATGTGCAACAGAGCGCCCTCCGCTAGCTCAACTGATGGTAGTATGGATATGGACAAAGAGCCGGGGCCTGCATTCCCATTCCTCTCCCCGGCCATGAATCCAGCCAACATCCTCGCTCAGCTACCAGACGGCCCGTTCTCTATCCCGGGTATCAACATGGCCGCCTACATGGAGTGGCAACAGATGCAAACTCGTGTTAATCAAACGCTTGTTAATCAATGTCCAATTTGCAAACAGACTTTTCCTGCTTTTGACAATATGGCGAAACACGTTGCCAAGCATCTACCTACTGAAGTCAAAACAGACAACAATAACCGCGTTCACATGTGCAAGGTATGTGATCGATCGTTCTCGCGTTCCGACATGCTAACCAGGCACATGAGACTGCATACTGGCCTAAAACCGTATGAATGCAAGGTTTGTGGGCAAGTCTTCAGTAGAAGTGATCATCTCAATACGCACAAAAGGACACACACTGGTGAGAAACCATATCAGTGTCCGAAATGTCCCTACGCCGCCTGTCGCAGGGATATGATCACTCGACACATGCGAATACATACGACTGGCGACACAACCAAAAAGCGGAGGAGGCTTGGTATGCTTCATTTCAAGGACAGTGCGTCTGGCTCCAGTGTCGAGAGTTCTGACTCAGTGCCCAGTCGCGGTAGTAATGGTAACAGCTTCGACAGCAGCTTTGAAGGAACAGAATTCAGATGGGGATCTAGACATCTACTGGATCCCAGCGATCTGATGAGAAGCCAGGGTGGAAGTAAAAGCTGGTCTGCGCCTAACTCATTCGATATGGGGGAGACGCGAAGTCGTGGAAGTGGAGCCTGGTCATCTCTTACCAGTGCTGACAGCACGGAGAGTGAAACTCATCCGCACGCGAGTAGTTTTGATAATGGTGATCTTATCGTCTCACCATCGGCTCCGTCGACGGTAGTTTTCAACTCGCCCCAAAGACTGTCGCCACCAGGGCGCAGTGAAGGTCGCGTGTCTCCTTTGCTTGTTAGATGCTCGCGTCCCAGCCTGGTTAGACAGGATGCTAGTTTGGATGATCTCGCTGGTCGAACTAAAGCCATGCCGTTCTCAGAATATCAGGCCAAATATCGTTCATCAGAACTAAATAATAGTATGGATTATGCAGATACAGACAGTCAGTCAGCTGAGTTTGTAGATAGTCCTCGGTCAGTGGCATCCCCTCTCAGTGATACAGCTGTTAATCAGAAACTCAAAGTCAGCTCTCCCCATCATCTCCCTAAACAGGCTAGTCTCAGCGATGAGCTAAATCTACAGAAGTGCGCTCTCAATGAATAGCGCACACTCAGCCCCCCCCCCACCTGTACAGAAAATGGCGTGCATTCAAGATACGTGTTGCTTATATTTTTTTAATCATACTTCAGAGGACCTGTTTTATTTTATAAAAATTTCTGGACTGCTTTAAAATGGTGCGAAGTGACATAATATTAGAAAATTGCTAAAATTTAACCCGAAAAAGTATTTTTTTGTATCACAAGTTTGCGTCTATATTTTCACATTGTGATAAGTTTTGTTAGTATATTTTTATACTCTCGCTCGATGCCATGTACATAGTGCTGTACCTACCTTGCAGCCTTCGCGCTGTGGTACTTTTGATGTGCAATGTAATGTTATGATATTGTTTGCATATTGGGAGCCTCTACCTCCTATAAACCAATCAAATATCAGCTGTTGTTAAAAAATCTCTAAATAATAACTGAATTTTGTGCCAATGTTTTCAAAAATGAAAATGCTACCGCATCACTACTTCAACGTTAGTTTTGTTGCCAGATTTTTCAGTAATGTCCGACTATTTCGAGTGGTCGATGTGTGCTTTCGGTCTGAATAACTACAAATGATTAGTATCGGCTTAGCTTAACAAACCACGGCTTAGCATTTATCACCATAATCGCCGTTACACTGAGACTATCTGCGGATATCCGGGTAGGCAGTTTGCCTTGGTTGGAATGTTAGTGTGGGAAGCAGGTTGCAAAGATTCGCACAGCTGTCCCAGAAGAGAACAGCTTTTGGCGTAGGCGGGGTTGCATCATATATTGGCATCTGTTGGCAAAATATCAATGTATAGAGTTTATTGCAGTAATGTGAGCGACCAGGGATTGAGCAAGAACAAAAAATGAACTAATAAAACAGAAACCTGCCCAAAACAAGAAAATAAAGTTCAAGTACTATGTCCCAATGGTAATTTGGGACATGACCAATAGCAAATCAAGCATGCAGCCATTGAGGCCAATAATTTTATGCACGAGCATCTGCGCGGGGGCGTACATTAATTTTTAAAAACAGTGTGGCAATGTTTCGGTCTGGGTCCGAACAGCATGTTTATCTCAAGATTCTGGTATCGTTTCGAGTCCGGTCGTATTGGGCCATCACGACTATGGTCATAACACTGTTGGTTTCTCTCTATCCCTCTCACATCTGTCTGGAAGCTGCAACAGATACTCATTTTTCACGCTCATATTTAAGACTAGAAACAAAGTGAGTATAATTGTTTAATTTTACCTGGATAATAGGTGCATTCAAGTGATCGGGTTTTTAGAAAGCGTGCCTGAAAAGTGCGTTTTGAAAAACCATGTACATGTATTTCAGCTGAGTCTGAAAGTGAATTCGATCAAGCGAACAGAATTCTGTGCCTGAAATTGGGCGTGCTAGTTTATACTTATACTGTCAATGTTATCAAAATGTCAAGACTATCGATCGGTTGCTTATTCCAGGGTCACTTCATGGGTCGTTTTGTTGTTGCGAAACAGACTGCACAATTTTTTGTCCTTAGACGCGTAAGATGTTGAGAGAGGACAACTCTGATGCGCCTGAAACTCCTTGCGTTTTTTAACTGCGCCTTCTGTTCGCATGATGACATTTGAAATCTTTTGTCTGCGTCTGATCGAAATCAGGCCAATACGCGAATATGAATTACCTGTTGCCGTCACAGGGGTGTTTACACGAGCGATATCGCTGTCTGTGCCGCTGTTTGTGCTGCTCTAAGGAGCGTCAACTTCCACCAATCCAGTGGCACAGTAAGCCGACGCTGCATGCACTTTTTTCCAAGCGTCACAGGCGCAGAGACCAATCAGAGCGTCGATCTTATTTACTTCAGATAGATTTCCGCTTTTCGTGTTTAAGTCGAGGCCAAACTTTGTAGAGCGGTCGATTCGAATCTGCGGCGTCATTGGTTGTCGCTTGACTGATGCTGAAGAAATAGCGCTTGCTGGATCGGCATTTTGTCGCTCAGAAGCTGACGCTCACTTGACGGCCATTTTAACGGTTTTTAAGTGGCAACCGGGCGATTGTCACTCGTGCAAACCCCACTTTAAATAGGGTGGCCAAGTTCTTGAGTCAAACAACAAATAAAATGGTGTTTAATTTCCAGAGAAATATACAGTAATCCTGCTATAGTTACCTGGACGCATCTGCGTTTTTCTGAGCCTGACTGTGTTCTCTCGCCCTGAGCTCTGATAGCACTTCTTGACTTCGAATTGTATCATTAGAAATCATCTAAAATTGAAGCTAGACTCTTTGCTTATCCAACACAAAATTAATCCCATTCACTTGTATTAGCTTTGAATAATGCCAATGAACTGGCTGAGGAACTCGAGGTAACTTACCATAAAGTAAACATTGGCCAATCTCCGGAAAACTTTAGTATTGAGCTGTTTTTTAATTTTATGCAAAAAATATTTTGATTTCGTGAAACAAGCAAACTGCAAAGGCAACAAATTGTTTGTGGTTATATTGTCTTGTTGTTTGAAGAGTGTACCAGATGGTAAGATATCATGCACACGGACTACAGTCTACATCCATGGGTTGTATCGTATCCATATCTAACGTATTTTATCATTCAATCTATCCCTGATCATAAATTGTATGAATCTATGCGCGCATCGTGGATGAACGGTTGGGCGGCTGGCATACCTCGCCTTGAACAACAGGTGCTCCACGGGGTCGACACTGCCTTCCTCGCTCATTTATCCTTGCTCTCCGGAGAACTTCGTTATGGTAATTTGTTCCCATTTTGGGAGATGGTATGCACAATAACGGGTGACAGTAGGCCCTTTCAACTGACGTCGACTCAGTGATCAGTACATGAACGTTAGAAATACTGTAACCGCGACACGATGGGCTAGCAGTCGTACGGTCAAACCTGCCTAACGGAAGCTGGCCGTTGCCTTTGGTGACCGGGCTAACGAGTTAAAACTGAGGTTTGTTGTACAATTAAATTATTATAAATGTAATTATCACGAATAGATCATATTATTTTCATATAAAAAGAAGGTTCGCTAGAGTTTCAAACATGCGAGACGCGTTTAATTTTTAACTCGCTTCGGTTTTGAACGCGGATGCTGCGCGCTGCGTCAATGAAAAGACCTGACTCCGCGCATCAATGCATGTGAGTGGAAAATTCTAAGTGATTCTAACGAAAGATTGGTCGAGTATTTCTTCTTTGTCCCGCTCATTCGTATTCAAACGTCGCCATTGTGAAACCAGTGTTTTTAGGAAGGACATCCAATTGTCAGGAAAGCGAAAGATCATTTAAACAAGGTTTATTTTTTGAAAATTGACCCAACTTCTGTTCGTAACTCGTTCTCATTCGCGGTGCTGGCAACGCGTTTTCGCCCCCTAGTTTTGTTTTTTGATTTCACGTGTTTGTAATTGCTGACGAATGCCTCATTCTGTTATGTCGAAACTTGCTGTTCCACTAGGGATTTAAACTACCATACATAGTCTTTGCCTATTTTTCCGTGTCGTGTGTGCTCAATTATGATTTACAAATTACTGGGAAAAATTCTCAATTCAATCGAACTCAGTCATGAGTCAAGTCTAGTACTAGTACTGGTCGGCTGTTGAGTGCTGAGTTTTGGCTAACTTTTCAAATTTCAATTCGATGGTGTCGCGCACATGGATTCTTAACTAATGAGCGCTCGGCAAGGAAAAGGATTGATTTTCTTAAACAATTTGACTTTCTATCCTACTCTGCCTGCTCAGTCTAAACCCTTAACTGGTTATTTTGCTGTATCAGTATCAGTATGAATCATTGCGTTTGAATGGCTTGGCCTATCACCGTCACTGTTTAACAAGTGTTTTATTTTTACCATTCATGATTTAAAGCCTGACTCCTGAACTGCTGTTGACTTCTTCACTTTCTTATTTTGCCCTGGTTCTAATTTTACGCTCGTCATTCATTCACTAAAGGTACTTATTCTCTATTGGCAGCTTAAAGAAGATCAGACCTGCGAGATGGTAATGGATGTAACTCCGAGTCCCCAGTGCGTTGGACGGGAATTCGTTCGACAATATTATACCCTACTCAATGAAGGTCCTCAGTATCTACACAGGTGAGGTTTAAACTCATTAGATTACCCTGCAAGCATCCTAGCTGCCTTACCAATGCCAGACCAATTTAATTTTGATTTTCATTTCCAGATTTTATAGTCATAACTCGAGCTTCATCCATGGCGGAGTCGAACACCCTGGCGAGGAACAAGCACCGGTAATTGGGCAATCGGTAAGTGTCCACAATCAAACCTAGTTGATAATAAAGTGACATTTAGATGTTGGGTTTACTCGGTTGTCCAAAACATGTTAGGTAGACCATTTTACATGTACTATATATATATATTGTAGAACATTCACAAGAAGATTATGGCTCTGAATTTTAATGACTGTCACGCTAAGATTCGTCAAGTTGATGCTCAGGCTACCATTGGCACAGGCGTTGTTGTTCAGGTCAGTGTTCCCCTAGGATCTTGTCTGACAGGCAATACAAAAACATCTTGTCTCATGGTTCCACAGTGGTTTTGTTCGACTCTTAACAAATCGGTCTGATGTGGAGAGGAGACAAGCAAATGTCAAAGTTGGGTATGTCATGTTGCAGCTTTTCATACTGTAAACAATGAACGCATTTTCTCAACCAACCTCGTCTCAAATATTTTCCAGGTGACTGGTGAACTATCCAACAGTGGACGCCCTATGCGCCGATTCATGCAGACGTTTGTGCTGGCTCCTCAGACGCCTAATAAATACTATGTGCATAATGACATCTTTCGATATCAGGACGAAGTGTTCCATGATGAGAGTGAGGATGAGGATAACCCCTCGGAGATGCCTGGTATGAAATCCCCTGTATTGTGTACTATAGTTGGCTGTCCTCATATTGAGAATGTGCTTCATTATCATAGGTGAACAAATGATGGGAGAAAAACTCGATGCATTATCTTTGTTTTCAGTCGAGGCAATGCCCGTGGAGCCTGCTCCAGAGCCCTTCTACCCGATGTCCCAACCAGAGCCGGTTGCTCAGCCGGAACCGGTTGTCGTCGCTCCCAGCGAGCCAATTGTCTCTAATGGTGTTCATGAGGAACATGTGCCTGACTATTCTGAACCAGCCCCGGAGGTGCCAGCCCCCGCTCCCCGAGTGGCCACCCCCGACCCAATACCCGAGGCTGAACCGGAACCCTTCCAAGGTAAGCCTGCATTGATCCTGATATAATGCTAGATACACAAGAAAACCACTGCGTAGTAATTGTTATCGGACAGTGACGTTATATTGGTAAAAATCCGCTTGCCAATCTGTCTTCGATTATAGAAGTCACCGAGACAGCTGTTCCTGCTGAACCCAAGAGCTGGGCTAATGTGGTGAATAAGAACGCTCCCAGTGCAGTTGCGGCAGCCCCTGCTGCAGCACCACCACCTGCTACCACTCCACCGGCCCCACCGACCAGCTTTCCATCTGCTGGGGAGCCAGCACGCGTGGAGAGGCCTTCTGCCAACCGCCCTCGTCCAGCACGGTAAGCCATCAGCAATATGTATTTATTTGCGACCGAAAAGTGACGTGCAAAGACAACTACCGCAGTACTTTCTCCCTTTACTTCCTACCTGACTGAATGTGGAACTTATCCTGTCAAGGTGAATGAGCTGTTGGTGGTTTTCAGAGCGGAGGGATTTGGAGCCCGACCTGATTTGGCAACGAAGGCGGATGATGGCAGTGGTAACGAGGGCGAGCCAAGACGTCCCCCGAGACCCAGCTATCCTGATAGCCAACAAGTGTTTGTTGGTAACCTGCCTGCCCAAGTCATTGATTTTGAGCTGAGGGACTTCTTCAAGAGTATGTATATTTGTATGACGGCAGTGTATGGTTGTACCTTGCTTAAATCCGATGTTGCCTGTGCTGACTGGAATGGTTGTTTATAGGTTTTGGTGGAGTGATAGAGGTGCGAATAAACAGAAACTCGAACAGCAAGGTGCCATTTGGATTTGTTGTTTTTGAGGACGAAGCTTCTGTGCAGCAAGTGCTTCTACAAAAGGTACGTTGTGTACCTTTCAGTGTTAATGCTACCAATTAATACAGTATCTGTGTCTGATTCCTCTATGGACAACTTGTCAAGCCTTTATGAAAATAAGGTTATTGCTCCCTCTTTGATGCGGTTTTAGGCAGGGTGATTGCTCTGACAATTAATACCTTTGTTGTTATAGAAGAACATAGAGTATAAAGGTCATAGACTGAATGTAGAGGAGAAAAAGACCAGGCGCACATTGAGTAATAGCCGACCACGTCGTGACGGACAGCGTCCACGAGCTCCCCCTGCCCGAAGTTTCAATCAGCAACGTGAAGATAGTGGCAATAGAGACAGGCCCAGGGACACAAACAAACCACCACCTAGGCGTGCGTAAAATAGACCACTTTCTGTGAATTGTACAAAATGAATAAGACGGGTTAGAATCATTTTTTCAGCATAAGCATTCGTAGACCCTTCATTTTGGAGTGATAGACATGCACGATACTATCTGGTTAATGGACTAATGAATGGATCTCTCTGTACATACTATTTTTGACCTTCGCGAGTCTTAACTGGAGTATTACCATTTGCTATAGTGGTAAATGGCTTCATTTGTCACCTTATGGTGCTGGTCGGTGACACTGGCCTAAGATATCTCTACTAGCCAAAACCCTGTGCGTGTGCTCCGCAAGTATTTTGAACACCCAAAATGCTGAATGGTAATTGTCTGGTGCTTTATAATAGTAGGCGCGTTTAAAATATACAACCGCTTGCCTCTAAAATC
>Ga0224501_10002791_pt1 | contig 13738 bp, 12 predicted proteins | sample SF_Oct11_sed_USG_4_FD_169105 | JGI IMG/M metagenome (GOLD analysis project Ga0224501, IMG submission 169105) | Sediment microbial communities from San Francisco Bay, California, United States - SF_Oct11_sed_USGS_8_1 | ecosystem: Environmental > Aquatic > Marine > Sediment | place: USA...
AGAAAACTCAGTAGTTGGAGTTTTCGAAAGAAAGGGTGGTGGAGAAGACTTGTCGAGAGATTAACGGAGCCTCAGTCTGATCTTGTCTATGTGCCACATCGGACGAAGAAGAGTTCACCTGAATTCGGAATGGGAGATTTGTTTGACCTATCGTCAGGACGAATGATCGGCAGTGATCTTATTGATCCCTCTGATCTGACATCCAAGTATCGGCCTTTAGTTCTCAAGGGGGCAGAGACCTCGTCAAGTCCGACAGGTGTACGAAGACTAGCTTTTGAAGGGCTTTTATCGCGATTTCTTGAATGGCTTATACCCTCACGGGCAATTTGGATCTTCTATCTGTTGCTTTCCGCACTGTTGATCTCTTCCGTGTACGTTGTTTGGACCTCTAATTTGGCTGGGTACACTTACTCAGAAGGAATGGGATATACGGTCGTGGTGGAGTATCCGGCAGTTGTATCTGCTGTAATAGCTTCTGTTGTGACGCTTTTCTTTGTGTGGCGCTGGCGGAAAGCCTCTCGAAAATTGCTTGAAAGACGTCCGGATGAGAAAGTTCTAATCTTTATTGTCTATGTAATTTTGGCTCTTCTTTACGGCTTTTATTTTGAAGTTATCTTGAACCCTCCAGCCGTTCCTGAAAGTTGGGTCGGGTCTTGGCTTATATGGACTAGATGGATGCTACTCCTTGCGATCCTTCTCGGGTTCGGGTACATCTGCATCCATCGTGAATGTGAAGTTGTCAACACGTATTTCTACGATAACAGCTCACGTACATCGAATGTTGCCAGAGTGTCTCCCTTTAAAGCGCCTGATGACGAGCCTTTTTGGTTGAAAGAGGAGAAAGTGAAGGCGTATTGGGTTCTGAGGTTCATGTACTTCTGGCGGTATGAAGTTGCGAAGATTCCGCACTCGGACTGGGAGCGCGTTGAAATCTGGGTCGACGCGGAGAAGGGCACTGTAAAGTGGGTCGTAAGTGACTATCACTACAGAGAACTCTGGTACAAGGTTAAAGAAGGGCTTCACCTGCTTTATGTGAATTTCTTCCTGAATTTCCATACACCTGTTCCCGTTGCTGACTTGTCTGAGGTTGAATCGGTTTCCCGTGTCTTTAGCCAACCTGTCAGAAGCTTGATCAAAACCATGGTAACGGGGAAAGGACCAGATACCATTGAGTATCTACGTGAGCCTTTGAAGACTATTCCCAAGAGTTGGGCGGACCTACATCCAGCGGATTGGATAAGTAGTTATGGGTTGCCGAATCTGGCAGCAGGTTTCTGTAGTCGACTGCCTTGGACCTACTGGCGATATCCTCATGGTCTTGAAAAGGCGGAAAGGTATCTCGAAGAACCTGCGGCGGTGCCGGAAGACCAGCCTGTTGTAAGCGTAGGTTAATAACTGCGATTTTTATAATGAATGTGCGTTGTGGAGAACATGGATGCTGCAGAGGTTCTAGGTGGAGTTTTTCTCTTAATCATTGGAGTTCTCATTGTTATCCCACTTCCAGTGGACGGGTGGATTTGGATTCCTCTGGACACTCCAATGGGAGAACTAGAGCTGATCATAGCGGGAGGCTTGATCCTCTTGGGGGTTTACCTTATTGTGGCTGGCCTCAGGTCGAAGAAGAAATCTCCAATGAGAGAAATAGTTGGGGGCGTGTGCCTAATTTTTTCATTTCTGATCTGCTTTGCTGGTTTGGCCACTGAAAATGAAACTTGGACTACCATATTTCTGATTCTTGGGATTGGCTTGCTGGTAATAGGATTAATTTTAGTTGATATAACGAAGGTCGCAAAGAAAGCAATGCCAAAATCCTAGTTACATCAAACATGGAGAGTGTGCCGTAAGTCACACAGAGCTGAGGCGGAGGGCATTACAAACAGTGTATATGGGGAGAAAACTTGCACTGGTCCTGTCTTTAGTTGTTCTTGTCAGCATGTTGCTTGTGGCACTTAGAATTCCGAAGGCGGAAGCAGATGGAACCGTTTACATCAGGGCTACTGGCGCAGTGGATGGCACGGATAAGATCCAACGCGACGGAGAGACCTACACTTTTACTGATAACATCTTTGATGAGATAATGATTGAGAAAGACGATATTGTGGTTGATGGGGCGGGTTACACGCTTCAGGGGGCAGATGTTTCTGATTCTAAGGGGGTATCTGTTTTCGGGAGGAACAACGTTACTATCAAGAATATGAGAATTCGAGGGTTCTGGTACGGGATTTGTGTGGGGGGCGTATTTGAGGAGCCCTCAACCAACATTGTAGTGTGTGGGAACGACATTAGCGAGAGCACCATACTTGGCATTGAGCTGTATCGGTCCTCGAACAACAGCGTATATGGAAATAATATCGTGGACAACGAGGGAGATGGCATCGCCCTTGAAGGGGCTTCAGGTAACAGCATCTATGGAAATAACGTTGCGAACAATTGGGGTGGCATAATGCTTGAAACGGCTTTGCTCCCTGATGTGCAGTCAAACCATAATTACATCTATGGAAATAACATTACGAATAATGAAGATTACCATGGCATTGGCCTTTTCGGGGCGTCTTTCAACGTTATCTGTGGGAATTATGTCGCAACCAATTGGTGGGGCATTGCTCTCAGCGGCTCTAATAACCTCATATATGGAAACACTATCTCCACAAATATTGATGTGGGCATTTATGCTGTGAATTCTTTCAACGATTCCGTCTATCATAACAACTTTATCGATAACGCGTTTCAGGCGATTGCTTATAATTCCACGTGGGACTGGGATGCTGGGTATCCTTCTGGTGGGAACTATTGGAGTAATTATACTGGAGTTGATTTAGACTATGATGGTATCGGAGAGGTTCCACATGAGATTGATGTGGGTAACATGGATTGCTCTCCTCTTGTGGGTCCGATTAATTTTTTTGATGCTGGCATTTGGGACAAGGCATATTATAGTGTTGAGGTCGTCAGTAACTCTTCTGTTTCAGACTTTCGGATTAGCCAGGCGGAAAAGACGATACGTTTTAAGGTTGCTGGTGTAACTGGTTTAGGTTTTTGCAGAGTAACCGTTCCAAAGGTTATTGTTGAAGACTTGTGGCAAGGCAACTACACGGTTTTAGTTGATGGAGAAGAGCCTCTAACTATGAATAACTGGACTGACTCAGATAGTACATACATGTACTTCGCATATCAACATTCCGAACATGAAGTGGTGATAATTCCAGAGCTTCCTTCAGCCATAATCCCGCCGTTGCTTATGGTCTTAACCATAATTGCTGTTCTTCTTAAGAAAAGAAGAGTTTTCATAAGCGATGACGGTTCATGAAGAAAATTTACGCTTTGGGGTATGGAAACTGGAAGAGACTGGAAGATTTTGTCAAATACTTGGAGCCTTTTGAGATCGATGTCCTTGTAGACGTTAGGCGGTTTCCGACGAGCAAGAATCCCGAGTTTAAGAGAGAAAACCTGGGGGTTGAGCTGCCTAAGTTGGGAATAAGGTATGTGTGTATTAGCGAGACCTTGGGAGGCTTCCGTAACGGTGGCTACAAGAAATATACTGGAACAGCAGGAAAGCTGTAACTGAAGCAGAGTTTCAAGAGTTTCTGGAATTAGCTGACTACATGAATCTTGACTTCAACCCAGTATAATGCTTGGAGAAAGGTGTGCGTGCCACTACCTGAAGGATTCAGGTGAGCACACCTGCATACGATGCATGCATTCATGCTTAGCAAACAGATGCGCGCACCTATAGCAAGTTTAATTTGATTGTTTTCTTCTCATCCTCAGTAATCCCATAAATTTCATACACCAATTCATCAATCTCGGCATCCGCTTTCTTCATTTCCTGTTCAATTCTTGTTCTTTCATCTGTTAGCTTACCGCTAACTTCATTAAGACGTTCGTTAAGGGAGAGCATTTTGTTCACAAGGTTCACGAAAATACTGTTGTCCACTTCAGCGTTTGGAAGTGGAATTCTTCCGAGATAGTGACTATCCAAATCCATAGTTCTTATAGCTTTGGAAAAGATGTAGCGATACGCATACCAAGAAATCAATTTGGAGTTCAAAAGACATAATAGAAATTCTAGAGAAAACTTTTTGTCGGTGGATATCGTGTTCTCAACAGTATCTACAGTTAGCAGACCTTGTTTGTCCAGAGCGGACATGATGATGATGTGGTCTTTAGGTTTTGTAACATGTGCAACAATTCGCTGAGACATTATTTTTGGTTGTTTTAGGAATCTTACTTTATCGTTATTAGGGTCTACTTTCTCTTCTGGCAGGAATTCACTACTCAATCTAAACGCATGGCGTGCTATGTTTTTGCCCCTTACAATAGGATACTTCGTATTTTCTTTAATCAGATATTTCTGAAATGGTAACCCTCTACTAGTCTTTGTTATATCTGAGAAATATCTTGCCTTCTTGTTCATCTTTATGAAAATCGAAATATCTTCTCGGTTACCGTGTAAAATAATAGAATCTGTTGAATCAAGAAACTCTTTATTGATGACTATGCTCTCGCTGGAAAGTATATCTTGCAAAAGATATTGTTTTAGTCTAGCAGATTTTTTCAGAATGACTATTATCTGTTCTAGTAAAACATCTTCAAAAGCTTTACTAACGTCCACAACTCTTACTAGATGTTCTTTAATCAACTCTCTCCCTGTTTTCCAACGTTGGCTAAAAGCTAAAGATTTTGGCACTATCATGCCGAGGTAACCATTTTCCTTCACTAACTCCAATGATTTTTCTATGAAGATTAATGCTGAATTTTTGTAAGATTTGGAGAACTTAAATTTCTTCGAAATGTATTTTCTCTCAATCTCGCTCAGTTCTGCTCCATACGGCGGATTTCCAATTATAACATCAAACCCACCATGCTCGATAATCTCTTTGAATTCTCTTTCCCATCTGAAGGCTTTATTGCCCGCAATTTTTATATCGTCAATCAAAGAATTGCCACGTTTGATGTTCTGCTCCAGCAGAGGTAGTCTATGTCCTCTTTCTGCAATTTTGAGCAAAAGGTTAAGTTGTGCGATTTCTACTGCTTGCTTGTCTAAATCAACACCGAAGATATTATCTTGCAACATCTTTGCCTTTTTCGTAAATATCGTCCCTATTTTCAAATCCAACTGGCTCTGAGCATACTCCTTATCATTTTTCAAATGATACTCATTCAACACGTCAAAAGCTTTAATCAGAAAACTGCCAGAACCACACGCAGGGTCTAATACTCTTATTTTCTCGACATCAATCTTTCTGTTTTTGAGTAACTCTCCTAAGGTGTTTCTCACTATATAGTCGACTATGTACGTCGGAGTATAGTAAATCCCGTGTTTTTATTATGGATACGGCTCTCAGTGAGTTTTGCTCTTTTTTCAGTCTTTTTCAGAATGTAGCTTAAGTATTGCTCGTAGATGTTGCCTAGAACATCAGCGTCAATTGCTGAAAAATCATAAGAAATCGAGAAATATTTCTCTTTTGTGTAATACAAACCCATTACAACTTCATATAGGACCGCGTCTTCGATTTCTAGCTGGTCACATAAATGTTCGGCAAATATCTTACTGTTGTATTCTTTATCATAGTTATGAAAAACTTGCCTCAAGCTCTTTACTAGTTGTCCTCTACCTGTGCTTCTCCATTCCCTCGCTTTTGAAATCAAGGTTTTTGGCTCAAGCTCTCTGTCCTCGCAATTTCGGACAAAAATCAGCCTGTCTAAGATTCTTTGAACCGACTCGTCTAGTTCCTCCTCTGTTAAATTCTTGCTTTGGTTGAGCTTCGTTATGTTCTTGGAAAGCAATTCTCTAAATCGTGTGAAATCAGCTAAAAGCTGCCTATCTATACTAGTCTTCTTGGTCTTTTTGCCCCATTTTTCAGCTTTTTTGTCTAAAGAGTCTCTCTTAAAACTTTCTTTCGACAAAAGCCACAGTTCATCAAATCTATCAATAAATGCACGGGAGTAAATCGTTGTAAAATGACTCTGCAAGTAATTAGCAGCCTTCCACTCCGCATTAAGTATTTTCACAGCTTCAAAATCCGTAAGAACCGCCCAAGTGCAACCTTTGTGCCAAGCGTAGCTAACAGCTTGTTCAAAGAATTTGGGGTCATCTAGATTCGCCTTCAGCGATTTCGCTTCTAAAAAGAATTTTGGAATTCCATCAATCCTGAATCCGTAATCAACACGCCTTTTAGATATTTTCTCTTCAGCGGTCACTTCGTTTGAGTCTTCAACGTTCCAACCCAAAGCACGAAACAAAGGAAGAATGAAATCCTTCTTGGTCATCTCTTCGTTGTATTCTCTAGCTCTATTTTCCGCTATGATTCTATCATATTTCTTGACAAGCTTTTTGATTTCTGTTTTAGCTTTCTCTTTGTCCATACCAATTGAGTATTCTTTATCAACGACTATAAAGTTTGCGCGCAACTACGAAATATACTCAGTCTTGCGCTTCTTTGCTCTTTCATAAGCCTCTTGATACATCAAATACAAGGCTGTCTCAGTATCGCCTATATCGAAGATGTCTACCATATCTTCAGTATCCTCATCAAACAGAGACGTGATTCTATGTTTCCTTTTCTTCTCTCTTCTCTAGGTTAGGCTATACCCGTGTCCTTGTCTCCCCCCCTCTAGGGGGGGTAGTCTCACACATGCAGGCACGCTCATCGAATCTTAACGTACTTGTACGCTTCAGTTGCATTCTCAAAACAATAATGCACCTTCTGATAGTCCTTGCGTAACTCCGCAACATCCTTCTTAACCTTCTCTACATCCTCCTTATCAATCACAATCCGCTTCATGAACTCTGCAACCTCACCCATCTCACTCTCTTTCATCCCCAACCTCGTCACTTCACTAGTCCCAAGCCTAATCCCACCAGGATGCATAAAATGACGCCCAGCCTTAATATCCCAAGGCAACAAATTCCGATTAATAATCACATTTGCCTTCTCCAACAACTCTTCCAAAGTCCCCCCATCACCCAACTTCGTTACATCAACAAGAATCACATGCGACTCTGTAAACCCTTTATGCTCCGCTAAGACGTTGAATCCCTTCTCAAACAACGCTTGTCCCAAAGCCTTCGCATTCTTCACAACCTGCCGAACATACTCTTTTCCAAACTCCAACATCTCAGCACACGCCACAGCCACACCCGCCACCGCATGCAAATGATGATTACTCACCAACCCAGGAAAAGTCGCCCGCTTAATCCTCTCCCCAAACCGTTCCCACGACAACACTCCCCCATGCTGCGGACCAAACAAAGTCTTATGCGTACTCAGCGACACCACATCAACTCCCTCCCTCAACGGATCCTGAAAAACACCGCCAGCAATCAACCCAGCCACATGAGCCGCATCATACCCCACAACAGCTCCAACATCCCGAACCACCTCAGCCAACTCCTTCACCGGATGCGGAAACGGAAACACACTCCCCCCAAACATCACCAACTTTGGAGGTCTCCCCTCCCCAGCCAACCGCTCCACCCGCTTCCGCGTCTTATCCACATCAATGTTCAACTCCTCATAATCCAAAGCCAAATACTCCACGACCAAGTCATGAACCGCCCCAGCAGTGCCACCCAACTTCTTCTTCCCCATGCTGATATGCCCCCCGCAAGGAATCGACAAAGCCATCATGATGTCCCCGCAACTGGTAAATGTCGTGTACACAACCAAATTCGCCACCACCCCAGAAATCGGACGCACATCAACAAACTCTGCCTTAAACAGTTTCTTCATTAACTCGATGCAAAGAACTTCCACCTGATCAAGGTAAGTGCATCCCGCATAGACCCGCTCGCCAGGCCACCCCTCAGCATACCGATTCCCAAAATCCATCGCCAAGGCTTCACGCACCGCCGGACTTGGAACATTCTCACTAGCAATGAGAGGTATAGCCTCTGCAAACCATTTGTGATGTCGCTGGGCAAGTTGAAACGTTCTATCATAATATTCCCGAGCAGACCTCATACCAAGACCTCAACAACATATAACGTAAAGAGAAATAAAGACTTTGGATAACTTTAAAAGTCCCTTCAAGCTCCGTAATATAACTGCAGTGAGGAGAAATCACTTTGAGTAGTAAACGGGAGAAGAAACGCGAACGAAAATCACCCATGCCAGCTCAAAGCGCTGGTTTACTGCGCTTCTTTGAAGAAGAGACCCAAGGAATCAAGGTAAAACCCGAAATCCTCCTCATCTTAGCTGTGGCATTAATCATTGTTTGTGTGCTCTTGCCGGTACTCTTGCTTTAGAAAGTGTCATTTTTGATGTAGAACTTCGATGCGTCGAACCGAGTTCAGGTTAACAAAGATTTCACTTCTGCTTTCTCTGCTAACTGTCTGTGGTAAGGGGTGAGCTATTGTTGACCGCAGTATGACTGCGTCAGCATTAGAGAGCCAGATCCCAGGCGGTTCTCTGGTAACAGCAACCAAAGTTCCCTCAAATCCATATGCTGGGTCTAGAATAGCCAGTAGTCTTCGTCCAATATTTCTTTCGAGCATGTGAAATACAGTTGGAGGAAGCTTACTTTCTGACATCCCTATCTGCAAGTTCTTAGGGGTGTTCCTAGAATAAAACTTTGCGCTATTCCTGGCTGCGAAAGAGAGTCTCTTTCTCAAAGACTTTGATAAGTGAGTCCAGCTAAGTTGTAACCCTAATATTCTTGAACTCCACTAAATGATGAAATTAGTGGGAGCGTGTCAAATATTAGTGGCTCTTTAGATGAAACCATTGGCAAGATTACGCGACGTTATTCGTCCTTGTTTACGCTTCCCTCTCATATGAAGATAGTTGCGTTCCTCTGCATTTTGTGCACAATTGGTGGTGTTTCAGGCATCCTACCGTTGCTTCCCTCATCTTACGGGCTTCAAAAAGGCTTAATTTTCGGTATCGCGGTCTTTGTAGTAACACTATCTTCTGACATTCTTATCAGTCTCAGTTTCATGCGGACTGATCCAATTTTCAATTTAAGGAGATGCTCCGGACTTTCCCTCTTTGCCAATTTGATATGGTTCTGCGTAATCTTTTTCGGAAGTATTCTTGGCGGCGTTCTCAACAACTGGGACATTTGGACCAAAGTTTTCTTTCTTGGTTTTTGCATTGTACTTGTTCTTCGCTTGGTAGTGTTTTCGACTGTATCCTCCACCAACTGGTGGAACGTACTTCTTTCTTCTTTTCTACAACCCGTGTTCTGTGTGGGTCCTGTTCTTTTCATAAATCTCATCATACCATATAACGTGAACACCTCTCTTCTTTTCTTGTCAGTCTCCATTCCAATAATTATACTTACCGTCTTTCTTTTCACTTTCCTGCTTAATCGTGTTGGGAAAAAAGTCTTGGGGGTATCCTCACTTTCTCTGTTCAAGTCATTCCTAGCAAACTGGACAGAAGAGCTGAATGAACCAATCGAAAGATTTTTTGAGCAACTCGGCAGCGAACAAGACATTAAAATTTCGTTGCTAGCTTTTAGAGCCAAAGGCACGATAAAGGCTGTAGTAGTTGTTCCTGCCCTTCATCCCGGCCCCTTCAAAAATGTAGGAAGCAGTCTCCTTCCCTCCATGATTCAGGATGCATTAGAACAGAAATTCTCTTGTGTAGTTTCTGTTCCCCACGGATTGTTTGGACACGAGTTCGATCTCGCCTCTCAGGTCCAAAATCAGAAGGTTTTGGACGCCGCCATCAGTATTACGGATTTTTCCCCCTTCAGTTCTCAATCTACACCCCTTATCCGAGTTGAGAGAGGCAAAGCAAAAGCAAGTTGCCAAGTATTCGGTGAATGCGCGTTCATCACGTTAACTCTAGCTCCAAACACCACGGAAGATCTACCTCAGGAACTAGACTCGATAATACACAAGGAAGTAGTTAAACAAGAATTATCCTCTGCTATTGTGGTCAACGCTCACAACAGCATCGAAGGTCCGTTTAATCCTCGTGAGGCAGCAGGCGCTCTTGAGGACGCTGCAACTACAAGTCTTGTAAACGCGCTCAGTCGCCAACCCATGCCTCTTAAGGTAGGTGCTGCAAAAACCGTATCCACAGAGTTTGGCATCAAAGATGGCATGGGTCCTGGAGGCATAACAGTCATAGTGACAAAAGTTGGTGAACAGAAAGCAGCATACGTAACTATTGATGGAAATAACATGGTTTCTGGGCTGCGGGAAAAAATCCTCTCTTCCCTCAATGAGATCGGGATTAATGATGGGGAAGTTCTTACCACAGATACTCACGCAGTAACCGGTGTTACGTTAGCTCCACGAGGTTATAATCCAGTGGGCGAGGCAATCAGCCACGACAAACTAATCGGATATGTGAGGCAAGCTACCCTGAAGGCACTGGAAGACCTTGAATCTGCAGACATAGCTTGGCGCACAAAGACGATTCCCAAAGTCAAAGTTATTGGAAGAAACCAGATAGAAACACTCTCTCGTGTCACCGAACAAACCCTTCAGCAAGCTAAGAAACTGGCTCTCCTCCTGTTTCCAATATTGGGCATTTTCCTGATCGTTTTGGCGGTACTTGTCTAGATTCCATAGAAAACCATCTTCACTCTAGGGTTAACACTAATATTATTAGACCTACACTTTCATCTAACTCTGGAGGAAAATTATTTGCTCAAAGAGATTCGCATCCATGGGCGAGGTGGGCAAGGCGGAGTAACTGCAGCTGAACTATTAGCTCACGCTGCTTTCATGGAGGGCAAATGGGTCCAAGCCATCCCCTTCTTCGGTGCTGAGCGACGAGGAGCTCCAGTTAAGGCCTTTACTCGCATCTCTGACGAACCTATTCTGATACGCAGCCAAGTATACAATCCCGACTACGTAATGGTGCTGGATTCCACATTACCAGAGATAATTGACGTCACAGAGGGATTAAAAAAAGACGGAATCATTATAGTAAATACGACAAAAGAACCCAAGAAATTAGACATAAAAGGCTATCATGTAGCAACTGTAGATGCCACGGGTATAGCTCTTGAGTTAGGACTATTGGTCGCTGGGCTTCCAGTGTTAAATACTTCCATGTTAGGAGCTTTTGCCAAAGCAACAGAGGAAGTCAAACTCCAAAGTGTAATGAAAACCATCGAAGAGCGATGGCCAGGACCAGTAGGAAAGAAAAATGCAGAAGGCGCCTCAGCGGCTTACAAAAGACTCATACAAAATTGGTAAGTCATATTCCCTATTTTGAACATGAGTCTACTGTCTGAAATCTATGCAATTCCACACCTTTTGAGGAGCCGTGTCCAACGCTTATCGATGGCGCGCTGGATCCGGTCGATAACATGCTCAAACTCAGGCACAAACAAATGTCGGAAACGACCTTGTGCCTTCAAGTATTCATTAACAGGCTTTTTGCGTTCAGGCTTCAAGGCAATAACCTTGCTAGGCGCCGATAGAGCGTATTCACCTTCAACGGTCTCCCATAAAGGAAAAACGCAGGTTTCCACCGCTATTCGGGCAAGTTCTATGGTTTTGCCGGTATCGTAGCGCCAACCACGTGGGCAAGGCGCAAGCGCGTGTAGAAAGGCTGGACCGTCAACTTCTAGCCCCCTACGAGCTTTTGTGATCAAGTCTCGCCAGTATGCGGGCGAAGCTGTCGCTACATACGGGATTTCATGTGCCACCATGATGTCCGCAATGGGTTTCTTGAATTCCGGTTTACCTGGAATCACGCGTCCAGCAGGCGAAGTGGTGGTCCAGGCGCCATGAGGCGTGCCTCCGCTTCGCTGTATGCCAGTGTTCATGTAGGCTTCGTTGTCATAGAGCACATAAAGGAAATCGTGACCTCTTTCGGCGGCTCCTGACAGGGCTTGTATTCCTATATCAAAGGTGCCTCCATCCCCCGCAAAAGCCACCACATCAATGTGGTCTTTGATCAGTCCCCTCTTTTTCAAAACTTTCAATGCAGCTTCAATTCCTGAGGCGTTCGCAGCTACATTTTCAAAGGCCGTGTGTATCCACGGTATTCTCCATGAGGTGTATGGGTAGATAGTTGTGGTGACTTCCATACACCCTGTTGCGTTGGTCGCAATTATTGGCCCTCGCGTAGCTTTGAGTATTTGTCGATAAACGACTGCTGGGCCACATCCTGCACACGCACGGTGTCCCGGCATGAGAAGTTCAGGTTTTTCTGCGAGGTCTTTAAGTGTAAATTTCCATTGTGATATCATGTTCCAATTCTCCTTCTTATTCTCGCAATCCACTGAACTGAACCAGCTTTTCAACATGGTCTGCCCGAAGTATTTCCGAGAGATCTTGGTAGATTTTACTTATGAGGTTTTGCGGCATGTCCCTACCACCCAACCCATAGATATAATTGACTAAATGCGGATGCGTTGGGGCATCGTAAAATGTGTGTCGTATCTCATGGAACATTGGGCCTCCGAGGGCTCCAAAGCTGTGGCTCCGGTCCAGCACAGCGATGGCCTTTACATTCTTCAGGGCTTCTATGATGTTTCGTGTTGGAAGTGGACGATATGCCCGTAGGCGAAGCATTCCAGCTTTTATTCCTCTAGTGCGAAGTTGATCGACAACCGTTTTGACTGTCCCCGCTGTCGAGCCTACACATACCGTTGCAATTTCTGCATCTTCAAGACGGTATGGATCTACTAATCCATCTCCGTGTCGGCGTCCACTTATTTTCCCATAGTCATCATGTATCTGCTTGATTATCTGCGGGGCTTTTTGCATTGCTTCTTCTTGCTGCCGTTTGTGCTCAAAGTAGTAGTCGTATAAATCGAGAGGCCCCATGGTCATCGGGTTCTGCGGATCAAGTTTAAATGGCGCTCGCTTATTTTCATGCGTGATCACAAAGGGTAGTTTTCGTGTTCCGACAAATCTCTGTACAGTTTCGTCTGATAACACGTTTATGCTTTCTAACGTGTGGCTTAGAACGAAGGCGTCCAGCATCACCATGACTGGCAAGAGAATATCTGGGTGTTCAGCAATCTTGAAGGCTTGTATAATGGAGTCGTATGCCTCTTGTGAATTTTCAACATAAATTTGTATCCAGCATGCATCCCGTTCCACCATGCTGTCTGCGTGGTCGCAGTGAATATTAATTGGAGCAGAAAGAGCTCTATTTGTTATAGCCATAACAACAGGCGCTCGACAACCCGATGTGACATACAAGATTTCATGCATAAGTGCAAGTCCTGCTGACGCCGATGCAGTGAATGTCCTTGCTCCAGTGGCTGAAGCAGCTAGACAAGCAGTGAGAGCGCTGTGTTCTGACTCTGTGCATACAAATTCTGTATCTACTTCTCCATCGTGCACGTATTCGCTGAATTTCTCGACAATTATGGTTTGTGGTGTAATTGGGTACGCTGCAACCACATCCACTTTCGATTGTTTTGCAGCGTAGGCTACAGCTTCGTCTCCATTCATCGCAAGCAGTTTTTGCTTAGACAAAACCATTTCCCGTCTTCCTCCCTTATTCAAGCACCATTTCTATGGCTTCTACGGGGCACTCGTTTGCGCATATGCCACATCCTTTGCAATGGTCATAATCAATTTCAATTTCTCCAGTTTCTTTATTGAAGGGGATCGCACTGTCGGGGCAGTAGATGTGGCATATTAGACACATGGTACATTTCTCTTGGTTTCGTACTGGTTTGTAGTTTCTCCAGTCCCCAGTCAGATATTCAGTGCTTGGTTTCCAACAGACCCCTGCGATTGGTAGTTCTTTCCAACCCTTTTTTTCAGAAGTCATCCTGATTTTGCCTCATTGTACGCTTTTTCAAGTAT
>Ga0224501_10002792_pt1 | contig 13731 bp, 12 predicted proteins | sample SF_Oct11_sed_USG_4_FD_169105 | JGI IMG/M metagenome (GOLD analysis project Ga0224501, IMG submission 169105) | Sediment microbial communities from San Francisco Bay, California, United States - SF_Oct11_sed_USGS_8_1 | ecosystem: Environmental > Aquatic > Marine > Sediment | place: USA...
GAGATAGATATTCTTGAAAAAGATATCACGAAAGAAAATGATCCGGAGAAGCTAAAAAACCGTCTCAGACAATGGCTAAATGACCATATGAAAACAGTGTTGGAGCCATTAATCATGCTTGGCATTGAAGCAGGACAAGGCAAGGATGATCCTGTGTCGGAGATTGTACGCAAGGTTTACGATTCTTGTGGGATTTTACCGCGTTCGGAGCTGGAAGAAGAAATTGCCAAGCTTGATAATGAGATGCGTGTTTCTTTGCGAGGGAAGAAAATACGTCTGGGTCCGCTTTTGGTATTTATGCCTGATCTAAACAAGCCTGCTGCCGTACGTCTCAAGGCGTTGCTGTGGTCGATTTTTAATGACAGGACTTTGCCTGCTCAGGTGCCTGCGGATGGTATTGTCTCTAAGCGCCTTGAGCAGGAAAACCCTGACAAGGATTATTATCAAGTAATTGGCTATCCGGTTTATGGCGGGCGGATTGTACGGATTGATATGTTAGACCGTGTGGTGAATTGCATTTATGATCATGCAGAAAAAGGTCGCTTCAAGGCGCGCCACGAGATGGCGGAATGGCTTGGTTCGACGATTGAAGATTTATACAAGGTGCTTGTGGATCTGGGGCATAAGAAAATTTATGATCCCGCAGATGAGCTTAAGGCGGAAGAAGTTAAAGAAAATAAGCCTCAAGAGATCAAGTTAGAAGAAAAGCCAGAAGATAAAAAAACAGAGCAAGTCAAACCGGAATTAGCGACGTTTTCTTTGAAACGTGGAAAGGCATATGAAAAAGCAGGCAGGGCTAAAAAAGAATTCAAAAAAGGTTATGAGAGACCGGATAAGGGCAAGAATGCAAATAAAAATAAAAAAGGCCGAGGCAAACAGGATAAAAAGAAGGAAAAAGATCACAGGCCTAGAGTGATTTCTTTCGAGGCAGAGCGTAAAGATGAGGATTCACCTTTTGCAATATTACAGAATTTGGAAATTAAAAATAAGAAATAGGGCGCTTTTTTGCGGGGCTTTAGCTTTTCTGATTCTGTGTTTCTTTAGCCAGAAAACTCAGGCTGCAAGATTATCCGGGGAATATCTTTTTAAGGTATGTGCGGTTGATAAAAGCGGCGAAGAAACTATAAAAGGTGGAAAAATTGCCTGTCAGTCTTATATTTCAGGCATGATTGATTATTATAAATTTCTGGAATCTATGAATTTACAGTCCGATATGCCGGATAATATGAGGTTCTGCGTGCCTGAAGAGGCTTCTTTAAACGAAATACAAATTAAGGTTTTGGCATTTTTTTATACATATAATAAACTGCACGAAAAATTTGTTGCCGCGCCTGCGGTACTTATGGCTTTGTCAGCGGCCTATCCATGTGCTAAAAAATGAGTATAATATTATAAATTTTATGAGCTTTGATGGTGCAGAAACAAAAACATATAATCAGATTAGAACGTGACGGGGTTGATCGTTTAATACCAAAAGATTTTTTTGATCTTTTGATTCACCGTTTTTTACCTGTGATCAGTATGACTTATGTGGCTGCGATCATCGGGATTGCTTTTAATAAAGGTGATATCTGGCATTACCTGTTTGAAATTAAAACCGCCTACGTCATGAGCTTGTTTGTTGTGCTTTGGGTTTCCGGGCCCGGCATTATGTGGATTTTTATCAAAAATATGCCGCTTTACGCGCATGCGGCAGATGTCTGGTACAGGATTATAGCAGGGTTAATGACTTTAACTATTATGCTGAGCTTTCTTTTGTTTCCCGAAATGGAGATTTACGGCCTCAGGATTTATTTTGCGCTGTCAGTTCCTGTTTATATCATTATCTATTATTTCTTTGTCAAAGGCGGATTGCCTTCAATGGTTTCCTACCCGCTTAATTTTTTAGGGCTTGCGGCACTTTTATTTGGGGCGCTGCTTTCTTAGCCACTCATAGTAGCCATATTCATCAACCAGCCGATAAAAAGCACTTGCGGCACTGTGATGAGCGGAATGAAAAGCGCAACCTTCCATGATCCTGAAAATTCCCGCACAACCAGAATTTCTGTATAATCAGTAGCAACGCCTGCCATTAAAAAGGCAAAACCGTTACCTGGGGCTTGCGCCGCCACGACGAGTTCGCTTGCTATAGGGGCGGAGCCTTCTGAGCATATTTCAATAAAAGTAGCGGCAATGACCGTTAAAAGAAGCCCTGCCATAGTTGGTCCAAACCAATCCTGAAAGATGTCCTGAGGGATGAAGGTCCGGATCGAAGCGGCCAGAATCGTTCCAAAAAGCAACCATTTTACGATCATCCTACCATCATGCCAGCCGGAAAAAATGACATCACTTATTGTGGCTTTTGTGAAGGAGGCACGGGACCACAAAATCTTAATCTCGTCTTTTAAAACAAAATTTTCTTGATGGTCTGTTTTATTAGGGTTTTGCGGTAATGCGCCTGACTTGGTCATGGTTTGCATAACCATGCCTGTAAGCAAGGCAATGACCATAGAGCCCAGTATATAAAGAAACGTCCATTTAAATCCGATCAGTCCGATCAGGACAAGGGTTAGAGAGAAAGAGTTCCAAGGGCTTGCTACGAGAAAAGCAACGACTTGAGCAAGACTAACACCGCGCTCATAAAGTTTGGCAGCTACAATTAATATCCCATGAGAGCATAAATCCAGAACAAGTCCGCCGCCTACGGCACGAACAAGTCCCCCGAAACTGTCATCCCGCCCCATGAGGCCGGTAAAAAACTCGCGCGGAATTTTGCCAATAATGCCCACAGCCACTATCCCCAGCACAATTCCCCACCACATAGACCCCAGAAGTTCAAGGCAGGCCATTGCGAAATGATGGAGAACACTCGGCGAAGCATCTGCAAATGAGAGAATAAAATGCAGCGCTATTGTGGTGACAAGTACTAAAATAGAGCCATGATAAAAAACGTCAAAACGTTTAGCATGCGTTCTATGCGGATTGTGCTTGTTGTCTGAATGACAGCATGATTCTCTATTATGTGTGTCGTCCATGAAAAACTTTATAACAGAACTAGGTTTCTCTGGATATAGTGAAATCTGCTAGCTCACTCAAGATATTCTTTGTTTCGCAAGGTCTGACCGGAGCCAAAGAATTTTTGGCCTTTTCGGCATAATCTTGCGCCAGATCCATGGCCTGATCAAGGGCTTTATGCTTACTGATAATCTCCAGCGCGGTTTTAAAATCGCCTTCGCTCTGCACCTTATTCTCAAGTGTGCGTTTCCAGAAAATGCGCTCTTCTTTATTAGCCTCCTGAATAGCAAATATTACAGGAGCCGTCATTTTCCCTTCGCGGAAATCATCACCTATGGCTTTACCAAGTTTTTCCTGATTGGCACTGTAATCAAGTGCATCATCTGTTATCTGGAAAGCAATGCCAAGGTTTTTGCCGTAGTCATACATGGCCCTGATCTGATCTTCCGGCGCTCCGGCCAGAACAGGTGCAACCTCGCAAGCAGCAGAAAACAGGGCCGCCGTTTTTGATTCTATGACCTTCATATAGTCATCCAGCGTCGTTTCCAGATCATTCGTCGTGGAAAGCTGCAAAACTTCACCTTTTGCGATGATGGCTGAGGCTTCGGAAAGGATACGTAACACGTCCAGAGAGCCACTTTCAACCATCATCTGGAAAGACTTGGAAAACAGAAAATCTCCAACCAGAACACTGGCCTGATTGCCGAAGATGAGATTGGCTGCTTTTTGTCCACGCCGTTCTTCACTTTCATCAACAACATCGTCATGCAAGAGAGTGGCTGTGTGGATGAATTCTACAGCAGCAGCCAGATAATGTACTTTGCTCATATCGGCTTCAAAAAGCTGACCTGATGCCAAAGTCATAAGCGGGCGGATACGTTTGCCACCTGCTGCAATCAAATATTGCGCGAGCTTTGGAATAAGAGGAACATCGGATTGCATATACTCAAGAATTAGAGCATTGACAGCTCTCATATCCACATCAGCCATAACGGAAAGGCGCTCTAGTGGAGAGTGCACCGCATTCATTTCGGCATGTTCTTTTTTTAGTATCTGCATAAGACTGACTTAAAACAGCTTTTGCTGTTTTGAGCAAGCCAAAACGCACAACAAATATAATTTATGACTTTTTGATTTTAGAAAATCTAATTGTTTAAATTGCCGTAAGAACGACTGCTGATTTTCTTGTTTTGTTTGTTATTAAGATAATCATTGAGAGTGCGCCCCAAAATACTGGCCTGAGCTTTCTTCTCTTCATATTCCCTTGCAGCCTTTTCTTTTTCTTCATCTTTTTCAGAAGTTTTCTCGCTTTCGGGAGTATCAATCTGATCTTTATTGCCGGTCATATTCACGTTACTTTTCATGGTAGTATTATCATCTGCACCATTGGCCATGGCCTTATATCTATCCCAAATGCTTTGTTCAGCAGATTTTTTTTCTTCTTGTTGTGTTTCTTTTTTAGCCAAGTCTTGTTTATCTTCTTGTTCATCAAGGACTTCACTATTGTTAGGCACATTTTTTGATATTTTATTTTTTTCCTTAAGGTCATCAGGAATACTCATTGTACGGGATTTCATCCCAGAACCGCTATTTTTACTATCGTTTCGTTCATTTAGAACTTGATCTAATAGCGAGGAGGGTTGCTGTTCTTGAACAGGACGTTTTGATTGAGTAGGCTGCTGTGTAGGGGCAGTTGATCCCTTTTTAGGAACCATGCTTGTATCAAAAGATTTCTTCCCGTCTGCTAGCGCCGGAGTGCTGATCATTAAAACCAGAAACAGAAAAACAATAAAAAGTCTCATTAAGCGTATTTCAACCTGATTATCTCATGCTATGATGATTGCCAAACCTCTGGCATACTAAGTGTAAATGGGCCCAAAATGCAAGATTTATCGCTGGATATCATTAAATTATCGGATGAAAAGCCGAAACTTGTCAGGGACATTTTGCAAAAAATAGGAGCCTATAAAGACTTAGGCTATTATGAGCGCTCTCTTGAGCGTCAGAAAAAAGGGGGACTCGAAGTAATTGCCGCCTTGACCGCAGAGGAAGATTTGGCTGGCTATTGTATCTATAATCGTAAGCCCAAATACGCGTATTTCAAAACGCTTGAAATCCCTGAGATTCAGGATTTAAACGTCTTGCCACAATTTCGTAGAAATGGCATAGGACGAAGTATTATCCTATTTTGTGAGGCGCTCGCAAGAGTAGAAAAACATAAGGAAATTGGGATTGGTGTGGGATTGGATCAATCATTTGGAACGGCTCAAAGATTGTACGTGAAGATGGGATATCTGCCAGATGGCAGCGGCATAAGCTATGATCGAAAGCAAGTGGCCGCCGGAGAATTCAGGCCCATAGATGACTTATTATGCCTGATGATGACGAAAACATTGGATCGTTGATATTTATGTCATTAAATCCTTCCATTTTTGAGTAAAAATGTGTTAAACCCTTCCCAAAATATTGCTTTTCAATAAGGACATAACGGTTTAACTATAATTATATTTATAATTCTGGAGCGCTTGAACGATGACCAAATGGGTTTATAATTTTGGCAAAGATAAAAATGAGGGTGATGCATCCATGCGTAACCTTTTAGGTGGTAAGGGGTGTAATCTTGCCGAGATGGCTTCACTGGGATTGCCTGTGCCACCTGGTTTTACAATCACCACAGAAGTTTGCACTTATTTTTATGATCACAAAAAACAATACCCTAAAGAGCTTGAAAAACAGGTTGAAGAAGCTCTGAAAACGATAGAAAAATCCATGGGCATGGGGTTTGGTTCAACTGAAAACCCGTTACTGGTCTCAGTGCGTTCGGGTGCACGCGTATCCATGCCGGGGATGATGGATACTGTACTAAACCTTGGTCTTAACGATGAAACAGTTGTAGGCCTAGCCAAGCAGGCCAATGATGAGCGTTTCGCATGGGATTCTTACCGTCGCTTTGTCCAGATGTATGGTGATGTCGTTATGGGGCTCGATCACCATGATTTCGAAGATATCCTTGATACGTATAAGCGTGATGAAGGTTTGTCTCAGGACACAGATATCACGGCTGAGGGCTGGAAAGAAATCGTTCAATCTTATAAAGACCTTGTTCAAAAAGAACTGGGTAAGCCATTTCCAAACGATCCGAAAGAGCAGCTCTGGGGTGCGATTGGCGCAGTTTTTAATTCATGGATGGTACCCCGCGCAGTGACGTATCGAAAAATCCATGAAATTCCGGCGGATTGGGGCACGGCTGTGAACGTACAGTCTATGGTTTTTGGAAATATGGGCGATGATTGTGCAACGGGCGTGGCTTTCACACGTGATCCGTCAACCGGCGAAAATTACTTCTACGGTGAATATCTGGTTAATGCACAAGGGGAAGATGTAGTTGCAGGTATTCGTACGCCTCAATCCCTTACCAAAAAGGGCCGCGAGAAAGAGGGCAGTGATATGCCTTCTATGGAAGAAGTTATGCCCAAAGTCTTTAAACAGCTTGATGATCTTAGGCACAAATTGGAAAAACATTTCCGTGACGTTCAGGACATAGAATTTACCGTACAAAAGGGTAATCTTTTTATGCTTCAGACACGTACCGGTAAACGTACAGCCGCTGCGGCCCTGAAAATTGCTGTTGATATGGTAGAAGAGGGACTTATAACGAAGGAAGAAGCTTTACTTCGTATTGACCCGCAAGCACTGGACCAGCTTTTGCATCCGACTCTTGATCCTAAAGCAGAGCGCAATGTAATTTCCAAAGCTCTGCCGGCTTCTCCAGGTGCGGCAAGCGGTACAGTGGTCTTTACTGCCGATGAAGCGGAAGAAAAAGCAAAGTCAGGTGAAGCTGTTATATTGTGCCGTCAGGAAACCTCGCCAGAAGATATTCACGGCATGCACGCTGCTGCAGGTATTTTAACCTCCAGAGGTGGAATGACCTCTCACGCGGCTGTAGTGGCGCGCGGTATGGGGAAATGCTGTGTTGCCGGTGCCGGTGATTTGCATATCGACCAGAGAACAAAGCTTATTCGCAAAGGCGAGATTGAAATTAAAGAAGGCGATATAATTACAATTGATGGATCAACAGGTGAAGTCATGTTAGGGAAAGTTGCCACGATCAAGCCTGAGCTGTCCGGTGATTTTGGCACATTGATGGAGTGGGCGGATGAACGCCGTCGCATGGCAGTGCGTACCAATGCGGAGACTCCTCTTGATGCCCAGACCGCGCGTGATTTCGGGGCAGAAGGGATTGGCCTTTGCCGCACCGAGCATATGTTCTTTGACGCATCCCGCATTCAAAATGTGCGCGAGATGATATTTGCAACCTCGGAAGAAGAGCGCCGCAAGGTCTTGGTAAAACTTTTGCCTGAGCAACGCAAGGATTTCGAGAGCCTTTTTGAAATTATGAAGGGGCTGCCGATCACAGTGCGTCTGCTTGATCCGCCTTTGCATGAGTTTTTGCCGCATACTTCGGAAGACATTGCACTCTTCTCAAAAAATGCAAAAATTGATGAAGACATTGTGCGTATGCGTTTGTCTGAGCTTACAGAATCCAATCCTATGCTGGGGCATCGCGGTTGCCGCTTGGGTATTACCTATCCTGAAATCTATGAGATGCAAGCCAGAGCAATTTTCGAGGCAGCAGTTAATGTCTCCAAGAGATCTGGCGAGAGCGTTATTCCGGAAATTATGATTCCACTTGTCGGTGCGCAAAAAGAACTTCAATTGATGCGTGAGGTTGTTGAAAATGCGGCCGCAACTGTCTTCGAAGAAAAAGGCGCAAGCGTTGAATATATTGTTGGAACAATGATTGAGCTTCCACGGGCAGCAATCACAGCCGATAAAATAGCGGAAAGTGCTGATTTCTTTAGTTTTGGTACGAATGATTTGACTCAAACAACACTGGGCATGAGCCGTGATGATGCCGCAAACTTCTTGCCATATTATACGGAAAAAGGAATTTACGAGCGTGATCCATTTATTTCTATGGATATTGAAGGTGTCGGCGCTTTGGTTGACATGGCGCAACAAAAAGGTCGCCAGACCAATCCGAATATTAAACTTGGTATTTGCGGCGAGCATGGCGGTGATCCGGCTTCGATTGCTTTTTGTGAAAAAATTGGCCTGACATATGTCTCTTGTTCGCCCTACCGCGTGCCGATTGCAAAGCTGGCAGCCTCCCAAGCCGCCATCCGCGAAGGCAAAGCCAAAACGGTTAATCTGAAAAATAAAAAGAGCGCTTAATAGCTTTGAGCGTTTCGTCTGATCTGCGTCACCCCCGCGTAGGCGGGGGTCCGGATGCCCGCCTACGCGGGCATGACGATTAGGCGTTACGCCGTACCAACGCTATCCCCATATCCCCGCAAGATGATCGCAGTTCAATATCATTGTCATCCCGACCGACTGTAAGGAGTGGAGGGATCTGTTCGTTTTGCGATGGATTTAGATCCCTCGGCTGCGCTCGGGATGACAAATAAACGGTCTGCAAATGTTTTTTCCCAAGGCCGCGATAATGCATGCGGGCGGTGATTTCCTGTCCCACATAGCAGCCCTTATCATAGGAAATGGCATTTAGCCCATCCATATTGCCTTCATCCATGGTGGATTTCTCTGGTACGAGATCGCGGCTGCCATCTGGCACACAAAGTTCAATCCTTTTTTTATCCCAAGTCTCAAATGGCTCTTCCGGCAGGTCGGGCTTTTCAAAAGAACGGTAACCGAGCGCCTCATGGCGCGGGTCGGGTAGGCCTATAGCCTTACCAAATACCGCATAAACCGGTACATTATCTTCTATCGAGATTTGTACATCCATTCGCAAACGGTACATATTCAGACGTTTATATAAACTTTCGGCTCTTGCGCCGCCTTCACAATCAAGCAAAGTAAAGTCGTCACCTTCATAGATAAAAAAATCATAAAGAAACTTTCCTTGTGGGGTGAGGAGACATGCATAAAGCGGTGTTGTTGGTGTAAGCTTGTCTATGTCATTGGTCACAAGCCCTTGCAAAAAGTGATGACGATCCAATCCTTCCAGATGAATCAGTGCACGATTTTTCAATTTTACAAAGCAGGCATTCATTTTTTTATGCTCATATCGTATTCGTCATCCCCGCGATGAGCGAAGCGAATATAAACGGCGGGGATCCAGAAAAGAGTGCTAGCTTTGCTAGCACATTTTTTGTGCTGGATTCCCGAACGGCACTCACTTTGTTCGCTGGCCGGGAATGACGGGTCGGGATAAAAGAGGGAATAGGGTTCATTTTTCAAAATTCTTGGTTTAAAAAAAACTATGAACATTCTTTTTATCACATCCAGCCGCATTGGCGATGGGGTTTTATCATTCGGATTACTGGATTATTTATCAAAAAAATATCCGGATGCGAGATTTACAATTGGCTGTGGACCTTTGGTTGTTTCATTACTTGAAGGGTTCGAGCCAGCAGAACGCATCATCCCGATCGAAAAACGGAGATTCAATAGGCACTGGCTGGAATTTTGGCTGGCGGTCAAGGGCACAAAATACGATATCGTCGTGGATTTGAGGAATAGTGCAGTTTCACGGGTAGTGCGCACCAAGGAACGCTTTGTTTTCGACAGATATATTGATAAATCCAAACACAAAGTAGAGCAAAATGCATCTGTTTTGAAATTAGCCGACCCACCCGCACCGAAATTATGGTTCAGCGCAGAGCAGCTTAAAAAAGCAAAAAAGCTAATTCCAGAAGGAAAACCAGTACTAGGCATAGGGCCAAGCGCAAACTGGATTGGCAAGACATGGCATGCGGAGCGGTTTATTGACGTTATAAATTGGTTGATTTCCGATGGCGGATTGATGGGAGGGGCACGCGTAGCGGTTTTTGCCGCACCGGGCGAAGAGAATGCCGCAAGGGAGGTTCTGGCGTCTATTCCTGAAGGCAGAGCTATTGATCTGATTGCAAAGACTGACCCTGGTATGGCGGCGGCGTGTTTATCGCTTTGTAATTTTTATCTAGGCAATGATTCAGGGCTTATGCATTGTGCAGCCGCTGCCTCAGTCCCCACTTTTGGTGTATTCGGCCCTAGCTACCCGCATATTTACAGGCCGTGGGGAAATCACACGGATTTTGCTAGAACGCCGGAGACATTTGACGAGTTGATTGACTTTGAAGGGTATGATCCCAAAACATGCGGAAATCTGATGGATAGTTTGAGCGCTGAAGCTGTTAAAAACGCCATAAAAGACAGCTGGCCGAAAATCACGGCCAGATCTTAAATATAACTAATCTGTATTGAAACTTATTCGTTCAGGTGATCGTAATCATTGACACGATTAGGCTTATTACTCTCGCCATATTTTTTCTTATACAAAGAATGGGTCTTTAAGTAAGTCTTTTTAGACTGCTCGGCAACTTCATAGGGCACGTGTTTTACACGAGACCAGCCTTTTGAAAGCATGCAGCCTTCAAAATCTTGGTAATCGGTATGCTCTGTGAACAGCTCGGCATCCCGCTCAGGTGTATCCCAACCTTCAAGTTCAGCTTCTATTTCACTCAGAACAACACCTTGTGCGTAAACGGGTATAGCATTTTTTACTGCGCCTAGTCTCTCTAACTCGCGGAGTTCAACAACGCAGCGGGCAATATCGCGGTTAAGCATTTGCTGGGCCTTGGGGCCATTTAAATAAACAGCAGAGGCTGTATGGACACGCTGCCAGTACTGACCAGTTTCTTCAATTTCATCCTTGATTGTCCACGCTGCAGAAGGGGATGAGATTACAAAAATTAGGGAGATTGTAAGTAGAGAACGCTTTATCATAATAGAAAACTTCATAATTGTTTTAACCAACCGAAGTATACAATAACAATTTTATCATAAAACCTCAACATAATTATTGGAAATTAAAGGGATTATTTTGATTCACGAGCCTATTATGGCTGATTCGTATACCAGGTTTCGATGACAATGCCATAAGTTGGCGTTATATCCGGATGCCCCAAATCCTTGCTAAAGGCGATGTAATCACTGTCCTTATAAAATAGTGGTACCATTATATGCTCAGATTTTAAAACGCGGTCAATCAGGTGAGCATAGAGCTTTAATTCATCATAAGTCTGGGCATCCGCTATCTTTAAAGAAAATTCATCCAGCGCCGCATTACAAATCCCTGCATAGTTAAATCGTCCCTCTTGCTCGGCAGCTTCACAGGACCAGTAAATTGATTGCTCAGAACCAGGAGAGAGGGAATTTAGCCAGAAATAAGAAAAAGCATCATAATCGTAGGTTTTGCGGCGGTCCTGAAAGGCTGCGCTATCCATAAGTCTGATTTGCATGTCAATACCAAGGCGTTTCAGGTTTTTCTTATAAGCCAAGGCTATTTTTTTCTCTTGATTGGTAGAAATCAGGAGTTCAAAATCCAGCGTTCTACCGTTTTCTTTATGAATACGCTTGCCATTTTGGATCACATAGCCTGCTTTTTCGAGTAACTCGACAGAAAGCTTGAGTCTTTCACGAATGGTCTTGGCTTCTGGAAGATCATTGATGAAAACATCACCTGACCAGAAATCCAGAATTTTTTGTTCTTCCATGCTGATCTCCTCAGGTGCGGCCAAAATGGAATTGGGGAAGAAGCTATCGACAGGTTTGTATTTGCCGTGAAAGAGGTTTTGTCCAACCCAGTCATAATCAAAAGCCAGCTTCAGGGCTTTGCGCACGTCGACATTTTGAAATTGGGCACGGCGCAGATTAAAGATAAAACCATGTGCGCGTTCGGGTCTGCTATGCGGGGCCTCCCATTTGATGATTTTCTCAGGATCAACGTCGCTAAAAGCGGTATTCCATTTAGTGACGTCGCTCTCGCGGTTGAAATTTAAATCTCCCTTTTTAAAGGCCTCCAGAGAAATCGTCGCATCGCGGTAATAATCATAAATAACTTCATCAAAATTAAAGTGTCCCTTATTGACCAGTAAATCCTTGGCCCAGTAATCGGGAACGCGTTCATAGATAATCTGTCGTCCAATATCAGAGGATTTAATTTTGTACGGCCCATTCAGCACGGGGATTTCTGTAAGTGTCTGGTCAAATTCCCGCTGGGACCACCAAGCCTTAGACAGTACGGGCATCATCGCTAGTATCATCACAGTTTCACGGTCATGGCCTTTGCCAAGAGTAAATTTGATAGAGGAAGGCGATATGATTTGAACTTGATCAACCAGCCCGTAAACACGGCGCATATTGGGCCGTCCGAATTCTTTAAGCAGGGTAAAGCTGTATTCTACATCGGCGCTCGTTATTTTTGATCTGTCATGGAATATGGCTTTGGGATTCAAATGAAAAGTAATCGAGGACCGGTCTTCCGGCACCTCAACGCGCTCTGCAATCAAAGGATACATGGTAAAAGGCTCATCCCACACGCGCTGCATCAGACGATCATAAACCAGAGCCAAACCTGCTGCCGCCGTTCCCTTAATCGTATAGGGGTTGAGCGTATCATAACTATCATTGGGCGCGGCTAGCTTAAGGACGCCGCCCTTCGGGGCATCGGGGTCGGCATAGTCCAGATGTGTATCTTTGGGGCTGTATTTTGCATCTCCATGCATCGACAGCCCATAAAGTTCCTGTTGTTCACTAGAATAGGCATTTTGGGAAACAGCAAAAAAGCTCCAGAAAATAAATGATATTATAAGAATTTGGTGTGTATAGTAAGACATGAACCTAGTCATATCAAAAACCGGACATAGTGCCAATCTGTTTCTTGATCGGGTTATCTGCAGGCTCAGAGAAATGTTGGGTACTTCTTAGTTCAAGATTAAGGTTTTTGGTTGTCCTAAGAAAAATGTTATGTTAAAGTAATGGAAACAACTTTTTAGGGTGATGATTAATGACAAATGAAGAAGAATACCGCTTAAATCCTACCACAATTTCAGAGGAAACTCGCAAACCAGGGGATAAAGACGCCAGATATATAAAACTCGATAATGGGACAACATTAGCCAAAGTAGACTTGGTATACAATCCAGACAATCCAGATATTATTAGTAATCATTTTGTGTTTCTTAAAGAAGGGCAAAAAGAAGAAGGCTATGATAGAGACGCTGCCATATTTGAAATGAGAATCAATGCGATTAAATTGGCTACGATCGTTGAAGATATGGGGGGAGAGCTTTACATGGTTGATATAGGGGTGTGGTCTGAAATGCCTGTCGAGCAGTTGATAAAGAAAGATACTGCATTTTCTAACGGGGGATATCCTGGCGAGGAAACACCACTTTCTTTTGATGCGACTGTGAAAAATATTCCCAAAATGGATGTTTTTTTTGATAAGTTGCTTAAAGAGGGGATGATCTCTCCGGAGGATCATAAGCAGTTAATAACAGATTGGAAGGCATTAAAACAAATCCACCAAGAAGATGTTGAAGCAGGGTTTTATAAAGAAGCACAGCAAACAGATATCACGGAAACAGTAAATACAGGGCCTACAAATACGGCATTTAAACCGTGATAATAAATCCATCATTAAAATCTTGATTAACGCATCTAATATGCGCACACTATTGTGGTCTCTTTAGTCGTTTCGCTTTATTTTTACACAAGGCATGAGGAGTGAAGCGTATAAAACATACGTGAGCGACGAATAACGCTGTGCAAAAATAAATGGGAATGACTATAATTACAAGGTAAAATGATGCGCATATATTTTCTCTCTTTTCTTTTTATTCTTACATTTGCTCCTATAATTGCACAGGCCGAGCCGATTTCTGATGAAACGCT
>Ga0224501_10002793_pt1 | contig 13731 bp, 6 predicted proteins | sample SF_Oct11_sed_USG_4_FD_169105 | JGI IMG/M metagenome (GOLD analysis project Ga0224501, IMG submission 169105) | Sediment microbial communities from San Francisco Bay, California, United States - SF_Oct11_sed_USGS_8_1 | ecosystem: Environmental > Aquatic > Marine > Sediment | place: USA...
GACTAAAGATATGGGTCTAAATATTAGAAAAGTGTGATTAAATTTCACCTCAGTAAACACAAGAGCACAGTTGGAATGTTTCCTATAAAAAAGATGGCTGCCGTTATAGGATAAAGTTATACTGGCTTGTGTATCTTACAGTGTAGATAGAGAATGTAGATTGTTAAATGCTCCATCTTGCAGACACGAAATTCTGTTATCATACAAACTCCTGTAAAAAAAAGTATTGGAACTGCAATCACGGGTGAGTTATGTTTATCCTCCCCATTGAGTGAGAAAAAACAATAGCGTACTAATGTCATTTTGATCCAAAGTGAGCAAAAATTGGCGGCTTATGACTCACAAAGGCACCGACTCTGTGAAAGCTCGTGCACAGGAAACTCAATGTGAAAAGATAATCAAACAAAATCGGATGTGATTGCTCTCAAGCATTGGATACTCTGAATCGGCTGAGTAACAAAATTCTCCTGAATGGGAGGCAGGTGTTATTGCGTGGCCATTTATAACACAGGTAGAGTGATATAGGAGAGGGACAGTGAACGAATAGCCTATGAATACACTTATCTATATGTGCAGCCATGCGCAGGATTCAATTACATCTGTTAAAGTTAACAGACATAGTTCCAAGTGGTGTTACATAAAGCACTCAATGAGTTTCTATGCCTACGAATCTCATCTTATTCAGATCAGGGATAGACTAACTTCCGTCAAACTTACAGCAGGCGCAAGTTGGTCAGCTCCGCAAAAGTGGAATTGTCAACACATGTCACCTTGTTATCTCGTAACATTCTATAACAGAGAAGGGTTTAATTGCGCCAGAGGCTACACACAACAGATTGGTACAACAATGTTTGAGTACAGCGGTGTGTACCAAGCTTACAGCACATGGCATGACTCGAGGTTGTGTAAATAGTCGCGCTGTTTGAAGTATGGCAGCTTCAGTTTGAAATGACTTCAATGGCATTCTCTGGCTTGTCTGTGTATTTCAAGTGTTTTTCGAGCTACTGTAAACACTGCATGGCGGTGCTGAATGGTTTGTACTGGGCATGAATATTTAAAAAGCAAATGTGTAAGGAATCTGCCATTATTTGGTAAAAAGCCATAAGAAATGTTTCTAAGGTCCTATATGGAAAGTGGACTATGATTTCCTGAATGTTGGAACGAATGGTCAAAACTCATTCTATGGAAAATATTACTGACAGTCTAACTTACAGAGTCCGAAGGCCAGGAATGCCAGTAAACATAGAAGCTTTCAGTTTAGTCAATTTGTTGTCTGTCAGTTGCAGCTCTAAGAGGTTGGAGCATCCCAAGAAAGCGCCAGCTTCCACCTCACTAATCTCATTGTGAGACAAATCAAGCTTTTGCAGCTGTGGCACATTGGCAAATGACTGAGACTTGATTATTTTGATGGCGTTATTGCTGAGTATCAGGTCAGTAGTGACAGTTGGTAGAGGAGTTGGAATCTCGGTGAGCCTCTGATCAGAACAGTCAACCACGGTTCCTGCAATACAAAATTTGCAATGTGAAGGATGACTTGATACTGCAAAACACAAATCGGTTGAGAAAGGAAAAAGATAATAACACACCTTTACATGTGCAGCTTGTTGGACAGACAGTGGCATCGAGACAGCTGGGTGGCAGTGGATTTGGCCTGAAGTCCCAGCAGCGTCCCCTGTCCTGTCGCAGATAGCCGAGTTCCCGCCCTTTCATGTATCCAGGACTGTCACATGTGGCTCCACTCGTTTCCACTGGATTAGTGTGAAGATAGTCAGCTAACCACATCAGGTTGCAGTCGCAATGGAAAGGATTGCGAGCCAAATGTCTGAAACGAAGCACAGATTGTACGTAAATAGTGCTGAATCACCTGTGACGTTAGAATGGGTGTAAATGGTGTGACCTGCTGGGAAAGTTAAACATGATACCATAACAAGGCGTTTCTGATCATGTAGAGGTTTTGAATGAACGTTGACCCATAATTCCTTAACACGAGGGGCTTCCATTTTGATAGGGAGAATTTTAACAAGCAAAGCAGGTGCGCCAAGTGCCTTTCATAATAGAAGGCCACACAAAGCAGCCTTATTAGATTATAACACTTGGAAGCGAAAATTTGATACTCTCATATTAAGTTCTATTTGGGTGGTAAATATTTTTGATTGCAGTTAATATTGTTTGAAAAACAGCTGGTCAAAGCCTATAATGAATCCATACAAACAAACCGACTGTGATATGGAGCGAGCATAAAGGGGGGAAGGGTTAAGCAATACCCAGACACATTAATCGATTACTTACAACGTTTGAAGTTTTCTTAGTGGGGAAAATGTTCCATTGACAATGGTGTTAATCTCATTATCAAACAATGACCTATAAAAAGAGATTGGAAGTGACTCATCGTAAGCTGAGATGATTATTTATAATCTGCGGAAGAGAAAAATCCCAGGCTGTCACGGCGTAGCAGATGGTAATAAGGGCGCAATCAATGCGAGTATACAAGATATGATGATTGACAAACATCTCATGCGCTGCTAAAACGCATAAAGGAAACGCATCACCAAGTCTCCTTAATTTTGCACGCGGATTGTATTTGACGCCAATTAACCTCTAAAAAAAGAACCCATTTTGCCGCAGGCATTCAGTAGGAGGTAATGTCATCCCATGAGCTGTGATTTCTGAACGAAAATAATTGTGTTAACTTACAGAAGGTTTAATTGATGAAGGCCCTCAAAGACGTCTGGTTTGATACATGAGATTCGATTGGCGTTCAGTAATCTGGAACAAACAAGGGTACACTCACGCATTACGCCATTGTGTATGAATAGTTCAGGCTCCAGTTACCAAATTTTGCACCCTGATGAATGCTTCTGTCCAAAAGAAGGCTCACTTGGCCAATTAATATGGAAGGATTGACTGAACTCACAGTAGACCTAAGTTGTTGAGGCCAATGAAAGCTCTGGAAGGCAGATCATCAATTTTATTCTCATAGAGTACCCTGTAAAGGATGGAACAGTTGTCATTACCAAACATCTTATCTGATGCAGGATGCTCATTAGTGAAGTCTGTACCATGGAATGATAAAGACCAGCCAGTGTCACGCAATATGCCAGACAAACCGGTATAGCTAATACTGGTATATGACAGTAATTTCCGACCTTTCACTGATCTCATGCCCGATACTGCGTACCCAATAGAAGATGCAGGATTGCCTGCGTTTACTTTGATTATGTGTACAATAGACACATTTAATGATTGTCCCTTGTTTGCAATAGTCAGGTATGAAATTGTGTGAAAGATTTGACGATAACTTAGCCCAAGGGAACAATCTTTGAAGCATAGTTCGAGGCTCGTATATCCCCGAGGCGTGACAGTTTGTTAGAACTCGTGTTACACTGGAGTAGTATCCGTGTATCGGGTTTCCGAGTGCATAGCCTGAACTTCAGTATGTCAGTTGTGTATGGGACCCCGTAGGCGTGATACTGTTCTAACCGGCCTTGGGATAAGACTGAACTTACAGAGATGCTAAGTTTCCCAGGCCAAGAAACGCTCCCGACTCAATCTCTGAAATGTGATTGTTGCTCAGGTCCCTGTAAGAACAAGACAAGGTAGGTCACAGACCAGCAGCGATAACCAACATTGGTCTACGGATTATCTATTGAGTATTTCAAGCACGTCCTTATGGTGGCGATGTGTACTTTGCTAATAGCCACTTGTAATGTAACACCATCACCCTGAAGGGCTGTTAGGGTGGGAGAGTTCATCTGTTTCCCCGGTGCCTCTGTGCGGGCTTCGGCCACTTATAGTTACAGCCCCGAATGTAAGAGCGAACCAGTCCGCAATTGATATCGATAGTTTAGTTAACAACCAGAGATCTTTTTAAAAGCACAGTACCTATAGATAGATTGTATGTTGTTGTAATCGGTTAACAAATATTGTCCAGTCAAATCATGCAAGGTGCATGGCGTCTCCAATCCGCAACAGTTTACACTTTCTTTTCAGAAATCTAATCCTATTACATTCATTTGTTTTACACAGTCTCTCCCGATAATGGGACAATTGTGTCTTTTATTTTTACAAAAATACCTCATGCTCGGCCAAAGCCCTACTCTAAGGAAGAGTTGTTCACCAGTGCACCACCTACATCAGCGCTAGAAAATGCTTTCATACCACACCGAAGTGAAAGTGGGAAAACCGACAAAGAAGCCTTGCGTGTACAACAAGCAGCCTTGCAGATGCGTGCATATACTTACACTCCATCAAACCTTCCACTATGTAGGTTTCATTTTACATGCCCGAGGTATTGGACTTAGAAATCAATTTAGGAACCCCATTAGATGGATAGTGTCATAGAAACTCACAAATTGTTCAAGTTGGTGAGATGGCTGAAGATTCCTTGTGGAATTCTAGTTATCCGATTCTGATCCAAACGACTGAAACACAAATAGAAAATGCTTAGAAAATCTCAGCAACAGCTGATTAATGCAGAAACAGATGATCCTAGATGATAATCCTGCAATATTTCGTCTTCCAGCTTTCTGTGAGTTCAATAATTTCTCATGCAAACTTCACTAGTGGTGTAGTCATTGTGGTGACCTGAGCAGCATATATGGGGTATCTTAATTATCATTTTGTTTACGGTGGTAATGGAATCAGGTGATTTTTATCGAGAACACATTGATCATTCAGCTTCTACTTGAGTATATATTTACATGTCAATAGTGGGAAAGCTGCCAACACCCAGGTGTTCAAGCAGTGCAGGTGATGTGAGTTGAGGTAGGAAGAATTAGACCACATACACACCAGTATAGCATACTTCTGTCACCGAATAAATCAAAACCGCATTCAATACGAGGGTTTCCCTTGTTATGTTGTGAGTGAATCTTTTAAATCGCTCAGTATTTATCTGGCACTGAATGTAGATGATGGTACATACAGTTCAACCGTGTTAGGGGGTACGTCTGTCGGTATGTCTTCTAGTCCGACCCCTCGACAGTTGACGACTCCCCCGGAGCAAGTGCATGATACTGGGCATGCAAGCTCAATGGGCTCGGCACAAGTCACCTCTTTCAATAAATTCGAGTCTAAAATAGCGAACGAATACATGTACAAATACATGTATAATCGCTATGTGTAAATGCATATACGTATAGTATCAATTTAAATAAGCCCCTCGTGAGTTATAAATTACATCACAAGGTCTGAGAACACTGATGCAAACCCACGCGAAAAAACATATATGCAAATTTGTGTAGGAGTTTGCCTAATTTTTTGGTCTTTTTGGCTTGATGTTTATAGTTGTCATGAAAACTCTCACTAAAGATTCAGTAAACAATTGTAAATAAAGAACACCAAGCAATCTTTAGATGTTTTCCAATAGGAAGATTCTATACCATAGTATCACAACTATACCATTGATAGGACAGTGCCAAACAAAACTTCTGTAGGTATGAACTACTTAAACATGTAAGAGTCTAGAAGAACATTTGTCTTTTGTAAAACTTTCTCTAGTAACACTGAAGCCACAGGATTCTCATTGGGAAGAATAAGCAGGTTTAGTTCATCTTTGATCAGTCGCAAGTAGATTGATAGGTGATTAATTGACTTAATGGTTCATATGATTATTAAATATAAACTAAGTCTCTGTTGATTAATAGGGCCAGTTTACAGGTGCAGAGTCATGGTAACAATAAAAGAGAGTAAAAACAGGCAACAGCTGAATATCTAAGGAAATTAGAAAACTCAGCTCAACTGAGCCAGCGGTAATTAGTTTTCATGGCTAGAAGAGGCTTGTCCTTTCCAAGCCAAGCTAGTTTGATTTTCCATACTTCGACTGAAAGCTTTTAACGTGTGTGGTATCCTCACAAGCTTATGTAAGAGTAGTAAATAATAGCAGACCATTACATTCCCCTTATCAAAGACGTAGATTATAGAGCCATAAACACTTGTCATAAACCTCATCATATCAGGTTAGGTTCCTATACAAAGGAAGAGAACAATCTTTATTTCTTACCTCTACATGTGAACTGGCTTTGGGGCACTTCAATAACTGGACGGTTAGCCAACTGGCCTGGACCTTTACAACGTGCAAATCTAGCCAACTGAGTATGTATCTATAACAAAAATATTCAAAATCTGTACTTTTCTGTTGCCCTTCAGATCCTCTTGGAATTCAGATAACGCCAGTCTGTGCCAAGTCAAGTAATCAAACAACGCAATGCAAACAAGCAAGTGCTACAAACCTTGAGCCATCTACCCAGCCAAGCCAGGTTACAGTCGCAGAAAAACTGATTGTCTACAAGACGTAGAATTCGCAAATCAGCCATCTTGTAAAATAGTTCATTGGGTAACATGGTCAAGTTATTTCCATTGAGTGAAAGAATCTCAACTTGGGTAAGATCATCAAACACTCCTGTTTCCATACAGCCGAGCCCATTGTTATCAAGATGCCTACAGAGTATAAAAGAATAATGCAGTCCCTACTGACTACTGGGAAGTGCCTTGGCTGAGCGGTTAGAGCACTCGCCACTGGCACAGAAGGTCCCAGATTCAAGACAGCTTGAGCGCGGGATTTTCCAAATAAAACTCTTCATCCAGCAGGGAATGGGTGCTCCGACTGTCTTTAGAGCTGGGGAAGCTGAAATGCTATCAAGAACGAACAGTGGTACCCCACCTTAGTCACAACATTGCTGGTGCAAGTTGGCTCTCTAACAGCCTCGTTCCCACACGGCGATTGGGACAAGCTACCCTTTGCTTACTGAAATGCTAACCCATCCATCTGGGAACCTAATAGTCAGTTCAGTAACAGGAAGGAAACAAGGTTAGCACATGTTGTTTGGTTCCCCTATGATTGGTAATTGCAGAGGTCTAACAGATGGACTGTCTGGCAGGACAGCTCTGGTGAGTCATGATACGTACAAATCAGTGACTCTATGCGCTCCTCTGAAGGCTCCATTCTTCAGGAAGTTCAGGTTGTTATTACTCAGATCTCTACAAAGTAATTCGTCATGTCACGTTTCCACATTCATGCATGATTTAGGAAGAATTTACACCAAAGTGTGATAATTCACAGTAGACTGGAAAGCAGCTGACAAAGCTTTGGGGACCAATCTCTGACAGTCCAAATGTTTGCCGAGTCTCACACAAAGCTCCCGCTGGTCTGACCCAAAACCCAAACTAAACACGGGTTTGTATCCTAGGTGAAAGACTGGCGGAAGAAAGTGACAATCAGATTTGTTTACAAAGCAGATTTGAGCTAGCCTAGTAAAGGAGAGTGCTAATCCCTGAGACAATAGAGGAGGATCAGATAGAGACAGGTGAAATGTCAGGCAGTGGTATCTATAGGCCATCAGTGGCTAGGTAAATGGATTAACCACCTTCTGATTTATTTACTCCTAAGTCAAAGCTGTGTAGAGAAAAGGGGGCATCCTGGAATGCTTTGACACACCATAATGCTGCTAAAATACTAATCAATTTATTATCTTAGGATGTCTGAAATCTGGGAGGCTAATAAAGATGGCTGTTGATGTGACCAGGAAAGCGGCTACTGGTCTTTTATTTCCAGTCACACTGTTTGCTCAGGTGAACTATCTTTAGATTGATACTGGTCAATACTGGACTCATCAGATCAGTAATTAGTAATTAGTGTTGGCTGTCCTCCACTCTATAATGTTATAATATGCCCCATAGTGACTCAAACGTAAGACAATAATCTTCACTCGGTCACAATAACAAAAGGCTTGCATTCCAGACAACAAATTATCTATTCACATTTGTCTCAAAAAATTACAATCGCCAGTTTGGGTGTAGGTAATGCGCTTCGGATACTAATGAGGTTGGATTAATGAGTTTTGTAGGCGCGCTGTGAGGACGCCAGTATCAAAATTCTGTCTATAAAACCCCTAGCGAGAGTCTTATGACCGGAAAGTGTATTGCACTATGTAGTGGTTAGGAAAGGCTCATAGCTTATCTTCAACACTTACAGTCTTGTCAGTTGTGGCGTATTCTCAAACAAAGCATCTGGCAGTTGAGTTAGCTTATTTCTGTTTAACCTCCTAAAACCAGAATTATTGACTTTAATGGATAGCTCACCAGTCATACCTATATTAACATACATGACTACAAACATGACACGATGGTGAAAGCTCTAAAGTCAATATGTAGACATGGTGATTTACAATAGGACGAGTTTACATTAAATTGTTCTGATGCAGTTGGAGCACCTACAAGTGTAGTCTGTGGATTTACACAGGAACAGCTACCGCATTGTAAACACGGGCAATATGTATCGAACGACTAATGAACCATGAGCGCATAAAATAAAACTCAGAGGGGACCAAATTTACTACTTATTCTACAGTTATGGCACCAGCAGATCTGATCATTGGGTGATGAAACAATAGAAACCAAATCCAAACTATTGTCTTTAGAAACACTGGCGATCTCCTCCGCTGTATAATGGGGGTGTCATCAAGACAACAGAATGAGGGTTGTTGGCTTGGAAGTGATTATATGTTTTGGATGACATTCCAGAGAGGCTTTGAAGTGCCGTAGAAAAACTGATACATAAACGGCTGATAAAAACTACTTACAGTCTTTGTAGGCTAGAAAGGTCAGAAAACGCCCCTGGTTCAATCCTTCCAATGTTATTATCAAGCAATGCTCTAAAAACAAAAGGTGGCCATATTGTGGTTGATAGCTAAACATCCATGGATAAATACATAGGACAAACTTCATCACAGTCTTGCCATACATGTGATGAGTAATCTATCAGCGGATAGCACACCCAGAGACTGTGGCTCATACCAAGAGACTAATTCATTATCATCTAAATAACACTTTTGATGCAGCCCAACAGCCCAACATACTCAACCCACAAGGGTGTCTTAATGGTCAGAGCCAAATGAGATGTGTTGACTGACAATCCTGCCACAGGTTAGACTAATATATGTCAGAATTATGATAATTTGGCCAGATAAATTGGAGTAATTAGGTTGTCACTTTGCCACCTGAATTATTTGAATGTGATTACTATCATAGCGGTGGGATGGAAAGAGGGAAACAGGTAGCAAGTCGTCATTCGATATGATGACCACACTTCACTTTGATCTGATCCTAAACAAGGATTGAATGGAAACATCAATGTGTGAGAAAAGAAATACCATTCAAATAGTTAGGCCATTGCATACATTTGTGTGGTTGGCAAATTCAAATGAGGATGAATGCGTTAATTTTTGTCTACCAGGCTGGACAGCCTCGGGGCCTACTTACAGAGTTCTGAGTCGTGAATATCCAGCGAAATCACTTCTTCTCAGTCCAGTGATATTATTTCCCTGAAGATCTCTGTGGAATAAGCAGTGACCATTGTCTTCTGATATAGCATAACTGTTTACTTGGTATATAAGGGTCAGATGATAATAAGGAAAGATGTTGATCACACTAGCTCATAAAATGCACTAATCATACTTATCTACAGCTGTTTCCAGACCGGTTAGTATACCGAATGAAATGGCAAGTGTTAAAGACTAATTGAACGCTATATCTGCTGAATGTATGATCAGAATTCCATCTCAGTGCCAGTTATAGAGGATAACTCTATGCTCTGTGTAATGATTTTTGTTTTGTCCCCAAGAGGAATTGGAAGGCCACAGCAGAAACCAAACTAGCCTTATGTAGCATTCATCTACCACAGAACCCAGTAGTGGATTGACCACCTCAGAGGTAGCGGATGGATGGCTATTTGATATGGCAACCCATGATTCTATATGAGGCTTTCTGTAGTCCGGTTTCCAGTCTAGTTGCACACGGCAGTATGTTTCGCGGTTTTTAAATTATTTTTATGATGCCTCTTATAAGATTCTAACTTCTGCAAGCCCGCATTTTTACTACGACTCTCATTTTTATCTAGGATATGATAACACTTACTGACAGTCAAATATAAACATACATTAGGGGATAGTATCTTAATCTTTTAAGAGTTACCAGTGTAATTAACCCATTATCTTTTTCATTTACACACGGTGTCAACAAACTCAGCTTTCACCACTACACGAAGACTAGGTGTAATGCAGTTGATAAAAAATGTCTGTGTGTACTTACATAATCTCGATATCCTTATCCAAGCCCGTCGGTACCGCGTCTAATCCTCGGAAACTGCAGTCTATACTCGTTTTTCCGCACAAGCATTTTCCTGGACAGGATGCAGCCAGGATGTTTTGGACACATAATAATCCTAAAAAGTATGTTAATCCTTTCATTATGCTTCTTCTCACATTGCCCGTATATCCGACCGTCACAGCATATACTAAGCTCTCATGACTATAGTAAAATGCTAGGCTAGCGCATTGACCCCGTGACCTAGCCAATCAGATTGTAGCCTCGTATGGCCTCCCCTCAAGTCCAGTGAAGACCACAGAAAATAATCTGCGGTCATAACCTATTAGTGGTACTTTGCCGTGTTCTGTCTGGTGCTAAGGAGGATAACTTTAGGATAACTTTAGGATAACTTTATGGTCTGGTATGATACCGCTGCCAAGATCGGAAAATCAAATAATCTACATAAACCTGTCTTGAGACAAGCTGACAAAACCAAATGGTTTCATGGACTATCCTGTGTAGATTCTGTTCTGTCCATAGATATAGACAATGTTTGTGCTGGGAGCACAGTGTTTTTGTACATATTTTTATATCAACCAACTTTATAATCTCATACTTATTTTTTAGCCGTTGTAGTATCAAGTAGTCATCAGAAAGTTCGAACTGTATATAGCAGCACAACTGTTTAGATTTAGATAGATACATGTTTTCACTTAATTGCTGCACTCCTCAGGTTTTGTTATTGTAGATTAATAGTTGACTATTTAGACTTAGGGAATGAATTTGGTACATAAACTGCTGGGTCATTGGGGCAAGACAAGACAACTCCTAAAGATATTACCTTATCATGGAGTTTGAATAACAGGCTTACGGTGATTTTTCCCCAGCTCATAGTCATCTAAACAGACTTGTCATGGACTTGTATTATAATATTATAACAGAATCTATCACTGACATAGAGTTCTAACTCTATGGGTCTTTATCAATGTTTCTAAATGACTATGCACCGTGGTACCAGATTTAAATATGGAAATAGTGGTTTCTAAAAACTCCTATTCAGTGAATAATAAAAGGGTAATCTTGAGGCTTTTTATGAGTCAATTCTTTAGGCAATGAGTAACCTTTATTGGAAAACCCACCTCAATTTATGAGTGGATAGCTTCTAGTACCCTGGCTGTAATGTGTGACTCACTGGTTCATTGAAATCACCTTACAAGAGGCGCTGGATAAGAACAGATACATGCATTTGTCAAGCCCTCTATTGCTCGGTTTATATACTGTAAATAAAATCTAGGGGATGCATGGAGTCCTGGAGTGTTTGTGGGCAACAGAACGCTGCATGGGTGATCAGCATCTAGTATTTGTTACTGGTTCCATAATTTTTGGGATTCAAGCGCCCTGGAATATTTCATGCCAGTCTGTTGTTTACTACACTAAAATCTGGTGGTTGTTCGACATACATAGAATATTTTAGAGGTCCCCACGAATATTCAATACCATATCGGTGGTCATTTGTGTTGCCCCATATACAATACCTCCATTGCATGTTTTTTTCTCGTATGATGTCTGCACTGTTACGGTGATGCTGCCGAGTTAGATACTTGTTTGTTCACCATAACATAGAGCACCACAAGCGGGTCAGTATCAGTGTGGTATCAGTGTTCAACCTCATAGTGAGGCTTGGTATTTGTTGTTGAGCTAGACCTAATGGGAGGGGCTCACACGAGGCCTGCAAGCCCGCCATCACAGGGATTCCAACTCCACAATCCCACTTCCGTTGTCTAAAGGGATTGTCGTTCAACTGTTAGTTGAATACTAAAAAGATGAATCTAAAGCATAATTTGTTTGACTGGAGCATGAGCTCTGATCCTGTTGGATGAAGGTGAGATGAAACTGCCACCCGCGGGCCCAGTCCTTTATACCATCATTGAGGTTCGGACATCAGTGGATGAGACAGAAAAAAACCATCAGTATACAGTCAGAAGCAAAGGAAAACCATGCTGGTCAAGTACCAACATGCCGCTTAATCACATGTATTTATCTGCAAGACCGGCTGGATGCACCAATCCTAGTTTCACACATTGTTTGGTACCCCTAGTTGCCTTAAAACCAGTTCACATAATCATGACAGAAAATTATAATTTCAGAGTTGCCCTCTCGCTATTGAGACTAAACGCACGCGGTGTCGTAACAAATTTGAAACATTATTTTTCACAAGTTTTGTTTTTGTATTTAAAATCTATGTTTCATCAAAATAGTAAATAAATCTTCGCCTTGTTATCCTAAATGCGTATTCACGGTTTGAAAAACTCATACAGATAGATGTGGGACCGTGGAAGCACACGCAAAGCTTTCCTAGGGCCTGTTTCGTGCTAAAGCCTGTGCGAAGTGGTGTTTGGGCCTGTGTAGTAAACAAAGATTATAATCTTTGTAGTAAACAGAGCGTTAGCAATCTGAGCACCAGAAGTCTAGAACCTACAAAGAACCCCGGGTTAAAGTGATCACAGTGTGCTGGAGATGACTGAAACAAAACAACTTTGTAACTGTAAGGTATGGATCGTTGAGTTTTGCCTTTGGCGTTCATCGCGTCAAGTTCAAGTTCAACCTCAAGTTCATCTCATGATCGTGATGATGATGATTCATTAGCTCATGTGGCGTTTTGCTAGCCTCGCAAAAACAAAATCTATCTAGTATCTCCTAATCTAACTCCAAGTTCTTTCCATCCCTGGCTGGTGCTTGTATCCAGTTGGTAGTTCAGTCCACTCCAGTCTTCTGTTCACTTTATATTCTCTGAACTGTCATGATCATCATGATGAGCATGGTGGGTCACCAAAGTTACCATTTTTATTCGCGTGATGGTAAGACTGAGTGAGTGAGGCTGAAAGTGACGAGTGTAAATGTAATGCAAACAAACACCCCATGACATGGCAATCCATAGGACAAAAAACTTATCATAAACTTAATGCATTAATTAATCCATAGAGTTATCCTCCTCCTCGGGGAGAATATTAACTATGGATTAGTGTGAATCACCTCATTGGTCAGAGTCACTTACTCGTTGCTTAATAAACCCACCTGGTCTGTCACAGGCACTAGCCACACTTTATGATCTACTCGCAGGTTGTGTTGGGGTCATGTTAGTTACGGACTGATGTGTCAATTGATATTAACATGAGTCATGTTGTAATCGATTGACACATCAGCCCTTAACTTGAAATCTGAGCGAATACAGTTGGGGAAAGTAACTCCAATGGTGCACAGCTCCATCACTGCTTTGCTTTGTTCTACTGCGACTATGCTGTTGTGTCATGACCAGACTAGTTTACTAACTGAATATATGTAGTGAATATTTTTTACTGTATTGTTTTGTTTTCTTCTTTGCTCTCTCTTATATAATAATATAATTTATTATTATATCTTTCTGCATGCATGATTAATCACCCAAGCCGGGTCAAACGTTCATGGGGTGGTTTCCTCAGTTCCCTCGCCGGGATTAAGTTCATGTGCTGGATTAATTGCAGTCCCGAGCCGGGGTAGAACTCCATGCGATGGTTTACTTAATTCCCCAAGCTGGGACTAACTTCATGTGATGATCTACTTGATTCCCGAGCTGGGACTAACTCCATGCGATGAACTACTTTATTCCCG
>Ga0224501_10002794_pt1 | contig 13730 bp, 13 predicted proteins | sample SF_Oct11_sed_USG_4_FD_169105 | JGI IMG/M metagenome (GOLD analysis project Ga0224501, IMG submission 169105) | Sediment microbial communities from San Francisco Bay, California, United States - SF_Oct11_sed_USGS_8_1 | ecosystem: Environmental > Aquatic > Marine > Sediment | place: USA...
GTCACCACAGCTTTGGCTCTGTGCGGAGCAAATTTTACGAACCCAACCCTTGGAATGGTAAAAACTCTCTTTGCGGCAGCATAAGCTGAAATGCCAACAAACCAGAGTATCCAGCCCATCCATGCCATATCTAAGATTAGCATTAGGCCGAAGCTTAGCATGAAGAACCCAGCGAAAACGTCTATCAGTCCATCCTGGTGATAGGACGTGTAGGCTTTTCTCTCAATTTTTTTCAAGTTGATTTTTTCTGTCATTTCACATCACCTAAGCAGTACAATATACTTTGTCACATATAAGGCTTTGTCTTGCAAAGTAATTTGCATGCATGCAGCCGCCGACAGAAGGCTGAAAGCAACGAAACCAGAAACAATCTAAGTTTCTTCAACAAGTTCATTCGTTTGCGTGTGCGGGTCAAGATTCTACCTTTTTTTTCAAATGGCTATGTTACTGCCGTGAGAAAAAAGTTGAGAAGGCAGGTGGCGCTGCCTGAGAGTACTGGATTAAGGCAAGTCCCTGCTCATCCAGAGTAAGGTAGACGGCAACGCATACCTGCTCTAGTAGGGTGCTTGCTGAGAAAGAGCAGGGCTAAAGTTTAGCCCAAACCAAACTGATTTTCTGAGTCTTGAAAAGGCTGTGGTCTTGACAAGCTTTTTAACTCAAACACCAAACTGTTTACTTCCATTTTGTCAGTATCTCCTCCCTACGGAAGGTGGACCTGCTTACGAAGAACAGAATCGCATCGACAAATAGGAGAACGGCGGAAATTATAAGCAGATTGTTGGTTTCTAGTGATATGATTCCGATTTCACCCGCGACATAGATGGCTCCGAACGGGAGAATCATGATTCCTTTCAAACTGCTGCGCGGTCCGTACATCATTGACTCTTGCAGATATGATAACATTCACCTCAACACTTAGTAGACAGGCAAGCGGTGCGACTGCTAATAGAATAACCCCCATGGTCCAGTTAGGAAAATAAAGATACCCCAACTGGCTAAAGGTCAGGTTGTCTATAAAGGCCATAAATATTGCACAACCCCCATAGGTTGCAACTAAGGATGGCAAAAACGCGGCGAGGCTTTTTCCCAGCAGAATCTCGCCATCCGTCACGGGAGTTGCAGGAAGAGGTTCAAGGCTCTTCTCAGCCTTTTCGCCGACCAGGCTGTAGGAGGCAATCGCAACGGGAAGAGTTGCTGCTCCGATAACGAAGAAGAAGGCAAATGCGTTCAGCAGTGGTAGAAGTGCTGCAGTAGGAATGCCCCCACTTTTCATGTTAGCGAAGTGGATAACCAAAGGAAGACCAACCGAGACGAGAAGTGGAAAAAGAATGACTGAATACATGATGCTCTTCTTCTTGGTGAAGATGCTAAAGTCTTTCGTTGCAACTGTCCATACATTCTGTAAGTCCATCTTTGTTCTCAGCTCCTAACTAATTTCAAGTATACGTCCTCCAAAGTTGGGGTTACCTCAGTAACGAACTGAACGCGGCCACCCACAGCACTAATCGCGGCCACGATGTCGGGATTCTCCTTCTCAGGATTACTCACGTCGATGACGAGTTTGTTGCCAACTATCTCGATATTCCTCGGTCCAACTCTTTTCACTGCCGCTACAATCGCATCGTTAACATGTTCAAGCTGAACTACAGTTTTACTTCCCCACAACGATTCTCGCAGCTTTTCTGGAGTGCCCACAGCTAATAGTTTGGTTTTCAGTATCCCTACTCTATCGCAGATTTTCTCCGCTTCGTCCAAGTGATGAGTATTGAGAAAGATAGTCCTCCTCTCTTTTTTTAGCTCGAGGATAAAATCTCTTACTGTTTTTGAAGCCTCTGGATCTAGGCTTGCTGTCGGATCGTCCAGAAACAGGACCTTGGGGTCATGGATCAGGGCACGGGTTATAGCAAGTTTTTGCTTCATGCCTTTGGAAAAGGTCCCTGCGGAGAGGTTCCTCTTGTCCCAAAGCCCTAACATTTTGAGGAAATACTCGATCCTTTCTCTCCTCTGCTCTTTGGTGCACTTGTACAGTCGCCCGTAGAAATCGAGGTTCTTGTAAGCGCTCAGGTTGTCATAGAGACCGACGTTTTCAGGTAGGTACCCGGTAATTCTTCTGATTTTCTGTGAATCCGTACTGTTTCCGACTTCTTGATCACCTATCTTGGCCTTGCCGCTGGTTCTTGATATCAGGCAGCAAAGCATCCTCACTGTGGTGGTTTTTCCTGCACCATTCGGTCCAAGAAAACCAAAAACGTCACCCTCATCAACATGTAAAGTTAAGTCCTCCACTGCAGTGAGATTGCCAAATTTCTTCGTCAGATTTTCAGCATCAATCACAGAGGGTCGCCGAACTGCGTGAGCTATTTCAATGATATCTTCAATGAGTCTTGAAGAGTCATCGGTCACTATTTTTTTGGTTTCACCCCCAAGCTTACAGACAAAGATTGTGAGTGTTAACTTTCTGGATCCGCAGTTTGTGGTTTGGTTTGGAGTTAAAGTTTGGCCCGATACACAAAGCTGCTAGGGGAAAGCCCTCAATACAAACCGGAGAGAAGTGTTCTAAAATGTAGACTTATTAGACGATCCATAAATACTTAGTTTGTGAAAACTATGAACTTGAAAGAATATAGATTGGCTTTGTTGGTTTCTATCGTTTCTATAGTGGTTTTGGGTTCAGTGATGATCTATATGCTGCAAAATCAGGGAGCTCCAGAAAAACAGCTGTATTTTCAATATCCTACAGGAACAGCATCATCTCTTGGTACAGTGACGCTAGCTCAAGGAAGTGAACAGCAAACAAGCTACAATACTATTTCAGTAAGTGGTTCAGGAACGGCATCCATGCAAGCTGTTGAGGCTACTGTCTCTTTGGGTGTTCAAACTCAAGGAACTACTGCTTCTGAGGCAGTTGACAACAACGCTGAACTTATGGCAGCAGTTATAGACGCAATAGAAACTCTGGGTTTAACTGAGGAAGACATGAAGACAGTTGCCTACAACGCGTACCCAATCTACTCAAAAGAGGACTATGACACGATTGTCGGATACAGAGTAGTTAACATGATTGCAGTGGAAGTTACTGACATGGGCCTTATAGGCCAGGTCATAGATGCAGCTGCGGACAACGGAGCAAACAGGATTCAAGGCGTCTCATTCGGTCTTTCGTCAGAGAAACAGACAGAGCTCCAGATGCAGGCATACGTAGCTGCTTTGAGAGAGGCTGAGGGGAAGGCCTTGCTGATTGCAAGTGAGCTTGATGTAAGTGTGACAGGCGTGCTATCCGTAAGTGAAAACGTCTATTCGCCCTATCAACCCTACTATGACTACAGAGTCAGCTACGCGAGCGAAGCAGCACCTACTACACAGATAATCGAAGGTAAGCTCAGTGTATCTGTAACTGTGCATGTAGTATACACTTTCGAATAAAACCGAAACTTGGCTAGCAGACGGTAGAATAACCAGTTGAAAATAGCTTTAGCGGATGCTATTACTTGGATACTGTAAAAAGATTAGCTAGCTAGGTGTGTGTGGGGGTCAAATTTTGATCCACCACCACCAAAATGCTTGTAGATAAGAGTGCTTGTGGTTCTGTAATGTTGAGACAGCTGAACTCTGGACTGGTGATACTAGCGCGCGCTTGACAGAATGGCTTTCCTCACTTGACACGTGTTCGCTAGCTAGCTAACTTCGTGCTCCATCAAAACGTAAACAGCACGAATACCAGTGGGAGCCCCCAAAGCTCCTATCGATTTAGCTTGCCATCCTTCCTTTGCCATACGATTGAGCTGCAATACAAGTTTCCTAGCCTCGCCAGTATCATAGAGGATTTCATACTCCTTCATTCCAATCACCTCTAAGCTGAGTATGGCAATGGTCTCCATATCTGCTTTTCGTGTGTGTGTGGGTTTGGGGATTAAAGTCAGATTTTGATCCCAAGCCCACCTAGCTAGCGCGAGGGTTTCATAGCCAGCGCGTTCATTTCACGAATATGTTCGGGTTAATAATTAGCTAGTGAGTTTTCATGAACAGCTCCATCGGGAATGGCTGGCCGTGCCCGGGGTACACGGTATTGATTTGTAAACTTCTCAGTTTTTCGACACTGTCATGCGCTGCAACTGAGTCGTCGATGATGGACCAGATGTCTGGTTTGTCTACATTGGCGAGCAGATCACCGCAAAACAGGTCGCCACTGGCTGTCAGGATGCTTATTGAACCCTTTGAGTGCCCTGGAATATCAAGGACTCTAGCGTCGAATCCATATCCAGAGAAATCGTATCCCTCCTCGATATATAAATCGGGTTCAAACCTGTCCGATTTACTTAACCTGATGAACAACTTAAAAATTACTCTAAAGAGAATATTTTGTTTGTTTCGATTCCATAACATGTCTCCGCGTTCGACCATTCCGGAATCGTCCCTGTGCATGGCTATGTGTGCACCGAATTTTTCCCTAAGGTAAGCTGCATTACCGCAGTGGTCAAAATCACCATGAGTTAGCACGATCAGCCTAAGATTTCCCGGCTGGCAGCCCGCGCTTTCAAGTTCTTTTTCGATCGCGCCGCGCTTGTTGGTCCTCCCCGTATCGATCAGGACAAATCCGTCGCCGGTTCTGACAAGGTAGCAATTGACAGAGACATTAAGAAAAGGCGTGGTGAGGGTGTTAATCTCCAAAGTCATTTGAGCCTCCTGTGTTGACGGCGGTTATGACAAGCGCGCACATTCCGCATCCATAGAGTTTTCCAACCTTCTATAGAAATAAGCCTATCTGAAACTTAATATATCTGTTCCATCGATCGATTGCCTGATCCTTCTGCTAGTTTTTTGTGTGTGAGGGGCTAAAGTCTCACCCCCAGCTAGCTAGCTAGTGGGCATGCTCGATCTTAGGGGAGAGCCGTCCGGAAAAAATGTTCTTGGAGTTCAGAACAGCGCTCAACCGGACACATCGATCGTTAAAACGGTAAGTGCATTAGTCTGGCCGTTCGAGCTGCTTTTTGATCTTTTCAACTTCTTCTTCAAGTTTTCTAATACGTTCTTCTTGTTCTTCTCTCTTTATTTTCCTCTTTTTTCTTTTCTTTAGCGCTGCGATTGCTCCTGTTGCTGCCATGTTTCATTCACCTCACTGGAGTTAGTAAAGCCAGTAAAGTTAGCTATAAATTTTGGGGTGTGTGGGGGCCAAAGTTTCACCCCCAAACCCAAACCACAACTTCTGACTGACTAACTCTCTGACTAACCTACTATCTGACTAACTAACGTACTAACTCACTGACTACCTGGCTTCTACCTATTCTCTTCTACCTCTCTTCTCATATACTCTCTCTACACACCGCACACACCACACACGAAAGAAAGCAAATAGAAAACTAAAATAAATGGGATGAGTAAGGGTCTACGTTAGCACTCCAAAACTAGAATAAATATCAAGCGCACATCTTTATGCATTAGAATTATGCGCGTGCGCAGGAAGTGGAGTTCAGTTGGTGAGTTCATGAGGAACGATGAATGCATAATCAAATTTCTTAATAAAGACGGAAGAATACTACAATCTTTTCAAAGAAACAAAGATGGTTGGTTTGAAACTAGTTCTAAGGGAATAGTTAGACGATGTACAGCCGAACAAACACTATCACATCTATTGCCTCCTCTTGCTGGTGTCAGCAGAGCAATTGTAAAAGTGGAAAGAATATCGCCTGAGAAGTAGCGCGCGCTGTACCATTCAATTGGCGGAACAGATCCGTACCACGAGCGAGGAGAGCAATCCAACACTAGCAATCGGTGGGATTCGAAATGGTAGAAACTGCAAGGATGTTACGAAACCTCTTACTCATCTGCGGTATCCTCTCTTCGCTGCTTTATGTCGGTACTGACATACTCGCAGGTACGCTGTGGGAGGGCTACAGCTTCACCTCTCAAGCCATCAGTGAGCTGTCTGCTATCGGCGCTCCGACGAGACCACTCGTCGTTCCGCTTGACCTCGCGTATGATGTGCTCATGATCGCATTCGGATTGGGCGTCTGGGGATATAGTCGAAAACGCGCTCTGCGCTTCACGGGAGGCCTGCTGGTGGGAATGGGGGCAGTCGGCTTGGTGCAGGTGTCATTCTTCCCAATGCACCTACGTGGGGCCGAGGCAACGTTTACCGATATCATGCACTCAATTCTCGCGGGTGTGCATGTCCTCTTGATTCTGCTGGCGATGGGATTCGGAGCTACCGCATACGGAAAGCGGTTCCGCCTCTACTCGATCGGGACACTCCTGACACTCCTCGTGCTTGGCGCTGTGTTAGGCTTCGTGGGCGGTGCCCAGATTACCGTACAAGGGAAAATTGCGCCTCCGCAGTGGTTCGGGGTTAGCGAGCGCATCACCGTCTATGGTTCCATGCTATGGGTGGTGGTGCTGGCCATTGTCCTCTTGCGTGCGGAAAAGGGGCCAGGCTTAGTTAGCGACAGAGATGCCTAACGCTAACTTCAGCATTTCACATCAGCTTAGTGACAAATTTGTACTTGGCGACGCGCGCTAATGCTACCAGAACCAGTTACCACAGACGTTACGAACGATAGAGGGGGGTAGGGGTATTGAATTTGGAAGCAGAAATCATCCACAAATTGGTCTAAGAGAGACCGCAAATCTGGAAGAATATACCAGGGGGGTATAGTTTTTGCGAGTGAAATCACTCCGAAAAACAATATTTCAGACATGTAGCAAGGCTTGCAGCGCGTCCATTGTGTGTTCGGGTTCTGGGTTAAGGTTCACGAAAGATCGTACGAATCCATAGGCTCTTAAAGACTTAAATAACGTTCCGAGTGTTCTCTTCCTGTGGGTGATGACAGCTCTGACCCTACTGATTAAATGATGTAGATCTTGAGTGTGGAACCCACACCTAGGCTCCAATATCAGAATCGCTTTTATGACGAAAGCAAAGCTGTGCGTAGAGTAGGTTGTGATGTCTACTTGTGTGTTCTTGAAAAGATCAAAGTTGTTCCTCTGGCATTCGAGAGCCTAGGCGTCAGATCCATGTGCACATACATCGAGACCCCAGACATCAGAGTTCTCTTAGACGCCGGCGTATCTTTAGGACCGAAGAGATACGGCTTACCACCGCACCCGATAGAGTACAAAGCCTTGAAAAAGAGCCGGGAGAAGATAGTCGAAACTGCTGAGAAAGCCGATGCGGTGACGATCAGCCACTACCATTTCGACCATCACACCCCCTCTTATACGGACTGGGCATACAACTGGTCCTCATCTGAGATCGCGGATAGGATCTACTCTGGGAAACTCGTCCTCATGAAGAGCTATCGGTCCCGCGTGAACGTCAGCCAGAGGCGTAGAGGCTGGATTTTCGTCAATACAGGCGGGAGGAAAGCCGAGAAGCTGGAGGTCAGCGACAAACGATCGTTCAAGTTCGGAGATACTACACTGAGGTTCTCTCCTCCAGTCTCCCACGGTGAAGAGAACTCGGGGTTAGGATGGCTCGTTATGACCACAATAGAATACAGCAATGCTGAGCGCGTTCTCTTCGCATCTGATGTCCAAGGGCCGATTAGCAAAAAAGCCTTAGAAATCATCCTCGCAGAGAGGCCAAGTCTACTCATAGTCGGCGGGCCTCCACTCTACTTGGCCGGCATGGTGAAAGAAGAGAGTTTGGAGATGGGCTTTGAGAACCTTGAAAGGATTGCAGAGAAGGTTCCCTTAGTGATTCTAGACCACCATCTCCTGAGGGATAGAGAGTGGACAAAGAAGACCCAGCCAGCTTTCAATATCGCATCAAGAACCGAGCATAAGATTGTTACTGCAGCCGAGTACATCGGCGAGAAGAACCAACTGCTAGAGGCAAGGAGAGATGAGCTGTACAAAGACGATCCGCCCAGTCAAGAGTTCACCAAATGGACAAAGATACCAGTCCTTAAGAGGAAGCTTACACCTCCCCCGATCTGAGACTAAATGCTCCACTCTTGCTCTGGTGCTACTTCACGTAGATCCTCATATCTTCAAGTGCGGCTGAAGGGAGCGGCAAATCCTTCATCGTAACCAAGCCCGGTGGGGCATTGAGAACCTTCGGGATCGAGTTAACTATTATAGACGCGGTTCCTACGTCGCCGTGCACGCATGGGCTTATCTTTTGACGGATTTCAGGTGTCCCCATAATCGTGACCGAGTCGTATTCTTCCTCCGCTCCAATGTATGCTTGAAACTCGAGAACGATGACAGGCTCTCCCTCTTTGATCCCTATCGCGGATTGCTTCAAACCGGCCACATATCCACGGTGAACCTTCACTGCTCCGCTATCGAAAGGCTTCTCTGCTATCACTGGCTCGGCGTCCTTCACCTCTATGCTCTGCAGAGCCCAGCCCAAGGCGTCGGCTATCATAGCGATAGACTGCTTCAGCCCGACATGGCCTGTTATGAGCTTCCTCCTTATCATATCCTCGAACTGCTCAACTGATAATCCGGCTCCAATCTTCCTTTGGAAAGGTATCCTCCGTGTAGACGCGTCCATAACTCTCCTGACTTCTATCCTCTCTATCTCATGGCTAACAGCTGTCAAGACGATCGCAAGCGTATCCATCAAAAAGCCAGGGTTAATGCCGGTACCCATAACTGTCACATCGTGCTCTTTAGCCATCCTATCAACCTTTTCGGCGATCTTCACATCTGAAACGTATGGGTATGAAAGCTCCTCACACGTAGAGATAACGCTCGTCCCGTGTTCTACGATCATCCTTATTTGCGGATAAACATCCTTCAGGAACGACGATGTGGCATGAACAACAACATCTGCGTCAGCCGCCGAGAGCACGGAATCAGCATCATCTGAAACAGCTACTCCCAAGGATTCGTCTAGTCCTAACAGATCCCCTAGGTCCCTTCCGATCTTGTCTTTCGCGACGTCGATGGCGCCGACGATCTCTATCCCCTTCCGTCTGATGACTTCCTTGGCTATCAGACTTCCCATGGCACCTATTCCGTACAAAACCACCCTGATTTTCCGATTCCGAGATCTCTCCTCAGCAATCCGCATAGATCCCATCCTTCTTGAGCTGCTATCTCTCTTGTCTACGCTCTTAAATAACTAGCTAGGACAGCGAAACCCCGAGAGAGATTGGGAAATGACTCTGCTGCAATCTTTTTGGCAATTCCAGTTGCAGCATGTCGACCAAAGAGGAAGGGCTTTAATAAACTTACACTTAATAGTATTTTCTACTAAACTGACTATATCAGGCTAGATGAGGGATGGCATATGAAAGTTGGGGATCGAATGAGGTTGCTTAAGCCTTCTGGAACCTTGGCTATGGCTGAAAAAGCTCGAGAGGTCGCGAAAACTGGAAAGAAGGTTCTCCACCTCGAGGTGGGCGAACCGGATTTTGGCACCCCCAGCCACATTAGTGAAGCCGCTTATGAAGCGATGAGAAACAATTTCACTCATTACACTTCAAGCAGAGGCATGCTTGAACTGAGAGAAGCCATATCTGATTATCTGAAAAATGTGGGGGTCGAGGCTGATCCGGAGAAGGAGATCATCGCAACCCCTGGATCTAAATACGGCATCTATTGTGCATGTGTCGCGACCCTTAACCCGGGTGATGAGGTTCTCGTTCTCTCACCTACGTGGCCGACCCACTTCACCTGCATCGAGTTCGTGCAAGCTAAACCGGTTGAGGTTCCTTGCGGAGAAGCCTTCAGGCTTGATGAAGAAGCTTTGAAGGAGAGAATAACGGGAAAGTCCAAGATGATAATGTTATGCTCTCCCAACAATCCGACTGGTGGAGTCTTGGCAAGCAAGGATCTTAACGCCATATCTGAGATCGCTGAGGACCATGAACTATTGGTTCTTTCAGACGAGATCTACAACAGGATCGTCTACGACGGGCTTGAGATAAGAAGCATGGCCTCGTACGAGAACATAAGGGATCAAGTCATACTGGTGAACGGGTTCAGCAAGACCTACGCGATGACAGGTTGGAGGCTGGGCTACGTGTTCGCGGAGGAGACGATCATAGAAGCGATCAACCGGATAGTTCAAACGTCGACAACCTGCCCGGCGAGCTTCGTTCAGAAGGCCGGGGTAACTGCATTAAAGGGCCCCCAAGACTGCGTCACTGATATGGTTGAGAAGTACAACCGTAGAAGGAGGTCCATAGTTCAGAAGCTTAACGAGATTCCGCAGATCCATTGCGAGATGCCCAAAGGAGCCTTCTATGTCTTCCCGAACTTCTCGTCTCTGGATATGCCCAGTCTTGATTTATCGATCAAGCTCCTTGAGGAGAAGGGAGTCTGTTCAACGCCCGGAAGCGTCTTCGGAGAATACGGTAAGGGCTACATACGCTTCTCATATGCAAACAGTCTGGACGTCATCTCAGAAGCTATGGAGAAGACCAAAGAGTTCGTCCTTGAATACTCTTGAGTGCTTCTTGGATCTGATTGCCTGGAAAGCCTTAAGCATGTGAGATGATGGATCAGAGTTTTGTGGCAGCAATCGACCAAGGCACCACCGGAACCAGATTTGCCATCTTCAAGAAAGACGGGTCAATAATCGCCTACAGATACATGGAGCATGAACAGATCTATCCGAGACCAGGATGGGTTGAGCATGATCCCGTGGAGATATGGCAGAAAACCCAGAGGATTATCAATGATGCCTGCAGGATTTCAGGGATTGAGCCCAGTGAGATCGCAGCTATAGGCATCACAAACCAGAGGGAGACAACGGTTGTATGGGACATCCTAACAGGTCAACCGTACTATAATGCCATCGTCTGGCAGTGCACCCGCACAAGGAAGATCTGCGATGAACTCAAGACTAAGGGCTTGGAGCCAGAGATCAAGGATACCACAGGATTGTATATCTCCACATACTTCTCTGGTCCGAAGATAAAGTGGATACTTGACAATGTCCCCGACGTGAGGGAAGCGGCCGAAAAGAACACAGCCGTGTTCGGCAACATGGACACGTGGATAATCTGGAACCTGACTGGAGGCCCGAAGGGAGGAAGCCACACAACTGACTATACGAACGCTTCTAGAACGATGCTCATGGACTTGAGAAGACTCCAATGGGATGAGGAGATCTTGGAGGAGCTCGATATACCACCGCAAATGCTTCCAGAGATCCATCCGTCATCCGATAAGGAGACTTACGGTTATACGTCGAAGGATGGGGTCTTTGGGGTTGAGATGCCGGTATGCGGGGATGTGGGAGATCAACAAGCAGCGGTCATCGGTCAGACATGTTTCAAGAGAGGCGAAACAAAGAACACCTATGGAACCGGCTGCTTCATGCTGATGAATACTGGAGAAGAGCCTATCATTTCAAAGCACGGTCTGATCACGACGTGCGCATACGGCTTCGAGAAGGGTAAACCCATTTATGCACTGGAAGGTTCAGTGGCGATAGCCGGCGCAGCTATCCAATGGCTCAGAGATAACCTAGAGATTATCAAGTCTGCTTCTGAAACAGAGGAGATCGCGATGTCCCTAGCGGAAGAGGGTTCTGCAGGAGTCTTCTTCGTCCCTGCTTTCAGCGGCCTCTTCGCACCATATTGGGATATGTATGCTAGAGGATGTATCATTGGCATCACAAGATACACGAAAAGGGAACACCTTGTCCATGCAACCTTAGAGGCGATATGCTATCAGACAAGAGACGTCCTTGAAGCGATGATGGAGGATTCGGGGATGAGGATTAGCAAGCTGAAGGTAGATGGAGGCGCAGTCGTGAACAACTACCTCATGCAACTACAATCTGACATTCTGGGCTTGGACGTAATCCGCCCTACTACGACTGAGACGACGTCCCTCGGTGCTGCATACTCAGCCGGGTTGGCTATAGGTTTTTGGAAAGACCTAGATGAGATAGAACAGAACTGGAAGGCTGATAAGATCTTCAACCCGAAGTGGCCAGATGAAAGAAGGCAAAAGATGTACACGGGCTGGAGAAGAGCGGTCGAAAGGAGCATGAGATGGGTTGAGCATTAGGTCAAGCCGATTAGGCCTTATCAACATCCTTTGTGGCGATGATGTCCACGCCAAGGTTCATTATGTTCTCGACGATAATGTCGCCGATGTTCACTGGCGCTTGGATGATCCTTCTGGCTAGCTCTGCTGCACACAGTATGAGCATATTCTTAGGTATTGGCTTTATAGAGCGGACCGATACTAGCGGGGGTTTCCCGTCAGCAACCCTGATGGTCGTGAAGAAATCCCTTACGGGAGATCTTATCTCCTGTAGGCTATAGTCCTTTCCACGTTCACACCCAGCATTATCGATCCTGACGACCTCGCTGTCTTCGGTCTCAACCACGATCCTGCATCCTACGGGACATACAATGCAGACGACTTCATGAATCTCTTTTGCCATCTAGACCTCCTCGCACTCTCATGCCTACTGTCAACTCATCTTCTTTCTCGATTTTCTCCAATCGTTCAGCGGTGAGATCGATCGTCACGAGCTCGGGAGGCTTAACGACACGCTTTCGGACGGTGATATTCTTGCCAACTCTTATAATGGCGTCAAAGGCTGGCGCTTTCACCCGAGAGTAGAGTGTTAAAGGCTTCTCCCCGCTTATGATCTGCGGAACAACGTATCTAACGTTCCCTCCGGCCTTCAGATGTATTCTACTCTTAAGCGGCGTCAGCTCACCTAGAGCCTTCTCTGCCGCGTTTCTTCCAGCGATCTCCCCGTCTAGCGTTACGTGATCAACTAAGTCATGGACGTGAACGACGTTTCCGCAGGCGAATACGCCTTCAATAGATGTCTCCATGTTCTCGTTTACCACTGGTCCGCCGGTTTTAGGATCTAGCGTTATGCCGGCTCCTTTCGAGAGCTCGTTCTCAGGGATCAAACCGACAGACAAAATGAGAGTATCGCATTCAATCGTCTTCTCCTCTCCGGGTATCGGCCTATGTTCCTCATCTAGCCTCGATATGGTCACGGTGTCAACCCTATCATGTCCGTGGATGAAAGTTGCAGCATGCCCCAAGTATAGGGGGATGCTGAAGTCCCTAAGACATTGAAGATTTCTCTCCAACCCGCCTGGATAGGGCATCATCTCGACTACTCCCACGACTTCCGCACCCTCCATTGTGAATCTTCTAGCCATTATGAGGCCGACATCTCCGGATCCCAATATCAAAACCTTTCTGCCGGGGACGTATCCTTCAATATCCATGAGACGCTGAGCCGTCCCCGCAGTGAGGATTCCAGCAGGTCTCGTTCCTGGGATGCATGATGCACCTCTGCTTTTCTCGCGGCAACCCATTGCTAGCACAACGGCGTCGGGTCGGAGTTTCAGTAAGCCATCATTTTGGTTGACGGCTAATATCTCCCTTTGTGAGGAGAGTCTTAAGACCATCGTCTCAAGCTTATGCTCAATCTCTAAGTCATACACTCTATTGATGAATCTGCTGATGTATTCTGGGCCCGTAAGGTTCTCCTTGAAGTAATGCAGCCCAAAGCCTGTGTGGATGCATTGGGGAAGTATGCCACCGAGCTCTGGGTTCCGCTCAAGTATCAGTACGGATTCGGCTCCTGTCTCTTTGGCAGCTATCGCTGCGGAAAGGCCAGCTGCCCCGCCACCGATCACGATAACGTCTGATTTCTTCTCCATCATCTTCTCTAACCCTCCGTCAAAAGTTGCTTTGCTGGGTAGAGAAGAATCCTGGAGTCGCCGCCTTTCTTTGTCACTTCTTCGACTGAAATTTCCAACTCCCTAGCCAAGATCTCTATGATGTGAGGG
>Ga0224501_10002795_pt1 | contig 13729 bp, 11 predicted proteins | sample SF_Oct11_sed_USG_4_FD_169105 | JGI IMG/M metagenome (GOLD analysis project Ga0224501, IMG submission 169105) | Sediment microbial communities from San Francisco Bay, California, United States - SF_Oct11_sed_USGS_8_1 | ecosystem: Environmental > Aquatic > Marine > Sediment | place: USA...
TTAAGAGTGAAATATACCCTTACAACAAGAGGGAAGAACACGGTGCTGCTTGCATTACCCTTGTTATATTATTCAAGCAGTTTAACTTCAGTTCAAGCCTCATCCAAAACATAGCCTCAGTTAAACGAGTTCCTTCTCCTTTTGTTCCATATAATTACATCGAATTTTTCCAAGTTTATACACACTTATCAACTGTTTTAACTTTAGTTCACTTATTATGAACATGCAACCTTTACTGAATCTTCTTTAATAATTGCTGGTTCATGCTCTCCAACTGTTCGCACATACTTGTAATATAGATTAGTGATTCATAATTGTTAATTATACTCTTGGCTACCATGGAGAATTATCAGAACCTATAAAGAGGCGTTCAAAACAATGAAGAAAACCGTTGTTGAAAGAAGTATGATGTATAGTGTTGATTTGACAAAGATCGATGGAGACGGAGCCTTTCCATGCCCAAAATGTGGTGTCATGATATCTCCAGATGATGAAACTGAAGAGATCTACGCGATCGTGGAAACAAAAGTTAAAGATGACGAGCTAGCGGAGCTAATCCTAGTGTGTAACAATTGTGGAAGCAAAATCAGATTGACAGGCTTTTTACCACAGCCAGAAGGAAGCTGAAACAACAAAAACCGATTAGGGGCCACTTTCCTCTCCGAGTCTCTTACTTATGACAACAAAGACTAACCATAAAACGACACCGTAAAAAACACCATTGAAAACTGCACTTAGATATCCAGCATATTCGTTTGTCGCTCCTCCAATTAGCGTGCAGAAAAAGCTTCCTGGAAACATCGGTGATGGAATTAGCAGCGATGCTAATAAAAACAAGAAGACGAAGGCTATGAGGATAACGGCTCCCCTCATTGTGGATTACCTTTCAGAGGGTATTCTGAACATGTTTTGTTTTTTGGTAGATTCTCCAAGATATCCAATATCGCAATATTTAATAAATCTTATTGTTTACCAGTTCGACATGAATACAAAAACCTGATCTAGAAAATCGGAAAAAGCGGAAATGAACACAAAACAAAGACTACTATTAAACCAATCGTCAGAAGCTTTCTACTCGTGGATAAGCGGGAAACATCATCCAACGGACCGGGATGCCTCTGCATGGATATGAAAAGCACAAAAATGGCCATCGGCCAGAAACCTGATACAATCAATAATAATATCGACAGAAAAGTTAGGACACTTCTGGTTTTCTCACCAACTAGGGATCGGGCTACGTGACCGCCGTCAAGCATTGCAGCGGGCAACAAATTAAGCATGGTAACGACCATGCCGACCCAGCCAGCGGTAGCAACGGGATGTAACAAAATGTAGTAGTTCGTCGGAAGCTTTACAACAAAGACAGCGAAGAGTTCAAAGATTAATGGAGCTGGAAGGCCGTTGATACCTTCTGGAGGAATTGGAAACATCGGAGAGTACAAAAGTCCCACAATACTCACTATGACAGCTAGAATAAATCCAACGATTGGGCCGTTTGCACCTACATCAAACAGAGCATCTTTGTTTGGTGGAAGGGACTTTTGCATTATAACTGCACCGAAAGTTCCTATTCCGAGCATGCCCAGAAACGGTGGCGGTCCGGGAATAAAGTATGGCGGAGTAGCTTCTATCCCCTTCTTGTCTGCAGTTAATTTGTGACCCATCTCATGCATGCCAAGCACAGCCATTATTGCTATCGTAAAGGTTGCACCGCCTACAAAAGGATTGGACATTGCTCCTTCTTCAACAAGTCCCAAGGAGAGCATATAACCTGTGATAAAAGTCGTTGCAATTGTCGCGAAAAACAATATCCAATTTATGAGTATGTTGCTTTGTTTCACTGGAGGTTTCGGAACGATCTTCAAAACTATTCTTTCATTCTTTCTTCGCAGAAGCGCTATCGAATTCGCTGTTTCTAGATTTTTTAGCAGTCTTAGAAAGTGTTGCTTTGTTTCTTGTGGTTGCTCCAGATAGTATGTGGGAACGTTGTGTTCTATTAGGGCCTCTTCTATTTGGAATTCTGCAGAGACCAATGTAGTTAATTTTTCGAAGTCTGCTTGGGGGGTGTGTTGATCGGGTGTTTCTGCTGCTTCGTTCATGACTTCTTGTTCCTTTTATCATAGTTTGTTGTACTAGAGTGAATAGAAGTAGAAAAGCTTATTGGAATTGCGCGTTCGTTCTCGTTCAGAATTTATTTGGAATCTAAACCACCGAAGTTTCCTCGTTAATATGTGCGGATAGGAACAAAACGGTTTATTAGTTTTAAATTTATCTTCAATGGCTGATGGCTATGATAGCGCAGATGTTTACGGTTGGCCGATTTTTCACAAACTGTTATGTTGTAAGCTGCGAACAAACAAAGGAGACGATTATCATTGACCCTGGTTTTGATGGCCGCCTTGAAGCCGAAAAAATCTTTAGGTTTGTCGATGAGAACGCCTTAACATTAAAATTTATTGTGAATACTCATGGCCATCCAGACCACACATGTGGGAACGGAATGGCAAAAGAAAAGTTTCACGCGCCTATTTTGATTCATGAATATGATGCACGTATGCTTGGGGAGTCAGGTAAGAGGATTGGAGATTTCTTCGGCTTTGGGGGTTCTTCGCCGCCAGCAGACATACTGTTGCATGATGAAGACTCGGTGAAGTTCGGAGAAATAACCCTAAAAGTTATGCACACTCCGGGTCATAGCCGTGGGAGTATATCGCTTCTAGGGGAGAAGGGGGTTTTCACTGGGGACACGCTGTTTTCGGGTTCCATTGGAAGAACAGATTTTCCCGAAAGCTCTCAAATGGATATGCGGCTTTCTTTGAAGAAATTGGCAAGCTTATCAGACCATCTTGTTGTTTATCCTGGACATGGACCGGTAACAAGGCTTGGTGATGAAAAACGTAGTAATCCGTTTTTGCAACGGCTATGATTACAATGTGTTTCTGAACAAGTCTTCTTCGCTTGAAATCTGTAGTTCGCTCATACTGCGTTCTTCACATAACTGTGTAACATTGTTTAGGCCTTTAAATACGACAACTGGTGTTGCCTCTCTCGCCTGTCCCATAAGCAGTTCAGCCGCTGCAGCGATCTCATCTATCACCGCAACATTTTTTACTTTCAGAATCTGCCCGAAGAGGTCCTCTTTTCCTCGATAATCCTTGAATGGATTAATTCCAGCCACACCTATAGCGAAGTTCACTTGTCCACGTCTGAAGGGGCGACTGTAGGTGTCACACACAACTACTGCAACATTTTTTCCCGTTAGTTCCTTAATTTCCAAGCGACATTTTTCCGCTGATTCGTCTGGGTTTTCTGGCAATAGCGTGAAGTTGCCTCTGCCTTCCACGTTTGACTTGTCTATTCCAGCGTTTATGCAGATCAAACCGCGTTTATCCTCCACCAATAACACTTCATGAGAAGCCTTCATTATCCTTTTTGTCTCTCTCAAAACCAGTTCGGCAAATTTAGGGCTTTTCCCGGTTGTTTTTGCGATTTCCTCAGCTTTCTTCGATGAAACAATTTCTCTAAGTCTTACTATCCTATTTTCAGCTTTCGAAAAAATCTTCTGTGCAATAGCTATCACATCTCCGTCTTCAATTTTCAAGCCGTTTTTTCTAGCTGTTTCGACAATTATTTCGGCTATGTCATCTCCAGTTTTTATTAACGGGAAGTCGTCTAGAGCAGTTGCCATAAAGCTTTTCAAGCAGTTTCCTCTCCATTGCGTTCTAGGTTGTTCTTTTACTTCGTTAAAACTCTTGCCTATTTCTTCGTTTGCAGCGAAATGCACTGCCACAGATTTTGAACATTTATGAAGACTTCGACTATTTTGCATCTGGCTGTTTTTTTCCTTTGGCGGCAGATTTTGATTCCGCGTCTTTCTGTGGCGTATTCGAAGACTGTTACGATCAATTCTTCACATCCTCTAACGTTTTCTGTTGTCTCAACAGGGTATTCAGCTCCGAATCATGGCGGGCCTTCAAGCAGCAAATAAATGTTGAAGCCGCAAAAGAAGTAGTAGTCGCTAAGGCCTATCGGACTACTACTTTTGAACGGTTTAGTTGTCGTCGTCACGAACATCGTAGACAACGACAAGTGAAAGAGTCCCAGCCAAGGAAGACATGTGGTGAAGGTTCTCTTCCAATTGCGCAGAAACTGGCTTAAATGTTGTTGTGGCCTCCCTAGGCCGCCTACAACAACAAATCATGAAGGTCTAAAAATGATGGTGACTTACCACACAAAAACAGCTTCATCTTTACTTGACTCAGATAAAAGAAAAAGCGGATTTTCCGAAGATGACGCCAACTTTCCCCAGTTATTACAAAATTCTTATAATATTAAGTGCGCATGATAGCCACCGTGCAACAAGTTCTAATCTGATATCGTAAGGTTTAATAAACATGATGTGTAAACATATTTGGTTGATACCATGTTGGACCTGATGATCTTTCCTGTCAACATTTACATCCCGGCCTGTAAAACAAAATTAACACTCCATAATTATTCTAGATTCATAATGTTTAAACCAATATCGGCTAGAGGGATACTGCAGGGTTGACTGTAAGCACGGATGCGTGAATATGAAGAAAAAGTTGGAACTGTTCGCCATTTTACTAACCATAACTTTTAGCACCCTTACTCTTGCAGACAAACCGCTATTTCCCATCGTAAACGCAACTTATGTTGAAGGTTTGATTACACAAGATACTGTTTGGACTTTGGTGGACAGCCCCTTTGTAGTGTCAAAAGATGTGACTGTTTGTCCAAACGTGACTTTAACAATAGAGCCTGAAGTTGAAGTGAGGTTTGGAGGAAGTTTTTCGCTAATAGTGGAAGGAAGACTTGTTGCAAAGGGCACAAAGGACAAAATGATAACGTTCACATCGAACAAATATGAACCAGAAGCTGGAGACTGGGAAACAATTAACTTCACTGGAAAACAGTCGTCTTTATTCTTACATTGTATCATAGAGTATGGAACAAACGGAATAACAGTGGAGAATGGCGTCTTAAACATCCAGAGAAGCTTAGTAGTCAATAACGCCATGAGCGGCATTTACATAGCTGGGGGGAGCCAGGTTCATGTACAATACAACAACATAACGTCAAGTGGAGACGGCATAACCTTAGCTGGAAACTTAACATCAGAGATAAACATACAACAAAATAGAATCTTGCTCAATAAGCAAAGTGGAATACTTCTTGCAGCAGACGCTTACGACAACACCATTATTCTCAACAATGCAGTCTCAGAAAATTATTATGGATTTTACGTTTCGACCAACACAAGTACATTCATTACCCGAAATTATATTTCAAACAACACCATCGGAATTTTCTACGGAGAAGGAAAAGACCATACAGCCTACCTTAACGACATCTACGACAACAGCCTAGGCATGGATGTTTCGCTCAACACTGCCGTTAATGCAGAACATAATTACTGGGGTGACAAAAGCGGACCATACCATGAATCATTGAATCCGCGTGGAATGGGAAATCCCGTGGCTGGCGACGGAGTGAATCTCGATTTCATATTCTTTCTAACAGCTTCCATTGACTATGACAACACACTTCCCACGGCGATCCTTTGGACAGATAAGACCTTAGTTGCACCAAATCAAAACGTCACGTTCATAGGTACCGATTCCTACGATGATGGACGTGTCGACCAGTACTTCTTCGATTTCGGAGACGGAACCGACAGCAGCTGGACAACATTATCGCTTTTCAATCACAACTACTCCTCAACTAGAACCTACAACGCAAAGTTAACAGTGATGGATGATTTTGGGGTCACAAGTGACATTGCTGAGGTAGTAATAAACGTTCAAAACCTTGCACCCTTAGAAGCGTCTGTCACTCTAAGTAATCATACTGTTGGCTGTAATGAACAAATCTCAGTTACAGTTTATGTGTCCGCTGGAATAAGTGCTATGGAAAACGCGACTGTTACGTTGTTCTCAGTGAAAGGTGGAGATTTCGCGCCTCTATCGGGTTTAACAAACTCCACTGGTTCCTTCACAGCGACGTTCACTTCACCAAACGTCACGGAAGTAAGCAACGTCAGAATCATTGCAAGGGCCTCCAAAACCGGATATGCAGACGGCTCTGACCATGAGTATCTGAAGGTTCTTCCACCCCTCACAGTTCAAGTAACCGCTGAACCAGCAACAATTAAGTCGGAAGAGACAGCAACTGTGAATATCCACGTGACAGTTGGCTTTGAACAGCCAGTTGCAGACGCCTTTCTCATATTGTCACCTGATTATGGTAATCTTTCAGCAGCTACAGGAGTTACAGATGTAAACGGCAGTGCGACATTCATTTTCACCGCTCCTCAAACACTAAGCCAGATCAACGTCACTATCACGGCTACAGCCATAAAAATGGGACATACAGAAGGGCTTGGTCAAGGAACAATAATTGTAGAACCCAAAATACTTGTTGTGGAAGTAACAGCCGACCCTGCTATAATTGTCTCTGAAGCAGTATCAACTATAAATGCCCGCGTAACCTTTGATGCGGCTCCGATTTCAAACGCAACGGTTACAGTGTCATCAGACAGTGGCGGTAACTTTTCGACAACAACAGGGGTCACCGACTTAAACGGCACCGCAACATTCGTTTTCACTGCTCCCCAAACAGCTATAATGCTTGACGCCGCCATCAATTTAACAGCAGCAAAAAGTGGATACGTGAACGGAGAAAGACACACAGCAATCACTGTAGTACCGAAAGTGCTATCTGCCCAAGTTACTGCTGAACCCGATGTCACCGTTTCCGAACGGAAAATAAATGTAACTGTCCATGTAACATACGCCATGGCTCCCTTTCCAGACGCAAATGTCACCATAAAGTCAGAAAATGGCGGATACTTTTCCGCGACTACGGGATTAACCAATGGTTATGGCAATGTAACCTTCATGTTCACAGCACCCCAAGTTAATACACCGCGTAATATAACCATTATAGCACAAGCCTCAAAAATTGGATACGTTGACGGAGAACACCTATTAAACGTAACCGTCAATCCTGGAATACTCAGCGTTGAAGTTAAGCCCTCTTCGTCTGTAATTAATTCTACAGAGTCAACCGTTGTAACTGTTCATGTTAAGTGCAACGCAACTCCTGTCGCCGATGCCTCGGTTACAATGTTTTCTAGTGATGGAAACTTTTCAGTCACGAATGGAACTACTGATTCACAAGGTCGTTGTACATTTGTCTTTAATGCCCCGAAAACAATAACGCAATTGTCCATCATCGTAACAGCCAACGCGACCAAAAACGGATACGTAAGCGGAGAAAATCAAGCAACAGTAACTGTGATCCCGGAAACTCTCCCAGAAACAGGGGGCGGATGGCCTATAACGACAATACTTCTAATAATCATCCCGATAGCGATTGTAGTGATAGTCCTTGTTCTGATCAAGTTGAAAATCATTATGTTGTTCGTTGAAGAGGAGGAGCACTAGTAGTGCTTCATAAGACATAATATTTAATAGACCCAGAATATCAATAAAATGCATGGGAGAAATGCAATGACGAAACTGCGACTTAAGGAGAGACTTCGACTCAAGGAGACCCTAGCTAGACTAAAGAAAATTCGGATTAAAATTAACATTGGGAAACATGAACAAGTGGCTATTCCGTCAGCTCCGCCAAAGGCCATACCCAGAGGATTCAAAGTTGTAGAGAGATCGCCTCTTTACGAACCTTTTGCTCACGTGGCTATAGTGCAAAACCCGAAAACGGGCGAACACAAGTACATATTAGACGAGCTTCAGCTTGACTCGCTTGAAAGAAACGTTTACGACCGCATCTTGGAAATATTGCTTGCAGAAATAGAATCACCTAAAGAAGAGATCCTTGATCCTAGAAAATTCTTCGCAGAAGAAGCTAAGAAAATTGTTGACAAATACCGAATAAGTTTGGGTTGGCTGCCAGACGTCTCGTGGTATAAGATTCTTTATCATGCTGAAAGAGACCTAGTGGGCTTCGGTCGAATCGACCCGTTGATGCGAGACCCAGATATTGAAGACATTTCATGTGACGGGGTTAATAAGCCGGTTTACGTTTGGCACAGGAAATATGAGAGTATTGAGACGAATCTTGAGTTTGAAAGCGACGAGGAGCTTGACAACATGGTTGTTAAGCTTGTACACATGGCTGGAAAGCACGTAAGCTCAGCGTTCCCAATAGTAGATGCGTCTCTACCTGGCAAGCACAGACTGGCGGTTTGTTACAGACGTGAAGTCACACCCTTCGGAACAGCTTATTCAATCAGAAAATTTAGAGAAGACCCCTACTCGATAATAGACCTGATAAACGTGGGCACCTTCTCCGAGGAGATGGCAGCCTATTTCTGGCTATGTCTCGAAAACAGAGCTTCAATAATGGTTTTAGGTGGGACAGCGGCTGGAAAAACTACAGCACTAAATGCCTTAGCTTGCCTGATCAAGCCTGGAAGCAAAATAATAACCATAGAGGAAACAGCGGAGCTTAATCTACCGCATGAAAACTGGGTTTCGCTTATCGCCAGACAAAGCTATGGTTTAGGCGGAAGTAACGTCGGCGAAGTAACACTATTTGACCTTGTGAAAACCTCAATGAGGCACCGCCCAGATGTCCTAATTGTAGGCGAGGTGAGAGGGCAAGAAGCCTACGTGCTTTTTCAAGCTTTGGCCACAGGCCACGGGGGCATGTGCACAATGCACGCTGAAGACCTAGACTCGGCGGTCAAGCGTTTAACGCAAAAACCAATGGACATCTCACCTGCTTACATTCCATTGATGCATATTGTTTCATCGATTCAAAGGGTTCACTTAAAAAAAGGCACAGAAAAAAGGGCTTATAGGCGTATAATGAATGTTAATGAGATTGCGGATTACGAAGATTACAGATGCGTTTTCAAATGGCACCCAACAAAAGACATGCATTTACCAACATTCGATAAGAGTGTGATCTTATCAGCAATTTCTGGGCGGACAGATGCTAGCAAAGAGGAGTTGTTGGCTGCGATAGAGAGGCGTAAAGAGGTCTTACATTGGATGCGTGAACGTGACATCAGAAGTTACAAAGAGGTAGCTGCAATAATCGCAGAGTATTACGCTAGGCCAAAGGCAATGTATGAAAAAGTCCTTGCAGGGGAGGAGGTAAAGGTAATTGCCGTTCCTAGAAACCCTTGAGGCTTGGTCCTTCCGCCTCTTCGGTAGATTTTCTCCCTCCTTTCTGAAGCGCGTCGTCGAGTTTAAGGATCATCTGGATCGGGCGAAAATCAAGATTTACCCGGAAACGTATGTTTCATTAATGTTTTTCATAGCGTTACTATCGCTTCCAGTATCGATAATGGCTTTAGTAATTCTGTATCTTTATTTGTTTATTCCAATCATCTTCTTGGTTCCGCTTCCAGCCTACGTAATGATAGGGTTTATGTTGATACCCATGTCCAGAGCCGGTGAAAGGGCAAGCAGCTTGGAGAGGGAGATGCCCTTTGCAGCTACTTATGTTAGCGTTATGGCGTCTGGAGGCATAGCACCCTACACAAGTTTTAAACGACTTACAGAAGTTGAGTTGATGCCCGTGATGAGAGATGAGGCTAGAGAAATCATAAAAGACGTGGAGATTTTCGGAATAAATCCACTGACAGCAATTGAGAATGCAGCGAAGAAAAATCCACTAGACGTTTTCAAAGATTTTCTTTCGGGCTACGCTTCAACAGTTATCATAGGCGGTGACATCCGGCATTTCCTTGAAAGAAAAGCTGAGGACATTTTCAAAACTAGGGCTATGCGTGTGAAGGCTGCAGCCGAACGACTTGGAATGCTTCTTGAAACTTTCATAATTGTGATGGTTTTGATGTCTCTTTGCTTCTACATTCTGTTCAGCGTGGAATCCATTTTCAGCACAGGAATGTCAACGTACTCGGGCATAATTCTATACACTTACTTGTTTACGCCTATGCTTTCGTTAATGTTTATCTACTTGGCGCACAGCATGCAACCTAAGTCCCCTCTGACAGAGATGCGTCCATACAAGATATTTGGAGTGTGCAGTGTAATAGGCTTGTTATTGTTACTATTGCTCACGGATTTCATGGGATACATGAAAGTTCCATTTTTCAGTTCACTTCAAACAATAATTGACTTGCCTATTGCAATTTCCATAGCCTTGTTTATCACAACCGCGCCGGCTGCCGTATTGCACAACAAACTTTCAAGGAAAAAAATCAGTACCGAACAAGGGGTAAGTAGTTTTCTAAGAGATTTGACGGAAGTTAAGAAAACTGGTTTGTCTCCAGAAAAATGTATTGAAAGCCTTGCAAACCGTGATTATGGCAGATTTAGCAAGGAACTTCGCAAAATAAGTTCGGAGATTTCTTGGGGGTCTCCACTTAGAAAGGTGATCATGGATTTTGTTAAGCGGACTAAAAGCTGGATGACCCAGATAGTTATGTTTCTGTTGGTGGAAACAATCGATGTTGGTGGTGGCACGATAGGGATGATTGAGTCGCTTGCAAGGTTTAACAACTTGACTCAGGAGGTTGAGAAGGAAAAGAAGATGGCTGTCCGCCCTTACGTAATGATGCCGTACTTCGCCGCAATTATGCTCGTGGCAACAACGGTGATGATTTTAACTTTCACGGGGCAAACGTTAGGCGTCGCAGAAACAACACCTGCCGACAACTTAAGTTCATTAATTGTGACTTTCACAACTGCGTGCATTTTCAACAATTATCTGATAGGGTTGGTGGCTGGGAAAATAAGTGAGGAATCTATTTCAGCAGGCTTCAAGCACGCAACAATACTGGTTGTAATATCTGTGGTTGCATCGAAACTCTTGCCAATGTTCATAAGCTTTTAAAAAGAGATGAACTTTTTCTGGTGTGATACTGCAAGATTTGATGTTTGAGGCTTTCTGGGACTGATTAGTGAACACTAGCGCGCGGAGAAGTGAAGTTTGTTAGTTTTCCCACATAGGCAGATCGTGTGGCGTTTGAAACTGGCAAATGGCTTCTTTTTTCCTTGAGAGCAGCTTTAACATCTTCTTCGAGACCATTTGCTGCGTATTCAAACTGAATTTCTACTCAGCCGATGATCAAATCACAGCTCAGGGTGATGCCTCGCGCGCGCAACTATGAACAATACACCGAAACAAAGGGTATGTTTTGTCCATATTCATCAGAACCGATCGTTCCCAGTAGCAAGAGGTTAATAGCTGCAGGTCCTCCACTCCCTGGTTTTACTTTGTCATTTGCCCCGCTGAAACTCCCGTCGCTTTTCGACGCAAAATAGACCGTAGTTGTTTCTTGATATGCAAGAGTAATAGCGGAGTAAGTCGGTTGAATGGTTCCGTTAGCATCAACATTCACGATATGCCAATTTACTTGTTTGCCAATTGTTGGAAAGTACATCCAAATCAATGAATGGCTATTGAGAGTAAGTGATCTCTTACCACCACTTGGGTCATAGTTGGTCAATCTTAAGCCGAAAACTACTTGTTCTGCTGTGGGCACACTGTAACCGCCACTCCCAGTCGGAAAATCTTTCAACCCGTAATCAGATGCATACTCATAATATTTGAATTTGTCGAAGTCCATCGCCAAGTACCCTATTCCTTGGGCTACTTGCGCAACTAATACACTCTCTCCTAACTCCCTCTCTAGTGGCACCGTGTTCCCCCTTGCTGTCACAAACCACGAAGCGAAAGTATGATTCGCACCTGTTTCAGGAATGAACACCGTATACACGACTGACTTACTATCTCCAGGATTCATGTTCAGATTTACGAGTTTGTTTGTGTATTTTGATTGATTAGTATCGAGGACCCACAGGTTTACTAGTTGAGCCGCAACTGAACCAGCATTCTTAAGTATGGCCAATACCGTGACATCTTCTCCTGAAACAGAATAGTTTCCACCAAGTGCGACGACTCCTTCATTAACGCGATCCGCCTCTTCCTGATTTCTCGTTCTCACCGCTTCGTTATACAATGTGTTTTGGGAAAGTGTCCACATAAAAACGCTGGTACCCAAGAACATCATCACAAGCACCATGAACGTTGTTCCAATCACGGACGAGAAACCCTTCGAATTAGTTAGAAGTTTCCTGAATTTCTGCCTAAGCGATAAATTTATGGTCAAAGGTAGACCCCCTTCCAGTTACAACTCGAACCGAGTAACTAGTGTCAGGTGCAAGACCAGGTGAAGAAAGCACAAAGTATCCTTCTTCGCCTCTATCCAAATCTTGATCTGCAATTTCATCGTCATTAAAGTTCATTAAGGTAATGCTGGAAAACACTTTAATCGGCTCGCCAGTGCTAGTGGTAACGTAGACGGTTTTCACGGTTGTATCATTTATTGTTCCGCAATTCATCAAATAAACCGACAATGTTTTCGGGCTAGTAGTGTTATAGAACACGTACTCGAACGCCAACCTCTCCTTGAGCCTAGCGATGTCAGCGTTCATGGCTTCACTGTACTCTTCATTGTATGCAGAAGACCGATACTGCGTCCAAAAAAGCACTGCAAAACTAACCGCAATAACAGCACCAGTAAGAATCACGTTTGAAACAACTACGCTAACGCCACGCCTTCTATGAAGCAACTTCCAGACCTTTCTTGAATCCATCTCTAAACACTCGGTGCTCTTTAACTTCACTAGATTATTATAGAATAACAATTTATTAAATCTTACTAATCACTACATCCTGTATGCTAAACACACGCGCTCAAATAACACACACGATAATAAAATTCCTTTGACAAATCATCTATGTTATGTCAAACATACATATCCACCTATTCTAAATACAGATTCCCGATTCATACAAGTTAAATAAATAATCTGAAGATTTGCTACACAGTAAAAGGTGAACACGTGTTGACAAGAAACATGTTGAAATCTAAAAAAGCAATATCACCGATATTAGCCACGTTGCTACTAATAGTCATAGCAGTAGCAGCCATAGTTGTAACATACGCATGGGTAATGACGTACATGAGCAGCGCAGGACAACAAGCAGGGGTTCTCCTTAAGAAGGATGCACCATGTCTTTGGCAATCAGACAACATTACAATTTACGTAAGAAACACAGGAACATCCGATGCTGAAATAGACGCAGTTTATGTAAACTCAGAACCGCAATCGACAGTAACCTATGACCTAGCAACGAGGATCGTTGTAAAAGATGGTGGAACAATCACTATAGTAGTCACTTACCCGTATGCAAATGGAACTAGATATCACTTCCAGATTTCACCAAAACTTGGCGAAGCTTTAAGCTTTGAAGAGACATCACCTTGATCTTGAAACTTACGAACTGATACTCTTCTTACTATTCATGCTTTTATCTTGGAAACTGTTTTTAGTTCTTTCTTCTTATAAACTTCTGTAATTGCAAGATTTGGAGGTCATTGAATGAATTCAATATTAGACGGTGCTCGTGTCTCTTTGTGTTTTGTTTTTCTACTTTATGCTTCTTGGAGCGATTATAAAACCCGTGAGGTTAGCAACACTGTTTGGATATTGTTTGCACCACTTGCCTTTGCGCTAACTTTTCTTGAAATTTCTATTTACGAATTCCCACAACTTGCCTTTTACCAGATGTACGGGATGTGCTTCGGCTTGACAGCAGCCTTCGCTATAATCCTTTTCTATTCTGGAGGTTTCGGAGGCGCCGACGCGAAAGCTTTAATGTGCCTAGCCCTTGCCTTGCCATTCTACCCAGAAAACTT
>Ga0224501_10002796_pt1 | contig 13728 bp, 10 predicted proteins | sample SF_Oct11_sed_USG_4_FD_169105 | JGI IMG/M metagenome (GOLD analysis project Ga0224501, IMG submission 169105) | Sediment microbial communities from San Francisco Bay, California, United States - SF_Oct11_sed_USGS_8_1 | ecosystem: Environmental > Aquatic > Marine > Sediment | place: USA...
TCTAAGATTTGTCCCAACTGTCCCAAGATCTGTATGATTGTTTTTTAGGGGTAATCACTCATTTAGCTGCGACTCATCACCAGCTAGATGAACGGCCAGGAGCCAGCACGCTCTGTATCTTCGTCACACGGCAATGCTGCTACACTAGGCAGTAATAGAGAGAATTCAACTGCCGCTAACCTCACCAGTTCATGGCTCAAAGATATCGTGTCTGACCCAATGCGAGCTGCTGAAGCGGGGATTCTGCGATCGGATAATAACAACGGATCGTCACACGGCCTAGCCGCATTCGATGCACCACCAGTTACCTTTCCATATCAACTCAACTATCCAATCCCTCAAAGTTCTATCTTCTACCAAATGCATCATTCCATGATGCCCCCTATGCAAAATGTAGTAGATAGGGCACAGACCACAATCACTAGCTCTTCCGATCCCCGACTGGCAGACAGTCGCTTGTTGGTTGCCGCTGGTGCCTCCAATAAGCCTCCTAGACAGGCAGGATTTAGAGAGCCCGCTAATGATTTAGAATCAGAATTACCGGCAAAGAGAGTAAAGACTGAACCACCTAGTTTATCACAGTCCACACCTAGTTCTATTCCACATCGACCAGACTATTTTCGAAAAGGGTCTATAATTCAGCTAGGGGATAACAAATTGAAGAAGATTGAGAATCTACAGTCATCCGACTTTGAGTCTAGCGCCAACCTTAGTCCAAATCTCTGTCTCGACAGCAGCACGGTGACAAAGATTACTGAGGATGAGCGAAGAGGAACTGCATTCCTCACCTTCAGTGTAGGAAATGAAGCCTCTTCTCACAGCCAGGTAGGTCAATAAATACCATATGGGTAGAACATAGAGCATTGGGTACTGAGCCTATTCAACAAGCTGATTAAAACATGAATAGAGCATGAGTTACAAATAGGTTCAGAGCATAAGTTTGGGTGATCAAGGTTTTGTATGTATGATAGCTCGATTTTGGTATACTGCCAAATAATATGTACATGTAGGGCATCAGTAGATGGTTTGGTCATGCTTCGCTTATCATCCTTTACATGGATATCATTGCCTATACCAGTGGCTTGTTCTCAGGATGGTCCACTTTGTACCCCGTAGTAGAGAAGGTTACGTTTTAGGGTGGGTTTTGAGAATCATGATCCGGATCCAACAGTAAATAATAGACAAACTCCTCTAACATGGTCAAAAAGGGGAGCGGGCGAGACTAATACAATACATAACCAAGCCTCTGCATTAGTTAATCTGCTTTGGGTACTTTCACTGATAAAGCTTACTTATAGGTACTCGCTAAGACATGCGCAGGCATGCACGCGCAAGCTGGTGCAGGGGCTACTGATATGATTATGATTACATTATCTTCCCTTCAAATAAATGCATTCCATGTGCTTAATCATTTTACTACAGGCTTGCTAGGCTAACTACAGACTAGGCTACTGGCAGGTGCAGACAAAAATAACGACCAGTGCACAGTCTCGTTATGTCTAATTGCATAACATATCTACAATGGTTGGATCAATGTCTTGAGTGCTCAGCTACTGACTAGACCCAGCATGCTGTTAAGCCAATATATTGCCAATTGATTCTTTCAACCTTCCTGATAGGTCGTCGCAACAGTGGAGGCTACTATGGAGCATCCCTTCTTCGTCTATGGCCGTGGCTGGTCTTCTGTGTGTCCCAAACGAACTTTGAGCTACTACAACCTACCTTGCCACAAGCTGGAGGTAAACGACCGATGTATCTCACTCACATACAAAGACCCAAATGTTCACATCGACAGTCGACCACCACCCACTGCACTGTTCAACTAAGTGGCTCCTACAAGTATATGTATGTCTCTCCCGCTACAGTAAATGGGAGAAGTATTGGGAATGCTGAAAGCATCCGTCATCCCAGCACAAAGATTAAAAACATTTTGTCCTACTCTAAGTAGACTATTTATCTTATTTACTGATTAGCAACTAGTAAGTTGGCCTTACTATCACTGTTAGTTTACAAATCTAAAAGACTGAAATCCCAACCGGAGTTAAGTACATTTATTCCAGAAGATTGTGATCCTAAATGTTTAGAAACCCTCATGCGCTTCTAAAGTGCATATTGATGCTGGGTTATGGCATAGCCTTTCATTGACTTGTGTGTCCATGATTTCTCCATAACTTGTATGGGTTTTCTCTCTAGAGATTACATCTCTATGCTAGTACCATCAACTGGACAAAGCGAGTCAATTTTATCTAGGAACTTGAATGATATTTTTGCTCATTTTGCTTTATGATCTCAGAAGTTTGTCCAAAGCTGCACAGATGATTGTTTGCAGTTTAACTGTAGGGAAACTAATGTGTTTGTCAACCAGATTAATTTAGACAGCCAAGTCAACCAAGGGGGAGGGCATAACAAGATAAAGTTGATGACTTTTTTCTTATAGTTTTTGTACTTTCTCTGCTTATTTCTTTTAATCTGTTTTTGCATCTGTAGCAGTATGACTGTTAGCAGAAGGGTGAACTTGTTGGTCTAACCCTTTGTCGTGGTATCATACCAAGTGAATGCATTTATAAAATCTTGTTTATTGCATCATAACCATGTCACTTTCCAAGGCCCAGCCGTTGCTCCATCCGGACTTGAAGATCTGATATATTTTAATGGTTTTATTGTATGTTATGCAGCTGAAAGTTGATCAGAGAAAACAAGGGCAATTAATTATTAGAATTTGTGGTTTTGAATGCTTGGGTCATCTAGTGCTCTATTGGTTGATAATAGGGGAAAAGCTGCGTGATCATAAACCCTGGAGGAGCGGCCTTTAGCTTCAGCCAAGGTGATATCCATATGATATAGCTGTTTTGTGAACTGCTGGAAAAATTTGTGCCTACTGCCTTCCAGTGGTTTTTCAAGTGTCCACAAACTGTGCACGTAGCAATACAATCCTAGAATGTCATGAAAATATACCAATGCGCACACAGGGATATGATGTCAAACGCCCAACTTGAAGACATTCATTAGCTATATCTTATCTCAAAAGTTGCTATACCTATTTAAAAAGATTAAGGAGTTGTGCTCCCCGTTACCTAGGCTGAAATTGGCTAGTCACGTGATGAGCAGGTGCGCGCCTGTAGCAGCCATTTTCAACCTATTTAACAACCGCGGGAAGGAGAAAGTTGCCCCCCTCTATTTTAACGATGGCCACTCAACAGGTCAAGAAAACAACCACTACCAGGACCAGCAGATCCTATGCTACTGCTGCTGCAGAAGGTGGACAGACCTCGTTTCGCGCCAGGAGTCAGTCGCCGGCAAGAATCAGTCGACTACAAGAGAAGGATCAACTGACCGGCTTGAATGACCGGCTCGCCGCTTACATCGACCATATCCGATCCCTGGAGAGCGAGAATCAGCGACTCCACGTGCAGGTTTCTACTTTTGAGGAGACAAGCCAACGTGAAGTATCGAATATAAAAGAATTATATGAAAAAGAGCTTGCAGCTGCTAGGAAACTTATTGATGATGTATCCAAGGAAAATGCTCAACTCACGGTCAGCGTTGGAACTTTTAAATCCGAGGCAGAGGAGTGGATGAGAAAGTAAGTCACTGACTAAGTTAGTGAGTAACTGTAAGTCAGTGAGTGTGACTAACTTAGTAACTAAGTTCACTAGTTCAGTATTTACGTTACTAACTTAGTAGTTAGTTGGTTACTAAGTAAGTTGCATTCATATTGATATTGGCACTTCACTGGCTGACTCGTGACTGACTCAAGTTTTTAATTAGTCAGACTTACTCTTACTTCTTAGTCTTAGTTTAGTAACTCACTTACTACTTAGAGTCAGTGATTGATTGGCTGAGCGAGTCACTGAGTGGATACCTTTGCTTTGCACAATACTAGCCTCATTTTTTAGATTCACACAAAAAGATAGAGAATTGGCTGCTTTGCAAAAGAAAGCTTCTGATTTGGATGCTAGACTCTCCGAGTTAGAGTCACAGCTGGCTGCTGCGAACAAAGAAAAGCAGAAGTGGAAAGATGAGTACAATGTGAGTTACTGACTAAAACGTAGTTATTACCCAATTAGACTGTGTAACCCAGACAGCCGCTCTGTTGATAGTGAGAAATCAGCAAAGTGTATGTCCTGTATTCAAAATGCCTGCGAGTCTCGCTACTTTTGGACAGAGGGAAGTTATTTACCAATAACACAGGGTGCCAGCCAGGTTTTCCCAATTCTTAATCTTCACAGTCCCGTAATTAAACTAATGACCATCTTTGGGTCTAAGACGAATGCAATCTTCCACGACTGTGAGAGGCCTTTTAACGCTTTTACCACCATTGCATTGCTTTTCACCGCTTATAGTTGTCAGTTTTGTAGAGGCTACTAATACTAATAGTTGTCTCTCAGCATCGAGTTAAATAATTAGACCTTCTTAGGTTACACAGATGACTTTGCTTAGTCCCAGTCTCTCATTGTTCAGCAATTAATTGTAGAAGGTGTGTTTGGTGGCTATTTGTATAGCTGTGTTTTTATACGAATATTATAAGCGACAACCTCGGCATGTTTTGGGCAATATAATCCATGTTATTACATACACTGTAGCTAGAATTTGGCAAGACAGTTTTTCCCTGCGTTTTAATTGTTAGTAACACAAAATTAGATAATTTCAATCAGTACTGGTGGTTCTTTTATTTTGTGGTCAGGAACAATGGGGTAAAGAAAAGAAATGTTAACTCTTTTATCAAACTACATTCCTTTACCAAACTTGAATCACCAGTCACTTCTTACCAATTTCAAGGTATTTTGGGTTAACTGAAAGAATACAAGCATAGTCAATCCTGCCCGACAAAAATCAAGGATTGTTTCATTAATAAATTGCCAGTAGTCAGAATGAGAGGTGCGGTCAAGGGCTCCGTAAGTAATATGGCGTCAAACTATTAGGAGAGTTTTTCATCATAAATATTGGGCAACAATTGAAAATGCACATATCTGTTTTGGGCCTAAGCAGTTGTTGGCCCATCATTTATAAAAAGAATGTGTTTTTGTATCACAAAAGTTTTTTTCAGGTAGGAATACTTTTGTGTATAGAGAACTTTTTCCTACGTATATCTCATTCAATTTTGTTTATCATTACTTTTTTACTGCCACAGAAAACGAAGGCTGATCTGAGTGACCTGGAAAGGCAGCTCGCCTCGGCCAGGAAACAGCTTGAAGAGGAAACGCTGGCTAAAGTGGATCTGGAGAACAGAGTACAAAGTCTCAAGGTGGGGATAACAGTGCAATGCCTCATCCCTTCTGATATTACATTTGATCTCATGAGTGGCAGTTGAAAACGTATTGTCAAACACCTCTTTGGAAACGCACATTTGCACACAAAAAATGATGACTAGGTAAAATAAAATACTGTTGAAACACTTGGGACCATCACTGTGTGATGGTAATCATCCATACCCCTATTGGCAACTAGTTCTGTACCGCTGTATTGTCTTCATTGGAGTAAATTTTCTATGCAGGAGGAGCTGGCCTTCAAGGCTCAGCTTCATCAGAGCGAGCTGAATGAGACTCGCACTCGTATGGAGTACAGTATGGAGGAGGTTGACAGTCGCGCCCAGCGTGAGGTAGAGTCACGACTGCAGGACGCACTACAGGAGATGAGACAACAGCATGAAGCCCAAACTCAGATCTATCGTGAGGAGCTAGAGAGCATGTACGAGTCTAAGGTAAGACTGAGCTTTCCTGCTCTTACTGTTTAAGTGAGAACGGGCACTTGAACAATTTATCAATTTATGATATCAATCATTTCCCTCATTATTATGATTGAAAAACAATAAAAATACTGTCGGTCTGACTCTCTATTCGAACTGATCATATCCTAGTTTTGCGTCATACTCATTAGAGTAGGTAACTGGAATTTGAACTAAAAACTTCGAATCCAGTATTAGCGGAGACCATATATGAAGGTTGATATATAGTTGATGTCGGGGTTTACTCTGAGCCTTGTGTTGCCCGTTGTATCGAAGTTCTCTAAGCTGACATTAAACATGAACCTGATCGATGCCCTATTTCACTTGCAGATAGTAGGACTTCAGAACGAGCTGGCATCTCATGGTGGTACGGATGAGAAAACTCGAACAGAGATTAACGCCTACAAAAGCCGAATCTCCGAGCTTCAGTCTCAAATCACAAAGCTCACCAACCAGGTATACCCAAAAATTTATAGTGTCTCCGACCATTCATCTGATTCTCTCGGATAACTCTGCGAGATGTGTCCGATTAACTTTTGTAGGAGCTATAGTGTCATCTACAAAAGATGATTCTATGATAGAAGCTATCAAGCTCTCCACATTCGGAGATCAAATCACCCTCGGGAATAAAATTAAAAGAATGTAGTACTGGTTATCAAGACAAGTTTGATACACTAAGTTTGATATCTATGTTCTGTACTTGTCAGTACAAATAAGAATTTGAAATCACCACAAGGCATATAAGCCAATTGAAGTTACCCGTGATAATCAAATTTTCAAACATCTTTAGTAACCCTTAGTTCAGCATGGTATGTGCTTTAGTTGATTGTGCCGGTTTTAGACCAGTTGTCATCCTTTGTGGTTTCTGGTGTCTCTAGAATGCTAACCTGGAGGCTCGTGTGGCATCCCTTGAGGTTGACCTTGCTGCTGAACGTGACCAGGCCCGTGCACTTGCCGAGATGAAGGACAAGGAGCTGAGAAACCTGCGAGAGCAGATGGATGAGCAGATGAGGGAGTACCAGGATCTGCTGGATATTAAGATCACCCTCGACCTGGAGATTGCTGCATACAGGAAACTGCTGGAGGGAGAGGAAGATCGGTGAGCATCCAGTCCCGGTCATCTGTCACCCATGTCTCTCTATCCTCCACAGTCCTCTCCGTCCCTTGGCCGCTTTTCTTCTGTTCGATGTTCTGAAGTCACTTGTCCAATCAATCGCTGTGTTCTTTTTATCACCTTGGCCGATCTGGGGTGTTTCATTTGCAATGCTCGGCACTCCGGGGTTGGTTAACTTCTCGATTGCCGTTAGAACATATCAATTGTGTAATACCTCCTAGACCTCTCATAAGCCTGTCACCTGCTTGCAGTCTAAACCTGTCACAGTCGACGGTGAAGTCCACTCCACGAAAAAGACGTCGTACAGAAGAACCGTCTGCATTCATTGAGGAAACCCAAAGCAGCACCGCCTATCAATCATCAGGCAAGGTGTTGGGGTCAGTAGAGATCTGTGAAGTTAGTGAGGATGGTCAATATGTCAAAGTGAAGAACAATGATGATAAGGTAAGTATCTCTACCAGGTTAAGGTTTAGTCCAGCGGTCGCCACTGTAACCTCATACATCAGGTTGCCCATTAGCGCTTCTTTCTATCATTTCTATCACTAGTAATATCAAATCTGAAATGCATAACTTTGCAGGAGTTGGCTAGCTAGTGTTAGAATAGACAGTTTAAAAATGTGCGATGGTGATAATCGGATGCTGCGGTGTGCATCTGCTAGGTACTAAAAGTTATCTTATTCTATAGGAAGTTGCAATTGGTGGGTGGAAGATTGTACACAAGGTTGGCGACAACGAGACTGATTATAAGTTCCACCGTAGTGTGAAACTGCCAGGTGGAGAGATTGCTACGGTGAGAGTTGGGTTTGCTATGTCCGGTTTGCAGGGCCTGTGACCTGAAATCAATGAAGTTGTATTAAAATGCGTTATCCCTGACCATCTGACCCAGCTATCTTGATATATTGCCTTTCTTTTGTTTCCACGCAAATCACTGAGCAATTAGAAATTGCAATCTTTTTGTTCCCGATTTTCATAGGATTGTTGCTTTTGTTCTGATTTCACTAATTCTAGCTTCTCCCATTGACTCAAGAAGTGCATAAACGCTTGACTGGTGATTTGGGAAATGTACCGGTTAGTGATAAGCTGTTTATCATAATGTCAATCGCAGATAGCAGCAAATCATTCTTTTATACAGATATGGAGTTCCGACTCCGATGCAGTTCATGATGCTGCAACCCATAATCTTGTGATGAAGGGGCAGAAATGGGTTGTCGGTGATAGTATGAGCACAACCCTATCCGACAAGGATGGAAAGGTATGAACAGCTGGACTTTTGCAATTTAACCGTGACATTGGTATCTCCAGTTTACAGTGTCTTTGCAATTAAGAGGTTCAGATAGTACGTGCATGCGTGCACGTGTTATATATTGTATATAACAATAACAAATATGCAAGAATTGTCTGGTTCTTTGGAGTTGCTCTCTCCTTGTAAAATATGTGGAGGGATAACAACTCCCTCAACAATGTCAGACTAGCGTTGGGGTAATGATACGTTTGGAATGTTGCAGGAACAAGCTAGTCTTGAGATGAGCCGTAATAGTCAGCGCACTATTCTGAAAGCCGCCAGACAGGCTAAGATATCTAGCAACGGAGCCGAAGGCGATTCCGCCAAATGTACTATTATGTAGAGAACTTCACTCGGTACATGACTCAGTACCCGCATTCTATTTTTCGAGTAATTCTAATTGTAAAAGCTCTTTTTGCATGGTAAACGTGTATTATCCCTGTGTTGTACCGGATCCGGTAATTTTTAGCCACATTTTTATCCTCGGTGAGCATAAGATTAGTTTAGTCTCTTTCTCTTTATGACCCCGTGTACATTGTAAGCTTTCTCGCTGTTGTTTATGTCAAGACACTCCATATGCAGTAAAATAAAAGGGATTCACATAAAACGGTGAAATATTTACAGCTTCTCTAGAGGTTAGTTCTCCAGTTTTTGTGAAAGTACTATGTTACTTGTGGGACCTCTATGATTTCGAGAACTGTAAAGTTAATCACACTGCAGATTTGACCTCAAGGTAATAACCGTAATATCCCGGACTTGTCATGTTATTTCTGCCAAGCTTGGACTCGCCGATTGATCTGTTCACAGGACCGTCCATCACCAGGTGCATATCTATGGCCTAGGATAGGTTGCGATGCTATCTTTCTGTTCTGAGTACTAAGTTGTTCCCAAATGGGCGAAACCCCATATATTTTCAAAATCTTCCCTGCACTCTTTTCATGACTGTTTCCTGAATCACTACTTACATTGGGTTTTTCATGCATGCTATGCTCATCGTTTAACTAGGTGACCTCGCTCTTCAGAAGTTAGTCATATGGTGGATGTTGCGCAAGCGAATCACTAGAAAAGGTAACACTTTACAGTTACAACTTGCATTGTTTCCATCATTTAATGTACATTCACCCTTTTTTTGTTCGGTATGACTCTTTTTGATGAGTCGCTGGGCCCTTCTCCACGAGAGCTGCTTTTGTCTATAATCCTGTTGCCGTCTAAAAGTAAAATCACTCGCAGTAGACTGGTTGAGACAAACGCTACTGAATACACTGAATGTGCTATGCGCAGGACTCAGCTTCATATTCACTGCTGTCATAATATAAAATCAGCCGTTCAAAAAATATGAATAACGTAATAAGCATTAATTTAGTGGCGTGTGAACTCCAGGTGTGGTACTACTGAATGATCAGCAAGATGTTAATTTTTCGGGTCAGACTTGAAATGCCTGTTCGATTGTTATCTCCACATTAGTTATGTGTCTTGAATCACTGAGATTATTGAGATGCCAAGCCTTTGTGACATCATCAGACAATGTGCAGTTTGGCACTGGTTGTTTTAGTAGGTAATAATCAAGATAGAGTTTTTCCCATGGCTTCAGATCCTATTGAGTGTAGTGGTTGTTGTCAGCGGTAAATGGTTCCATAACAAATTATCACAGCAGAAGTAGGGTAAGTATCTATTTGTTGCAATATCTCACCACCAATGTTCTCAATCCGTTTCATTTTCGCCAACTTTTTCTACGTCATTATCAGCCTGTCAGCGTCCACTGCTGGATGTAGGCCTCCTTTTCATTAGCCCAGCTACGTGACAAATTTGTCGAGTAAGTGGATAATACTAGCCCTTTTCGGTGTCGAGCTCCAGATGATATTTGTATTGTGTAGCGCTCTGACCCGTGAAATGAAGATTAAACAGAAAAAGATCTCAGAAAATATCAACAACAGATTAGAACAAGGAAAAATCACATGCGCAAATCAGAGAGGCTTTCTGAGGGCATGTATTGAAGAAAGACCCTGCCAACAGGGGGAGGTGAATACCTCCGATTGCAATTCCACGCCTTTAAGTCACAATATGCTTTCATAGCTTAACGGCCACCACATATGTAATCTCGCTATTACTGACTGAGCTACTTTGACTCTTCATTACATTATTACATTTTTGCACATGCAGTCTTTACAAAATAGAAGCTGTATACAGCCTCGATCATCCCTTGGATCTCCTTATTAAAATAAGTTCGGAATACAAAATTGGTTTTTTAACGTAATTTTAAAGAGAATGGCTAATTTAAATCGCATAGATAAACATAATAGTCTCATCAGATGGTTTACTATAGTGGGTAAATAAGTAAATCATGTAACAGATAAGCTGGTACACCACTAGAATGCTTTAAACCATCCGGATTAGCATTTACGCCTCAACAGTGATTTGATCGGAAACATTTTATTTTTTCAGAGATCGATTGGAAAGCCTACAGACTAGTGGATGTAGTATCGGCAGCACCACCGCCCAGCCCCTTACTTTATCTCCTCCGCGCCGTCGCTGCAGATTGAGCCGTTTATCACACCGATCATTTTTGGTGCATAAATAAAGCTTGCGCCATCAGTTTCCTGGATTGCTACAAGTTTGCATTGTGCTTGTTCATCGCAGTCCTCTCTCCTAGTTTTTGAGCAGTCAACTCTCAACTAGCTTGATGACCCAGCATGGACGGGTGGCCAGTGGGTGACCGAAGCAATACAAGAGCCGACTGGGCAAATCACCAACACTTCATGTACAGTTAAATGTTACATTATTAGAGTACTTTAGTTTTTCTTGTTTATTATGACACTTTCTGTTGAGTCTCCGGGTCTTTTTCCACTAAACTTGCGTTTTTCTATACCTCGGTGTCAGCTGGAAGCATGGGTACCGGACTAAGTGACTCATGCGTACAGCAATCAAGCAGGGGTGTGGCACAGCGAATACCAAGTTATACATATCAGCTGCCAGCGCAGATGACTCCAGCTTGTTTTAGGGAACCCAATATAAAATATTTTACAGGATGAAACAGCACTACAACTGTATTTCACATATTGGACAAATCATACACGTCACATCACTCTAGTGTAATAGTTTGGCAGCTATGCGTGGCGCATTAATGCGTTTATCAGTCAATTGAAAGTTCCAGAAGGAATTAAAGGATCCAATCTAATGATACTTGGCGATTCTCTCATTCTCTACAATAAGAAATAATGGGATGCACACAATGAAACAAACTGGGACTTGAGAGACATGGCGCCGGCACTGGCATTTCATTACTTGCTCTAGATCTACTGACAGAGCACCGAGTGGCCAACTGTCCATTTAGTCTAGTTTTCGTTCTTTATTTACCCAATATCAATGGTTCTTTTAGTATTAAGAAATGAACTTACTGTGTGCCTTATACTGCATGATATAGTAGAAGGTAGAAAGGCCAACCATGAGCTGAATAACAGGGGCGCCTGTGGGGTTCCTTACTTGGAACCAGTTGCGATGCCACCTCCACATGGCTGAAATAAAGCACATTTTGTTAAATATTGCCCACATATAGGTAAGTAAGTAGTGATGGTACTTTGTAGCTCACTCGCTCACCCAAGAGTTCTCGCATCAAAAAACCTTGAGCAGCTCCCCGAACTTTGTGAATCGAACAGGGAATCTAAATTTTCAGAAACATCTGCAGGCGGTGATTACCTCTTGAGCCCGCTCGAACCCAATCAACGGGGTTCTTGCTTCTTCGAGATAGCCATGCAGGAAGTTCAGCAAGCTTAACTTCGCTCAGCTTTGTGTCCGCTAAAATGAAATGAATAGGAGTGTGCAGTAAATACAAGGTACACGACGAAAACTGGAAAATGAGTGTCAAACAGTTAGCACATTTGAACCTAGATATGTAGAGGCTTTAGAGCAAAGTGTCCAGAGTTGAACTCTATGGGGTGTGAGATCAGCACACTGAGAAACAGTTTTCCAGAGAACCACTTGAGTGCCTGCCTGTTTTTTGTGCGCTGCAATCAAAAATGTATAAAAAGTGTTCCTCCCATAACCTGGCTCAAGTACCGAAGTAGTGGGCGGTAAAGTATAAGTACACATATTCCGTGCTCATATTTTTCCTATCACGGATTATACTTGTGTCAGACTTGGAATTGGCTTGACCTTTTAAAAACTTGACAAAAAGTGGAATAACACTAAAAACATTTTAAGGTAAAGTCCTTGACTTTTCATTATAATACAACATGAAAGAGACAAATAGAGCCACTTTAGTGATTTAATTTTTACTGCTCACTCTGAGACACAGTCTATCGGATGAATTTCACCACTTTCGCCATTTTGAATTTCACTAACTTTTTCTTTGTTAGAATACTATGTCTCAACCTGAATTTTTTTTCATCAGCCATCGTCTGTTCGTGCTTGGACTTCGGCCTTCCTCCTCGGGACGGGTTGGCAGAGTGTGATCAGCCAGGGAAAAATCCCTTGAAATACTCCACCATGGAGTTGAACCCGGGCCATAGGGAGGACAGACAGTGAGCTAACCCACTAAGCTATCAACCTGAATTGTGAAAGTGAAAACAATCAACATACTTTTTTTGCTGAAACTCAAGGGTTCAACCTTATTTTTCAAAAGGGTACATAGTTTTGATGGTACCAGGGTACATAGTTTCTCACTACCTGTCACTCACCGAGCACCGAGTGTCGCCTTACGGACTGACTCCGTCACTTAGTCATAATATTCTAACTGTAACTCACTGGACTAGACTAGAGTCTAGAGTAAGTTAGTAAGTGTAACTATAAATTGTTACTTAGTAAGTGTAACTGTAAGTGAGTTAATGACTTAAAGTTCATCAATGACACAGTCGGTTAGATTGAGATCGAGAGTGGCTGGAAGACCCTTGAGTTGAGCCAATGATTGATACACAGGCATGTGATTTTGACCATAACGTGAGTGACTCACCCAGTCAGAGTCACCGATCGACTCAGCCAGTGACTGACTGTGATTGAGTGTCTCACCGAGTCACGCACTGACACACTCACATCACAGCCACACAGTCAGACACTGACACAGAGTGAGAGTCACACTGTGAACTGAATTACCAGTATTGAATTGAGTATAACTATAACTTATAATTTAACTGTACTACTACTACTACTACTAGTAGTAGTACTAATAGTACTAGTAGTACTAGTAGTAATACTACTACTACTGTCGTGTCTATAGACACTATACGATAGTCTAGACTAGAGTATTCAATTCAGTATAGTATATAAATTAATAATAACTATAGCAGTATAGGACTATGGACAGTGAGTATAGACTAGAGTATAGTAATTAGTATTAGCATACTGTAGTGTATTGTATAGTAAGTAAATAGTAATTTATTAGTAATAGTAAGTAATAGTACTATTAATATTAGTATCACTATTTGTCTATTACTAGTTATTAGTATTACTAATACTAATAAGTAATACTAATAGTAACACTAATAATTTTAATAAATTGTAAAGTAATACTAATAGTTAATAGTACTATTAACTATTACTAGTATTACTTATTTACTAATACTAATATAATACTAATAATACTAGTAATAGTACTACTACTACTACTAGCATATG
>Ga0224501_10002797_pt1 | contig 13728 bp, 10 predicted proteins | sample SF_Oct11_sed_USG_4_FD_169105 | JGI IMG/M metagenome (GOLD analysis project Ga0224501, IMG submission 169105) | Sediment microbial communities from San Francisco Bay, California, United States - SF_Oct11_sed_USGS_8_1 | ecosystem: Environmental > Aquatic > Marine > Sediment | place: USA...
GGTTTAATCATTTAGGTTCTTTGAAAAAACGGGGGGGGGGGGAAGGGGCGAACTATAAATCAATACTACGCATCAGCAATGATGTGATTCATTCTGACTAAAGTGCGCGTCCAATACACATTGCGTTTCCTATACTTACGGTACTACATGTAATATGCGATCTATACCAGTAAGTCATGGACGTAATCGCATTCAAGCGTTCTGATGCTTTTGTAGAAAGTGATAAGCAATGGGTATAACAGACGGACAAATGAGATCGGCTCCGAATTGAGACTATTCTTGGACACCGCTACAGTAGAAACCCTACCTGGGGCATTGTGGTGGTGTGTAGTGGAGATGACTTTATATGGAACTGAGAAACCTGTTATAATAGAGAGTAAAAAGGCACCGTTCACTCTCGCTAATGGTAAAAAATACAATGCATTTTCTTTTTATGATGAATTTGGGTTGCTTGATGACTAGCATGATTGTCCTCTCATCACATTTTTATTTACAGTACAACCTGGTCCAACAATAGAAAAGGCAGGATTTCAGGACTGGTGGGTGATTGGAGTTATCGTGGCAATAGTATTCTTCCTGTTGCTTATCATCCTTATTATCTTTTGCGTTAAGCAAAATCAAGGAGAGCAATATTATGGTGAGTTTGATTACTATAAATAATCACTCACGAGCTAGGTGTGCAGATTATGTCATTAAGTAATGTTACAAAAAGAGCTGCACTCTTTCGTAATAAAAATGCGTTTTGATTGCGATATGCTATTACTGCCTTGATTTGCCTTAGTTTTTCTTATGGGACCTTCTAGGATGCAACCCAACGGTCCCCTCTCGACTCACCCAGGGTGACATAACATTGAAGTTTTCAGTAGGCCAATATCTGGACTATCACACAACCTAAGCTTTTACTTAATGACAAAAATATTTACTATATAATAAATGATATTGTCTACCTGTAGTTGATGAAAAGGAACGAAAAGCTGGGCATGATCCTGAGAAGGAAATGGATGGATATGGTTTACTACCATACAAACGACCGTAAGTCCAACTCCCTCATATACCACTTGAAAGTATTCTGCTATTATATGTATACATACAGTTTGATACATGTACCCGCATGAAATTTCTACCAACATTTCGCCGTGTGCATATACCCATAGAAACAGCAGTTGTGAAGTTTGTACTAGTGTGGTGATATTTTCTCCCCTGCAGAGCCACAGGTGGCTATATGCCAATATATATGAGGTCAGTTGCATTCTCTATTTTATCCCCTTGTGTCTTTTCTGCTACTACCAAAACTCCAACACTTCTCACCCAGATTATTTGATCTTGCTAACCCCATATCCATTATCTCAAAGAACTTAAATCAAGTGCAATCAGAGCACACAACTCTGAGTATTGGTGGTGGTGATTACTTATCATGTGGTGTCAGTGCTTGGTGTGTTCATATTACCTTCAGACTTCACGCAAACATCTAGGAAATAATGCCTTTTGCCTATCTGGAATTCAATGATGATACACTGTTGTCATTTATTTTGCATGGGAGTCCCACAGCATGTGGTAGTTATGCGGTGAGATATTTTGGTTAGCTGGTGCTCTTTTGTTCCGGTTGGCTTGGAATATCTGCTCGTTCACCTATGGTGAGGGGCATCCCATTCGCTTATAAAATGTCACACCCCGCTCACACGTTACACTACCTAACGGTTCCAGGCATCTCCAGTAATGCGGATACGGTTTACCTTCATTGCTCCACACCAGGCTGGAGGGTGAGACTGGGTTTTTGGTATTCTTGTGGCTAGCCCATACTTCACACTGAGTCAATGGGTACCATGATAGAATGAAGCTGTCTCTGGGTATAGTTCACTTCTACTATGCGAACCCTACCCAGGCAGAACTTTCGTTGGTTGGTATAGTGGTCAACAACTGACGCCGGACCTTTTTTCCCCATGGATGCATCCAATCCAGTAATGGCCTGATATTCTATTATAGTGACCAAGATCCGATCAAAGGAAGCCGAACATCAATTGATATGAGTGATAAGATGATGGACAGTGATAGAGGCAGTATGGATGAGTACGGTGATATAGACCCTGGAAGATTCAACGAGGACGGTTCATTTATAGGACAATACGGCAAATCTTCTAATCATGTAGATGTGTGAAACGTGTCATCACTCCCACAAATGGTGCAGACCAATCACCCAAGGCGCTTGCTATGAGGAAAGCTTATCTTGCCATATGCTTGATAGAAGGCCCTCAAAGTTGCAATACAGTCCCACAGTGATCTACGCCACTAGTCAAAAAGTGCCATGTATAATAGTTATTTCTCATACTGAAGGAGGCTTATTAGGTCTTGACAATGCCAGCAAGGTGAATGTCACGCTGGAATTTTAAAATCGGGCTGGAAGCCTGATGCTCACCAACAAACACATCACCAATGCATTCTTCCTATGAATGTGTCATGCTTGCATTTTTGCTATTGGTGAAAAGCCATCAAACCAATTCCATATCTGAGGCTTGGTACTCAAAGTTATTATTTTTAATGAATATGGATTGAATGTGGTATGGGACAATCGACAGATATGTGATCCCAAGCCTGCTCTGAATATGAGTTTTTACACTTGATCTGTTTGGTGTGATACTCAGTTAGTCGTATGTACCGGTACTTAGCATGTAGAGAAATGTTTATACTATTTTGTTGTACTCGTTGTAGCAATTTGCATCTATAAAGGTTTTTGCAATATTTCAATTCTTTTAATGCTCAATCATGTGAAGTGAAATGTAGATTACGCAGCGACCAAGCAACAGAATAATTTTCATTACCGTCAAGACAACGGCAATCCTATGATATTCAGACTGGGGCAACTAGATGTTGATCACCCCGTGCCTATGGCAATGTATATTTTGTGGCCCTATATGCTATATACTCTGATGAGAGCACTCCATTATTGTGCATTGAACACATGATAGAATGGTGTTGGCTGTTCATCCAGCTCAGGTATACTGCGCGGTCCACACACGGCCGGTGTAACAGATGATTGATAGGTAGGGAAAGTGTAAAACCTTTTCGGCTTTTGTTGGCCCGATCGATTTCAATCCAACTCTTAGTCGTAGCTCATGCTCGCAATTTTACGTACCTACACATATACTGCACTGTGCCATGAAAACTAGGCTGGAGCACATACACCGAGGTTAGTCACTTAGTTAGTGCCCTAAAAGTTTCAAACTTGTATTTGTAACTTGTATGGCCCTAAACTAAAGAGTATTAATATTATCATTTATGCTGAGTGAGCCAATGGCATGAATGATGAACTGATGAAGTCAGTGCGTGAGCCACGTCTCATCACTGCTCGGGTTACCTTACCAGAAAGGCAGAAACCCAATTCAATTGATTCGTTTCATTATTGTTATTGGAATTGTCATACTACTATATATTACAATGGCAACGATTATAACAACTAAACGGTTGATTACAATCTACGCGATGAAAGACAAGAGGAAGTGATGACCTAGAAACACACGTCACTTTCCGTGTGCTCCCGGCTGATCCAATGTTCAGAACCGAATAGTGCCCTGAAACTACAAAAGACTTTCGGAACATAAATAACAAAATAAAATAACAAAAAAGTTTGCTGAAAACCAAAGAGCGCAAAACCATTGTTGACAAAAGCAGCCTTATCCATTCGGATTCCGAAGAGCAGAATTATTTCGGCAACTTCCGCCAAACCTAAACGGAAAGTGTCATGGCTGACTGCTCATATTCGTTGAAGTGACTCTCCTCTTTAATTTTGACAATTTACCAACAGTAAACGCTTTTTGGGTGTTAAAATTACCGAAAGTTGTACACATGGTAATGCATGCAAGAAAACAGCCAAGATTAAATGACGGGTAAATGTTAAACAGTCTTAAAATGTACCAGAACATACTCGCTATTAATGTTTGCAGCCAAACTCAAGTCGATCTTCAGTGTCATTCCGTTGTTTGACTACTAGTACTAGCGAGTGTAATGTAGTAAGTTGTCGAGTCCCACCCAGAATAACTACGATGGTCCGGGAGAACATTTTACTCAGTTAATTGCTGGTTAGTGGTTTTGGACTAGTGCACTAGACTGACTAGTACTAGTAACTTATCTCAAGTCAGCTATCACTTTTAGCATGTGATTGTGATAGTGAGTCCAGTCTATTCGAACCTTTTGAGTTTTGTCGTTTTAACTAAAAACGGTTTTTAGTTGATTTTTAACCCAACCCTAGTCATTTGCTGGGTTTAGTTTTGTCTTCTCTATAGAGTATAGGTCCGGTGTAGTTTCCTTTTTTCTAGTTGTAGTATCATATTTGTATAACTCAAAACTCATGGCAATGGTTTTGCTAGTGCTGCTAAATGCCATCTTTGCTTTTGTAGATATTACGATCGGCCTGATTACCACGAGGTGAGTGTGGATGATACCTCTCTCTGGGTTTACACAGCTAATGTTGTTTTACCCTTCCCCTTCTAAAACTGCACTGAGCGTTATTGGTTCATTTAAGGACAGTTGACAGTCCGACTCTTACATTTTTATAGAAGGATGATAGGTATGGTATGAGAAGCTATGACCGTAAACCCTATGAGCGACGTGACCGAGATGATTATGGCGAACCATTAGTTGAAAGACAGCCGAGTCCTCGATATTCTCGTAAACTTCCATACATTGGACGGATTCGTCCTGACTCCACAAGATATGAAACAAAATGTAAGCTAGACTAAAAGGCAAGATAGCCATTCAGTAATCACTCTCACAAAATGCAGGTATGCTTGCCATTCACCCTGTTATTGTATATACCACAGGTGTCTTGTCTGTAATTATTTGTGGCTCTTGATCGGTTGTAGGTTATAGCCGTGATTCAGACAGACTTCAGGATGACAGAAAGGGTATGTTGCAAGGCAAGGCACGCGTTGACAGTAAAACTCAATCAGCCCTCTCTGATTCACCCCGTAATAGAGACAGAAAGAGACAAGACAGCAAATCAGAGTCCAGTCAAAAGTCCAACAAGGATAAAAATGAGGTGAGTCAATTTAAAAAAAAAACCTAGTGCCATACGTTGTAGTGCAAAATGCTTCAGATTGTCTGAGACTAGTGTTTTGTTGTAGTTGAAAAGCCCTTCTCGTTTGACTCAATGATATGTTACGTGTATTGTATAATAAATTGCTGTGTGATCGTAGGTGCAGAAGCAACCTTTACGAACCTGCGGAGATTGGTCGGAGCACCTCAGCTCATCCGGGAAAAAGTATTATTACCACTGCAAAACAGAAATTTCACAGTGGGTGAAGCCTAAAGAATGGAATCTAGAAAACCCGTAAGTGTCTGAAGCGAGTCTTCTGTGCATGTCTTCCTCTTCGTTCCCTTTCCTTGTTCCAAGTTCTCCCTTCCCACAGTTTATACTGTTTATGTTTGCGCTCTATTTTGTAAGTGAAAGTTCTGTGAGAGTTTTTTATTAGCTGGCTCTGGTCAGTGATTGTGAATTGAATAGCAGTTTACTGGGTTATAGTGTATTCATTTCTCTCATACCTTTGCAGGCCAAAAGACAATAAAAAAGGATCACATCGACCCTCAAGTCGAAATGGTTTAAGTCACACAAGTTCGTCAGAGTCCTCAGTGAACTCTCCCCATGGTCGATCTACTGATCACCGTGCCTTGGATAGTAAACGGGATTATATTCACTATAGTCGAACACAACATTTAATAGAGGACAATGTATCACGCAGCCAGGAAAATATAAACCAGCGACACTCTGCATCGGACTCGCCATCCGAAAGCCGCCTAGCTGAAACACATCAAAATGGAGTCTGTCAAGAAGGTAGGCTCTCTCGTTCATTGCAAAGTGCTTTGGTGGCCCATTATGAATTACAAAGTTGTGTTATGCTAAATCGACACTAAACAATATTCATTTTTAGTCATGTTTGCGCCATCGTACAAGTGAGAATGTTGTCGAAAGTAGTTGGGGTGAACCTGACTCGCATCTGATTGGGTATGAGTTAGTTTTCATAGCAAGCTAGTCAGCTCGGATTAGAAGTCACGCTTGATGATTCTTGACGGAAAACTCCCAACCTCTTTTCTGTTTTGGTACAGTCGGGTGAGACTGATAACGATCATGGTTGGTCATTTTTGTCCCTTAAGAAGTCTGTCAACTCATTCCAGTCAATAGGCATGGATGGCATGTAGTCACTTTTTTTTGTAAAACCTTCTGTATATTTAATTTATCTCTATCCTGTTAACTGACACTAGGCAATTGGATAGACAAAGCTAGATCATATAGACTCCCTGCAGAAGTTCAATGATCTCTAAAGTCATGCGGGGCAGACTGTCCGTCTATGTACATCATAGTGCGGAGAAATTGCCAAGGATGAGCTGGATTTATTGGTTATTTTGTCCAAAACTACATGTCTCGTAACTCCATGATGTAGTTTTGAGTGCTAGCCAACATTCTACAAAGCTTTGTCTAGGCTTCCTGACAAGCTATTTGTTCGTGTTGTCCAGTTTTAGTTATTGTTGACTTTGCACTCTCCAGCAGTTCCCCTGTCTTGCAGATACAAGTGACAATGACATGGACATTTCCCCTGACACTTCCCCTCGGCCGGCTAGCCGGGCTGATCAAGAATCAGCGAAAGACCATAAATCGTCAGCAAAGTCAGTTCCTGATGCTCGTCAAAGCTCATCTGATGGTCCTGGTACGACCGGAACCAGCAGTGTCATATGGGGCGAAGGTACGTGCTATCCTTCCACTCACAGCCCGGAAATTCCAATTGACATGTAGGGCAATGTCAACTTGGATGTTAGAGCAGCTGGGTCAGGGTGCAGACAGAAGGCCTCCTAATGAAGTTCCATGGGAAACGCTGAATCAAAAACTCTGTTCCAATCCTGCACCACTATACAGCTAACCTTGCATGGAGATAGGAAGAAGAATGTAATTCATAAATTTTGATTCGGATCAGTACATAGTTGATTCTCACTGATCACAGAATTCCGAATGCAAACTACTACTGCTCTAGCCCTATGGAAAATGGACATTTTCATTCCATTAAGTGACTTGACAAGTACAGAGGGCTGGGGTGTACAGTGGGGCACTCCATATAGCAGAAATACTGAGCTTGTTGGTCAACACATGTTGTGGGTCCCAAATTCAGAAACTTTGTTTTGTAGTGGCGCTACAGACTTTGCAAACATTACAAGAGGTGCTCAGTAGAAGTGTCAATCCAAATTCCACAGAGTCTCAAAATGGGTTTGCATCGCCTACCCTACAAGACACATCAGTTGATGATAGCGCAACGGATAGTCAGTCTGAGCGCCCAGAACAGATTGAGTTACGGTGAGACATCTACCTGTATTACATGTCTTTTTTGTCACCCTTGTTGTAAAGGAAATATTGTCTAATTCTGACTGTGTTTTGAACGCCGGATCTAAGACTATCTCGCCCAACATCTATGTTAAGATTAAATTGTCGCGGAGCACTTATCATCTGATCTCTTGAGTCCATTTTTTAATGGCGTGAGGCGTACATGCTAGATCAATCCGCATGCACTGTCATTCACATTTGCTCCACCAAAATCCTCATTTGTTTGGTCCTCTCTGTGGACATCCTCCCACTCGTATAACCATCAAGATTTGGTGTGATTGTAACTGTAGAATCATATTCTTGTGTATGAGTTTAAACTATCCAGTTCAGTGAAGCCGAAGTGCGTACGCTCACCCTTTCTCTTAAACATGAATCTACAGCGGTTAATACGCGCATATGATTTGACGTCCTGATCATGATGTATACATTACGTCCATCTATATTTGCAGACTAGAGAAAGAAGATAGTCCAGCGGCGTCTGAAGGCAGCAAGGCGTCTTTGCCTCCGACTGAACTAGTCTACCAACCGATTCATCTTCCAGCTGTACTCGCCAATTATTATGACCCTAGCCTCGTGCAACACATCAGCAGCTGGCCTGCTGAACAACTGGAAACACGGGTAGGTAGTCTCACAAACATGTACACATATCTTCCTTTTTTCTGTTCTACTCGGGCCAATCAATTTAAGGGACTTACTCATCCTTAGTCTTGTTGGAGCGGTAAGAGCTAGGATTGATGTGTGAAGAGCTCGCACTAAAAATGGTAGCCCAATGACCCAAGATTTAAACCCAGGTTCTTGCGGTTGCTGACTCAGTGCTCTACCACTGAACTATCTCGCTATCCGTGTGTCTATATCTATATCTATGCTTAGTCCTAGTCGCCCTTACACAAGTCAGCAACTCTTTTCTATGCCGTATGGGACCAACTAGAAATTTTACAAAGAATAGCAATGGCTAATAGACTTGATTTTGTAGGCGCAGGCAGCTAACAATGAAGGTGTGATGTTTGGGCATGTGTGCGGGTTGGTCTCGGCTGAGCTCAAAAGAGACAGATCATCCGTCCGTGTAGCAGAGATTCAGTCCACTCTGCTCGAGCACAGGTGGGTATTCTGTTAGCAGTGGGTTTGTCGCGGGTGGAATGGGCAATTTCTCGGACCAACTGTGACACCGTCGGCCAAGTGTGAGTAACTTCTTACTCATAAACAAGGAGTGCTAGGGACGGACTTCCATTTCCGGTTGCAGCCCGGTAATTTAGACTGTCTGGTGTTGTAGATCATTATTCCTGCAAAGACAGATTGCTGACTTGGAGAGTTCGAATAGAAACTATACGAGTGGAGATACGTAGTCTTCTCCGCACATCTATATCGCTGTACATAATTTACCCACAGTATAGAGCATAATTTATTTACCTCATCAGGAGCCATCAAAGGAGACTTGCAGCACGGTCGCAATAGTTATCATGTCTAGTGCTTATCTACTGATTATATAAATTATGGTCGAATAGATGGTCAACTGTCCTGATATTGAGGTGATCTACTTTTTCGTTTACCTACTCTCTGTAAAACCCTCACTGTAAGTCTGTAACAATGTAATATCTAATGTACAAAATGATTCCTGTTAGTACAGTAAAGTATAAATATTAAAACTCACTTCTTCGGTTTTTGGCATAGATGTTTTGGTCAAGTCAAGATATAGGCGTAGGGTATCGCTACAGTATTGTAGGAATTCTCGGCGACATAATCCCATGACAAGACTATCTATTTCAGACCATATGACAAGAATTGCTTAAAAACATGCAGTTCGGATACTAGATAATGGTTTTAGAAACACCTCTCGAGCGCCTCAACATTCAGCTTTTGCCCCATAGCTTATCGGTTTGAAAAGGTTGATTTTTAGCAGGTCTACTGCGCCTCCTGAAATTAGCGCCGTGTACAAATATACACCGATCAGGAGCTATAAAAGTTTGTTATGAAGTGTGTAGCCTGAAGCGAAGACTTATCCTAGAGGGAAGGATAACTCTATGGCCTAAAGACTGAAATGAACGAGAATACCCAAATGCATTTAGAATTTTGGGTTATCTTCATGATTTTCTTGTTTCATGGGAATAGCACGGAAGCATTTACTACTTATGCTTACGCACGGAGTTATATACCGCCCCAACAATGACTTTTTAACCAAAGCAAAGCTTCCTGCATGGCAGTTTGCCGAACAAAGGGTTCAGCTTTTATTCCTGCATGTTTATTGTAGTAGTATTATAGCATTACAGTATAGTTTTAAACGGATATGGCCTTGTTTGAAGTCCCGGCTACGCCGACCTATGAAGCATACTTCAGAGCCGTGCGCAACCCACTTGTTCGAAAGAAAAATCTTCTGCCTATGCTTAAGTATCAGTGAGCAACACCTCAGCACTACGACTGGAGTTCTACAGGGAAGCCTATTCACTCGCCTAAATCATACAAGAAGCATATCTGAATATTGGCCCAACTTCCTGTATAGGCATCTGACTGAGTTCATAGGTTCGTGTTTAATAAAAAGATCGGTTCATGGTACAGTAGGAAACCTCCACTCATTGTAGATATATATACATATATACAAAATGACATTTTTGAATGCTCAAACACAAGATTTTTTGCACCTTTGTTGGACATACACCAATGAACCACCAGGCTTCATACCTGCTAACCAGGCTTCATACCTGCTAACCAGGCTTCATACCTGCTAACCAGGCTTCATACCTGCTAACCAGGCTTCATACCTGCTAACCAGTCTTCATACCTGCTAACCAGGCTTCATACCTGCTAACCAGGCTTCATACCTGCTAACCAGGCTTCATACCTGCTAACCAGGCTTCATTTTTCACCCATCCCAGGTTTTCCATACTTGGCATCATGATTCTAGCATATAACAGTACATGGAGTGATGTTTTCTTGAACGGAATGTTTTATTAAGGAGATAAAAAAACTCATACTAAATGTTAGCAGTGTGGATGAAAGAAAGATCAATGGTGTACAGATATAGAAACTTTGAACAATGAACCCTCCCAACAGGCAGGACTCGATTTTCACAGGTGGATTCTGGTCATAGAGGTTATCACAGTTGGAATGGACTGTACAGCATGATTGACAGATTGCAAGTATGCGATCTCACACAGATTGTCATGTCAGCTCATGTTTCCAGATGACCGAGCAATAGCTGTATTTCTCGGAATGTACTTCCAACTTTTCCTTGCTCATACTGCTTGCCCTCAATAGATGATCTTATCTCCTGGATTTGACGGTAGATGTTCATACACTTTCTGTGCCTACATCGACAAAAAGGTATGTACCAATGGAGTGTGGTAAAATGCAAAGAAAGGAGGTGTAAATGACAGTGATGACCCGAAAAAGGTCCAATGAAAGCGTTCAATTCTTGTTACAGACGACTGAAAGGCGTGTGGATCTCGATTGAACAGTCAGCGATGGCGCCTGGTATTGTTTATGTCTTTATGGGGTTTGTGATTGGTCTTATGCAATTAAAGGGGTTATGATATGCTGATGTCGATGGTAGATGCACTTTCGGAGTTGTGTTCCCCACCCAGAGGCAACTCCGCATACATTGCAGCGAGAGCGAGTGGTCTTTTGCCACAAGACAAATATCGATCACTCGAATAACTACGACTCAAATGGCCCAAATTGAAATAAAATGGGATCTAATTACTAAAATTTAGTAACCAAATGATCTTTCCTCCTCACAACATCGCGTAGAACTCAAAATTAAATGCAATATTGGAGAAAACTTAAGTTATAAGAAGTGCTTTGCCGGTTTTCCCTAGCCCTAAATAGTGACCATTGTGTTCGGGCCTCTCCTCTGTTATTTCCTAATAATTTCCTATCTCGAGGCCAACTCTGTTGCATCACTGGTCTGAAAAGCGCGTCGTCGAGGATTCTAAGTATGCGTATTGGATAGGGCTATATCTAAGCTTCCGTTAGAGTGAAGACACTGTTGGCCATGACATAACCCCTTCAAGTTTACTAATTATGGGGCATTGACAATTGTGGACCATTAAATTGTCTTTCTGATTTTGCTGAAAATTGTCTGCAGGTGTCTACATGTGTCAGGATGACAACAGTAAAATCATTTCTCAATCAGACTGCCCATTATGATCAAAAATCCCAATACTCCATATATCATTGGATGAGGCACATTAGGCTTCGTGTGAAAATCTTAGCAGCCTCTGACACGGAATCCGATTGCTCAATACGCAGCGCTTGGGTATTGTCACCTACCTGTACAGGTGAGAACAGTGCATGTACAACAGATCTCCAGAAAGAGATCAATATGTAAGGGCATGTTAAAAACTTAGAGCTTTAAACCAAGGGGCGATATATTGAAAGTTCCTGTGCACAGGACTTTAATAATAACTATTTCAGTATTATATGTAAAGGGTAAGGTCAATTCAAGGTCTCGAGAGATCAACAGGTTAAAAGAGCAAAATATAGCGTAATCGCATTTGGGCACATACCTCTCCTCAGCACTCAGATCCACACCCATTCTGCCAGGTGGTGCTAGGTTCTGTCTGATTAATGGTGTGAACTGCTTTAGAATGAGCTTCAGTGATGCACAAGCAACCTGCATGTGACTATAACGAAAAGACATATTAACGAACCGTGACAAATTCGACGGCCAAAAACCTATGACTATGAAACACAAGAAATAACAAACCCATAGCAAACCAAGTTGAGCTACACATATTCATACCTGGTGCAATGAAAATGTGTGAAAACAATAAAGGCACACAACATTACGATCACACTCACAGTCTACAGAAAGGTAAAACACTTTGGTGTATGAGTGAGACACACTAATCAGCCACTGCAAATTTTGATTGCGAGAGAAAGGTGAACACAAATAACAGAAACTTCACCCTACTACACTCAGCAAACACAAATCTACCTCTCATATTTGCTAGTGATAAGCGTTTTGATGTGAGCCAGCAGTGACGCGGCTACCTCGAGATCCCATAAATTCCTGTATAAGATATGCGATAAGAGCTCACATGCAGGACAAGGACATGCCAACTTACTAGTCATATTTACTTCGGGTCAGCGAGCACATAGGCTGTATCAATATTTCTATCACATCCAAGTTCCAATGCTCCCTGGAATATTGTGAACAATGATGTCAAAAAGCAGGCGGCATAGAATAGGTGGAACCCATTAAATATATTAAGCTGGACGCATCAAATATATTTCACTCGCTTATGCCTATTTATTTAAATACTCACGGTCTATAGTTGAGCACATTTAGAATGTCCACAATCACAGATTGATCCTGCATTTGAATGGCTGATTCCAGGGCAGTCTATAACAGAAGTAACAGGAGTAACGTAAAGTTGCCAAGTTACATCCTGAGAAATCGGAGACAGTTTGTATAAACAACATCAAACAAGAGTGATGAGTCAAATTACCTTGACGTTACCAGAAGACCACATAGCACGGACAATCTGAAGATTTTTGTTTCGAGCTGATAGCAAAGCATTCATCGAGTTGTGTCCTTTGGATATCTGGGAGATCGCGTCATAGTCACCCATGGCTCTAGTAACGGCAGGTTGATTCGTCTGCAAAAGAGAAGAAACGGTAATCATTAAACTTAATTCTTTCCTGGGAGCTTGAACCTTCCGCATTCTGGATTTGGATGCAACATCGCTGGGCAAACCAACTTTCATTCATGCTCACCACAAAACTCAAGCAACATATGCATAACAGCCGGTTTACCGCAAACATACTCTGGAATCTATAAACGAGTCGAGCAGGACCCTTCGTGGATATCGGGTATTGGACCCATTTGTTCGTGGTAGGCTTCATAATCTGCATACAAGTGAATATGTAATAGTAGTATGAAAACTTGCTCACCGGCACAAAGTCATCAGGGTTGAGCCGAGTAGGTATGTTATCTGTAGCTGGCTGAGGGGGAGCCTGGAATGGCACTGCTGCCTTCAGGTCCTTAGCCAAACTGCTCACATCTATAACAATAAAACAATAAATCTGTGACAGAGTGAGCAATGACGGAACCAGGAAGAATGGAAGACCGACAGGGGAATACAGGACCAATTATGAAACAACTAAAAACTCACCGTCATCGTTGGGTGCTGGGAATGGTGCCATCGCCCGCGGTGGAGATTGAACTACAAAACAATAGACTCAAATAATGTCGGTCAGAGCAAGGAAATGATACCAACTACAATAAAGCATTTTATATAAGTCAACGGTAATCGGTTTCGAGTTTCTCAGGTCTGATGACAGTTTCATATTACCTTGCCCATTATCACTACTGCGGTGCAAGGGGGAGAGGGTGCGAGGGGGAGAGGGTGCGAGGGGGAGAGGGTGCGAGG